>Ga0196971_1001144_pt1 | contig 13146 bp, 12 predicted proteins | sample S1v_1013CmetaG_FD_148660 | JGI IMG/M metagenome (GOLD analysis project Ga0196971, IMG submission 148660) | Soil microbial communities from Anza Borrego desert, Southern California, United States - S1+v_10-13C | ecosystem: Environmental > Terrestrial > Soil > Desert | place: USA: California... | reverse complement strand
CAGCGCGCGAGGCGGGAGAGGGGGCAAGGCTCAGTGCGGCGCGTTGCCGATGGGCGCGCGGGCGCTGACCACCGGTTCGGCGGCGTTGACCATCTGCGGCGCCGCCAGATTGCGCATGCTGGCGATCCACTCCGACAGCGTCACGAACTCGCAGCCCTTGGCGCGCAGCGTGGCGATGACGCGCGGCAGCGCGTTGGCGGTGGACGGGTAGGTGGAGTGCAGCAGGATGACGCTGCCGGTGCCGGCGTCGGTCTTCACGTGCTGGACGATCTTGTCGGGGTCGCGCACCTGCCAGTCGCGGGTGTCGACGTTCCACAGCACCGGGCTCATGCGCTCTTCGCGGGTGATCGCCAGCAGGTCCAGCGTGTAGCGGCCGTAGGGCGGTCGGAACAGCACCGGGTTGGCGCCCAGCGAGCGCAGGATGCGGTTCGCCTCGGCGATCTCGAAGCGCTGCGCCTCGGGCGGCAAGGCGCGCAGGTCGGCGTGCGTCTGGCTGTGGTTGCCGATCTCGTGGCCGGAAGCGATGAAGTCGCGGATGATGTCGCCGTGCTGCGCCGCCACCCGACCGATCGGGAAGTAGGTGGCGGGGATCTTCTCCTTGTTCAGGGTCTCGAGGATCTGCCGCGTCACCGTGCGGTGCGGGCCGTCGTCGAAGGTCAGCGCGCAGAGGTTCCAGCCGCGCTTGGTCAGCACGGCCGGCTGGACGTCCAGGTCGGTGTCGGGCACCACGGCGCCGAGACGGCCGCGCTTGCGCGCGCGCTTCTCGATCTCGACCATCGTGGTCCGCTGCTCGTCGTTGTACGTGTAGATGCCGTCGAGCACCGACGGGCTGGCCGGATCGGCGGCGGTCGAGTCGGCCGACGTGGCCCGCACCGGCGGAGCCGCGGGCAGGGCGACGGGGATCACGCCGGGCGTCGGCCGTGCGGCCGGGACGGGAGCCGCAGCGGGCGGTACGGCAGGCGGCACGGCAGCCGCCACCTCGGTGCGCGTTCCCACCGGCGCGGCGGGAGCCGCGGCGGGCGGCGGCGGCGCGGCGGCCGTAGCTGCCGTGGCGGCGGTCCCCTTGTCGACCACCACGCAGCCGAAGCCGGCGCCCAGGAAGCGGCGGCACAGCGTCGCCGCGTTGCCGCCGGGGCCGGGGGTCGCGCGCAAGGCCACGCCGCCGCCCAGCGTCACCACGGCCGGGGTCAGGCCGGTGGCGAGGTCGGGCTTGCGCCGCTGCATCGTCTGCCACGCCGACCACGCGTCGGCCTCCTTCTGGAACAGGCCGAGCTGGAGCGCCGACCCGCCGGCCGGCGCCGGACCCGCGGCGCGCGCGGGCTCGCCGGCACAGATGGCCAGGGCGACGACGCCCAGCAGCGCGGATGCGAGGCGCTTGGTGCGAGAGGGCTGAAGCGGGGAGGGGTGCGGCAAAGCAGGGGATCCCGTCTGGAGGTCCGGTCTTCGGGACCGGGCGTCGGATACCACTACTTTGCTAGTAGTTCAAAGGACAAGGGAGGGGCAAACTATCCGTTTTCGCGGTTTCCCGCTGTCAGTTGCACGCACGCTACGGTTCGTTGGCGCACGGACCTGGGATCGCGCTTTAGCGCAGCCGGAGATTGAGAACGCGGCCGGGGTGCTCTCGGCATCCGTGGCCGGCGGGCGGGGCGGAACCAAGGGCTTCGCCATCCGGTTAAGGGCCGCAGCACTCGGAAATCTGCCCGCAGTCGAGGAGGAGAGGACCCGGAATGCCCGAGGATCTGGAAGACCGTATCCGGCGGCGCGCCTACGAGATCTGGGAGCGGGAAGGTCGCCCCGAAGGGCGCGAGGACGACCACTGGACGCTCGCCAAGGAGGAGGTCGCCATCGAGGACAACTACAAGGGGACGCTGATGCGCAACCCGTCGCACGGTCCCGACGACACGGCCGAGCGCACCGAACCGGTCGAGCCGGTGCTCAGCATGGAGAGCCAGGGCGAGATGCCGGGCCTCTACGACCAGGGCGAGGAGTTCCAGATCCCCGGCTACGGCGACCGCTCCGCCTGGCCGGACGACGGGCGGAGCGGCGCCCGTGACCGGGAGACCGTCGGCAGCGCCGCAACGGCGGGCGCCAAGGGCCGGAAGGCCACCGGCGGAAAACGAGCGTGAAGAAGGAACCGCCATGAACACGAACCTGGAGATCGCCTTTCACAACATGGACACGTCTGAGGCGCTGGACGGGTACATCCGCGAACGGGCCGAGAAGCTGGAGCGGATGTTCGACCGCCTGATCGGCATGCGCGTGGCGGTGGAGAAGCAGCATCGCCAGCACCGCACCGGCAACGTCTTCGACGTCCACATCGAGCTGATGGTGCCCGGCCAGGACATCGTCGTCAGCCGCAAGCCGTCCAAGGCGAACGAACGCTATGCCAATCCCGACGCCCGCACCGCGGTGCGCGACGCCTTCCAGGCGGCGGAGCGGCAGCTCATCGAGTACAAGCAGAAGCTGCGCGGCGACGTGAAGGTCCACGAGCCCGAGCAGCCCGGCCATGTCACCCAGATCAACGGCGACCATGGCTTCCTGCGCACCAACACCGGCACGCAGCTCTATTTCCACCGCAATTCCTGCCTCAACGTGTCCCTGGAGGAATTGCAGCAGGGCGACCCCGTGCGCTACGTCGAGACCGTCGGCGACACCGGCCCGACGGCCTCTAAGGTGTGGCGCGCGGCGGGCTCGGACAGCGAGCTGGCGCGGGGCTGATCCCGCAGCGGACGCGCCGGACGGGGCCGTGCGCCGCCGTCCGGCCGCCCCGACCCTCACGTCCCTTCGGCCAAGCGGCATATGGACGGATTGCGGAGGCGCACTGCCCTTGACCATTGGGGCAGTGAGCCCGCAATGTGCCGATAACAATGCGCGATGGCGGCACGCCCGAGAGTCGGGGATGATGGATCTGGACGAGCTGGAGCGGGACGCTCTGACCGAACTGCTGAACATGGGGGTCGGCCGGGCCGCCACGTTCCTCAGCAAGATGGTGTCCGACCAGGTCGCCATGTCGGTGCCGCTGGTCCGTATCGTCGCGCGCGAGACCGCGATCCAGACGCTGACCCGCGCCGAGTCCTCGCAGTTCGTCGCCGTGGGGCAGAGCTTCCAGGGGCGTTTCTCGGGGCGGGCGCTGCTCATCTTCCCGGAGGTCAACTCGCTGGAACTGGTGCGCGCCGCGGTCGGCGACGGCTACAGCCTCGAGGAAATCGCCGACCTCGAACAGGAAGCCCTGACCGAGATGGGCAACGTCATCCTCAACGGCTGCCTGTCGGTGATCGCCAACGCCCTGAAGGAGAGCCTGGAGATCTCGCTGCCCAGCCTGCTGCGCGGCGACGGGCCGACCATCCTCTATGGCGAGCAGCACCCCGATCCGCGCAACGACCTGGTGCTGCTGCTCTACATCGATTTCTCGATTCGCAGCCGCAACATCCGCGGCTACATCGCGCTGCTGATGGACCTGCCGTCGCTGACCGCGCTGCGCGACCTGATCCACCGCTTCATTGCCGAGATGGCGCCCGAGGCCGCGCGTGGCCGACCGCTTGCCTGACCGCGTTCCGGACGTGCTGTCCGGCATCCTGGGCGCGCTCGACGCCGGCGTCATCGTCCTCGACACCGGCTTCGGCGTGCGCGTCTGGAACGCCTGGATGGTACGTGCCTCCGGCCGGGCGGCGGAGCAGGCGATGGGCCGCGATTTCCGTGCCCTGTTCCCGGAGATCCGCGATTCGCGCATCGAGGCGGCGATCTTCGACGCCCTGGCGACCGGCGCCCCGGCCGTGCTGTCGCACACGCTCAACCGCTTCCTGCTGGGCCTGAAGCGCCCGAACGGCCAGCCCATGGTGCACAGCACCACCGTGCGCCGCATCGCCGCCGGGGACGAGCCGCTGTGCCTGGTGCAGATCAGCGACGTATCGGCCGCCGCCGAGCGCGACCGCCTGCTGCGCGAGCGGCGCGAGGCGCGCTACCGCGCGGTGGTGGACACCGCCCGCGACGCCATCGTCACCACCGACACCGGCGGCCTTATCCAGTGGCTGAACCGCGCCGCCGAGGAGGAGTTCGGCTACACCGCGGCGGAGGCCGCGGGGCAGCCCATCGGCCTCATCCTCGGCGATGCCGCGGACCTCTGGCTGACGCCGCAGGAACCCGGCGCCGGCCCGCGCGAGGCCGCCGGCCGCTGCAAGGACGGCTCCACCGTGGACCTGGAGGTGTCGCTGGCCCGCTGGTCGGTGGAGGGCAGCGGCTCGGTCACCGGCATCCTGCGCGACGTCTCGGACCGGCGCCGCGTCCAGCAGGAGCTGCACCGCGCGCTGGAGCAGAAGAGCCTGCTGCTGCGCGAGGTGAATCACCGCGTCAAGAACAGCCTGCACCTGGTGTCCAGCCTGTTGCAGCTGCAGCAGCGCGGCATCTCCGACGCCGCGCTGCGCCACCAGATGCAGGACGCGGTCAGCCGCATCCACGCCATCGCCCAGGTGCATTCGCGCCTCTACCAGACCGAGAACTTCGAGACGGTGGAGCTGGCGACCTACTTCCAGGCGCTGTGCGACGATCTGGTCAGCGCGTCGGGCGACGCCACGCGCTTCACCCTGCGCGTCGAGGCCGATCCGGTGGAGATGGCGATTGACCGGGCGGTGCCGCTCGGCCTCATCGCCAACGAGCTGATCACCAACGCCATCAAGCACGGCGCCGGCCAGTGCCTGGACGTGCTGGTGTCGCTGCGGCGCACCGGCGAGCATATTCAGTTCACCGTCACCGACAACGGCCCGGGCCTGCCCGCCGACTTCAGCCTGGAGCAGACGAAGAGCCTGGGCATGCGGATCGTGTCGACCATGGCCCGCCAGCTCGGCGGCGCCCTGGAGGTGCTGCGGCTGCAACCGGGCGCCGGCTTCCGCGTGGACATTCCCCTGATCGCCGTGGCCGCCACGGCGCCGTGACCAAAGAAAAAGGCCGCCCGTGGGCGGCCTTTTCCAAAGGAAAGGGGATGGAGGTCAGCCGGGCCGCGCGGTGCGCTGGCGCAGGGCCTGGAGCAGGCCTTCGATGCGGCCGCCGTTGGACTGGATGACCGAGGCGAACTCCTGCCGCTGGGTCACGCCCATGCTGACGCCCTCGACCACCACGTCGATGATCTTGTAGCCGTTGTCGCGCTTGCGCACGCGCCAGTCCACCGCCACCGGCGGCCCGCCGGAAGGGCGGACGATCTGGGTCGTCACCATGGTGTCGCTCTCGCCCTCGGGGCGGCTGCCGGTGATCCTGAACGTCTCGCCCGAATACTCGACGAAGCGGTCGGCGTAGGTGTTGACGATCATCCGCTCGAACAGTTGCAGGTACTCCTGCTGCTGCTCCGGGGTGGCCTGGTTCCAGTAGCGGCCCAGCACCCAGCGGCCGATGTACGGGACATCGAAGCCCTGGTAGAGCAGGTCGCGGAAGCGGGACGTGGCCTGCGCGCGCGGCGTGCCCTTGTCGGAAAAGGCGTTGATCGCCTCGTTGCCGAGCTTTTCGATGAACGCGGCAGCGCCCTTGTCGGCGGTCTGCGCGAAGGATGGGTGTAGGGCCCAGCTGCCGAACGCGAGCAAGGCCGCACACGAAGAAAGGAACGAGCGACGTGTCAGCATGGCATTGTCAAAGTGGCGGTGCCGTGGCCTTTGTCAACGGTCGAGGAGCGCCGCCGGTGCGGCGGCGCGGGGTGGCGGCGTGGCGAATCAGCGTGCCGGGACCGTGGCGGGCGTGTCGAAGTCCGGGAACTCCGGCGTGCTCGCGGCCGTCTTGCCGTCGCTGATCTCGGCGGCGCGCTGCTGGCGGTACAGGCTGCGCGCGGTGGCGTAGAAGTCCAGCGAGTTGCGGCGCAGGTCGTCCACCTCAGTGAGGATGCGCGAGCGGTGGTCCACGGCGGCGGCGGAGCCGCGCACGTAGGGCGCGGCGGTGTTGCCGGTGCCGCTCGCCCACAGGCGGAACGGGTCGGCCGCCGAATCGACGGCCAGGCCGGTGGCGTCGCGCAGGTTCGAGCGGCCCAGCAGCGGCAGCACGATGTACGGCCCCTCGCCAACACCCCAGACGGCCAGCGTCTGGCCAAAGTCCTCGTACGTGTAGGGGATGCCGGCCTCGGTGGCGACGTCGAGCACGCCGCCCAGGCCCAGGATCGTGTTGGTCATGAAGCGGCCGGTCGCCAGCTGGGCGCCCTGCATATCGCCCTGCAACAGCTCGTTGGCGATGGTCAGCGGCGCCAGCAGGTTGCGCAGGATGTTCTGCACGCTGCTGCGCACCGGGTCCGGGAAGGCCGCACGGTACACCTCGGCTGCCGGGCGGATGATCGCAACGTCGGCCGCCTCGTTCACGGCGAAGATGAAGCGATTTGGGACCTCCAGCGGGTCGTTGACCTCCTCGGTCGCATCGGCGGACCGGGTGCCGGCGCCGGTCGCGCACCCGGCGAGCGCCAGGGCGAGGGTGGCGGCAACGGCCGTGCGGAGGAGCGTGCGGGAAGTGCTGGCCAAGGTCATCGACGGACGCTTCTTCTTTGTGTCGTGTTGTTGGTCACCGATCCGGACACGGTGCGCCGGGCGGCGACGGGGGGTGCTCGGCGGGCCGAGGCCGCCGATGTCACCCGGCGACCTCATGCAGGGAGTCCAGTAACACAGGCGTGACCTTTTGACCAGTCCGGGCCTGCGGAATCTGGTTTACGACGCATAAAGATATCTTTATATCTGTATCGGTGCTGGCGGGGTGCGCCCTTGCCGATCCACGGGCGGAGCGGGCGGCTGATCATGGACGATTTGCTGGCGACATTGAAGGCGGCGGCCGAGCCCACGCGGCTTCGTCTGATGGCGCTGTGCGCCCGCGGCGAGCTGACGGTCAGCGAACTCACCCACATCCTGGGGCAGAGCCAGCCGCGGGTGTCGCGCCATCTCAAGCTGCTGTGCGACGCCCGCCTGCTCGACCGCTTCCGGGAGGGCACCTTCGCCTTCTACCGTTTGGCCGAGAAGGGGCCGTCCGCCGATCTGGCCCGCGTGCTGGTGGGCGCCATCCCGGCCGGCGACCCGACGCTGGCCCGAGACCTGGACCGCCTGGAGGCGATCAAGCGCACGCGCTCCGAGGCCGCCGCCTCCTATTTCCGCGAGAACGCCGGGCGCTGGCACGAGATCCGCTCGCTGCACGTGCCCGAGCGCGAGGTCGAGGAGGCGCTGCTGCGCCTGCTGCCCGACTCCGGCGTGGGCGAACTGCTGGACATCGGCACCGGAACCGGCCGCATGCTGGAGGTGCTGGGCCCGCGCGCCAGCCGCGCCGTCGGCGTCGACCAGTCGCGTGAGATGCTGGCGGTGGCCCGCTCCAACCTGGAGGCGGCGGGCCTGCGCCACTGCCACGTCCGGCAGGCCGACATGTACCAGCTTCCCTTCCTGCCGGCGTCCTTCGACACCGCGGTGGTGCACCAGGTGCTGCACTTCGCCGAGGACCCGGCCGACCTGATCGGCGAGGCGGCGCGGGTGCTGCGCCCCGGCGGCCGGCTGCTGATCGTCGATTTCGCGCCGCACGCGCTCGAATCCCTGCGGGCCGAGCACGCGCACCGCCGCCTCGGCTTCGCCGACGAGGAGGTGGCCGGCTGGTGCCGCGCTGCCGGCCTCGACTGCGGGCCGGTGGTGCATCTGCCGGGCGACCCGCTCACCGTGTCCATCTGGCCGGCCACCCGCCTCGCGTCGCGGGCGGCGGCTTCCTCATCCTCCGTTCTCTCCATCACCGGAGCCCAGTCATGACGTCCGTTCCGACGGTCAGCTTCGAATTCTTCCCGCCCAAGACGGAGAAGATGGAACAGAGCCTGTGGCAGGCGATCCACCGCCTGGCGCCGCTCTCGCCCGCCTTCGTCTCGGTGACCTACGGGGCCGGCGGCTCGACGCGCGAGCGCACGCACAACACCGTGTGCCGCATCCAGAAGGAGACCGGCATCCCGGCCGCCGCGCACTTCACCTGTGTCGGCGCGACGCGCGAGGAGATCGACCGCATCGCCCGCACCTACTGGGACGCCGGCATCCGCCACCTGGTGGCGCTGCGCGGCGACCCGCCGGAGACCGAGGGCGGGGTCGGCGGGCGCTATGCGCCGCATCCCGGCGGCTATGCCTACGCGGTCGATCTGGTCGATGGCATGAAGCGTGTCGCCGACTTCGAGATCTCGGTGGCCGCCTATCCGGAGACGCACCCGGAGGCGCCCAGCGCCCAGTTCGACCTGGACAACCTGAGGCGCAAGGTGGACGCCGGGGCGACCCGCGCCATCACCCAGTTCTTCTTCGACAACGACGCCTATTTCCGCTTTCGCGACCGCTGCGCCGCCGCCGGCATCCACGTGCCGATCGTGCCGGGCATCCTGCCGATCACCAACTACGCCCGCGCGGTCGAGTTCGCCGGCAAGTGCAACGCCTCGATCCCGGCGAAGATGGCCGCGGCCTTCGAGGGGCTGGACGACGACCCGGAGACGCGCCAGCTCGTCGCCGCCACGGTCGCCGCCGACCAGTGCCAGGCCTTGCAGGCGGGCGGGGTGGAGCAGTTCCACTTCTACACCCTCAACCGCGCCGAGCTGACGCTGGCCATCTGCCGCATGCTGGGCATCAAGGCCAAGGCCGCGCCCCCGGTGGCGGCTGGGTGAGACGGTCCCCGCCGCCCATGTTAGGGTGGCGGGGCAACGCTTGAGCGGAGGCCGGCCATGAGCGGCAAGCTCGCCTACGACGACGATTTCTACGCCTGGACCCAGGAGCAGGCGCGCCTGCTGCGCGAAGCGGCGCGCGAGCGGATCAATACGCCGCTGGACTACGAGAACCTGGCCGAGGAGATCGAGAGCATGGGGAAGAGCGACTCCCGCAAGGTGCTCGGTCTGGTCGCCCGGATCGTCGAGCATCTGCTGAAGCTGGAGTTCTCGCCCGCGCGCGATCCCCGTGGAGGATGGCGCAAGTCGGTGAAGGTCCATCGCAACAAGGTCAACGACGTGCTCCGCGACAGCCCGAGCCTGTCGGCAAAGCTCGATCTGGGCGCAGCCTTTGCGCGTGGCCGCGACTATGCCGTGGACGGGCTCGGCGAGGACTATGTCGAGCCCGATGCGCTTCCCGCGGACTGCCCCTACACCCTGGACCAGATCCTCGACCACGACTGGTGGCCGGCGAACCGCCACGGCCTCGACTGAACCCGAACGACCCGAAGAGACAAGCAGAGCATCATGCCCCACATCCTCGACACCCTGCGTGACCGCGTTCTCCTGTGCGATGGCGGGTTCGGCAGCCGCATCCAGGCGCTCGACCTCGACGTCGAGAAGGACTTCTGGGGGCACGAGAACTGCACCGACATCCTGCCGCTGTCGCGCCCCGACATCGTCCGCGAGATCCACCGCGGCTATTACGAGGCCGGCGCCGACATGGTGGAGACCGACACCTTCGGCGCCTCGCCGGTGACGCTGGGCGAGTTCGGCTTGCAGGACAAGGCGTACGAGATCAACGTCCGCGCCGTCGAGCTGGCGCGCGAGGCGGCGGAGACCTTCAAGGACGGCATCCCGCGCTTCGTGCTGGGCTCCATCGGGCCGGGCACCAAGCTGCCAAGCCTCGGGCACATGCCCTACGCGGACCTCGAGGAGAGCTTCTTCGTGCAGGCGGCCGGGCAGATCGCCGGCGGCTGCGACGCCATCCTCATCGAGACCTGCCAGGACCCGCTCCAGATCAAGGCCGCCGTCAACGGCGTCAAGCGTGCCCGCCGGCAAGCCGGCGCCGACACACCGATCTTCGTGCAGGTGACGGTGGAGACCACCGGCACGCTGCTGGTCGGCACCGACATCGCGGCGGCAGCCACCATCATCCAGGCCCTCGACGTGCCGCTGATGGGCCTGAACTGCGCCACCGGCCCATTGGAGATGGGCGAGCACGTGCGCTGGCTGGCGCAGAACTGGCCGGGCTTCATCTCCGTGCAGCCCAACGCCGGCCTGCCGGAGCTGGTGGACGGCAAGACCCACTATCCGCTCGCAGCATCCGACTTCGCCCATTGGCTGGAGCGCTTCGTCGGCGAGGACGGCGTCAACCTGGTGGGCGGCTGCTGCGGCACCAACGTGCCGCACATCGCCGCCGCCAACCAGATGCTGCGCAAGCTGGCCCCGGCCGGCAGCCACCGCCCGGCGCCGAAGGGCCGCACGGTGCACTGGGTGCCGTCGGTGGCGTCACTTTACAGCCAGGTCACGCTGCGCCAGGAGAACGCCTTCTTCGCCATCGGCGAGCGCTGCAACGCCAACGGCTCCAAGAAATGGCGCGAGTTGCAGGAGCGCGGCGACTGGGACGGCTGCGTCGAGATGGCGCGCGAGCAGGTCAAGGAGGGCAGCCACTCCCTCGACGTCTGCACCGCCTTCGTCGGCCGCGACGAGGTGGCCGAGATGAGCGAGGTGGTGAAGCGCTTCGTCGGCTCCGTCACCGCGCCGCTGGTCGTCGATTCGACCGAGTTCGTGGTGCTGGAGAAGGCGCTGGCGCTGTACGGCGGCAAGGCGATCATCAACTCCATCAACTTCGAGGACGGCGAGGAGCCGGCCAGGAAGCGCCTGGAGCTGGCGAAGAAGTTCGGCGCCGCGGTCATCGCGCTGACCATCGACGAGGAGGGCATGGCGAAGACGCCCGAGCGCAAGCTCGCCATCGCCAAGCGCCTCTACGACATGGCGGTGAACGAATACGGGCTGGCGCCGGCCGACCTGCTGTTCGATCCGCTCACCTTCACCATTGCCACCGGCAACGAGGACGACCGCAAGCTCGCCATCTGGACGCTTGAGGGCATCGAGACGATCAGCCGCGAGATGCCCGGCTGCCAGATCATCCTGGGCCTGTCGAACGTGTCCTTCGGCCTGAATGCGGCGGCGCGACACGTGCTGAACTCGGTGTTCCTGGACCACGCGGTGAAGCGCGGCATGACCGGCGCCATCGTGCACGTCTCCAAGATCATGCCGCTGCACCAGATCCCCGAGCAGGAGGTGAAGACGGCGGAAGACCTGATCTTCGACCGCCGCGCGGAGGGGTACGACCCGCTCCAGGCCTTCATCGCGCTGTTCGAGGGCCGCAAGGCCGCCGACGCCAAGAAGAAGGCCCGCCCCGAGACCGTCGAGGAGTGCCTGAAGCAGCGCATCGTCGACGGCGACCGCACCGGGCTGGAGGACGACCTCAAGAAGGCGCTGCAGACGTACAGCCCGCTGGAGATCATCAACACCTTCCTGCTCGACGGCATGAAGGTGGTGGGCGAGCTGTTCGGCGCGGGCAAGATGCAGCTTCCCTTCGTGCTCCAGTCGGCCGAGACCATGAAGGCAGCCGTCGCCTACCTGGAGCCGCTGATGGAGAAGGTGGAGGGCCAGCAGAAGGGCACGATGGTGCTCGCCACCGTGAAGGGCGACGTGCACGACATCGGCAAGAACCTCGTGGACATCATCCTCACCAACAACGGCTACAAGGTGGTCAACCTCGGCATCAAGCAGCCCGTGGGCGCCATCATCCAGGCCGCCAAGGAGCACAAGGCCGACGCCATCGGCATGTCCGGCCTGCTGGTGAAGTCCACCGTGGTCATGCGCGAGAACCTGGAGGAGATGACCCGCGAGGGGCTGGAGGTGCCGGTGCTGCTCGGCGGCGCGGCGCTGACACGCGCTTACGTGGAGGAGGACTGCGTCCGGGCCTACGGCGCGGGCCGCGTCGCCTACGCCGGCGATGCCTTCGACGGACTGACGCTGATGGACCAGGTGGTCGGCGGCGGCTTCGACAACCTCCTCGCCATCCAGCAGGCCAAGCGCGCCGGCAAGGCCACCAACCGCCGCCGCGTGCTGGGGCAGGCCACCACCGCCGCCACCGGACCGGTGGACATGGAGGCCGTGCGCGCCCGGCGCGCCCGCCAGAACGAGGGGGTAGCGGTGCCGACCCCGCCGTTCTGGGGCTCACGAGTCATCGAGCACGTGCCGCTGAAGACGCTGGTGACGTATCTCAACGAGCGCATGCTCTACCAGCTCCAGTGGGGCTTCCGGAAGGACGGCAAGTCCTTCGAGGAGTTCATGGCTTGGTCGAAGAAGGAGCTGCGCCCGGTGCTCGACCGCATGCTCCAGCTCTGCGCCAAGGAGGAGATCCTCCAGCCGCAGGCCGCCTACGGCTACTGGAAGGCGGCGGCCGAGGGCAACGACGTGGTGCTCTTCGCCGAGGACGGCCGCAGCGAGGTCGCGCGCTTCACCCTGCCGCGCCAGGGCAAGGAGGACGGCGAGTGCATCGCCGACTTCTTCCGTGACGTGAACGACGGCGAGCGCGACGTGATCGGCCTCCAGGTGGTGACCATGGGCCAGCGCGCCAGCGACGTGGCCCGGCAGTGGTTCGAGGAGAACCGCTACCAGGACTACCTGTACCTGCACGGCATCTCGGTGGAGATGGCAGAGGCCATGGCCGAGTACGTGCACGCCCGCATCCGCGCCGAACTGGGCTTCGGCGCCGAGGACGCGCGCGACAAGGAGAAGCTGTTGCAGCAGGGCTACCGCGGCTCGCGTTACAGCTTCGGCTATCCGGCCTGCCCGAACCTGGAGGACCAGGGCCAGTTGCTGACGCTGCTGGGTGCCGAGCGCATCGGCGTGGAGCTGTCCGACGAGTTCCAGCTGCACCCGGAGCAGAGCACGTCGGCCATCGTCCTGCACCACCCGCGGGCGCGGTACTTCAGCGTGTGATGCGCAACCTCCGCCGCCGCTGTGTTATAGTGGCGGCGGAGGTTCTCCATGGCCGTTGTGGACGAAAACCTGAAGATCCTGCTGGACCGGATCGTGCCGGCCCTGAAGCCCGAGGCCGTCTACCTGTTCGGCAGCCGCGCGCGCGGCGACTTCCACGAGGACAGCGACTACGATCTGCTGGTGATCGTGCCGGACGATGCACCGAAGGAGCGACGGTCGGCACGCCACGCCTATGAAGCGAAGATCGGCACTGGCATTCCAGCCGACATCATTCCGTGCACCCGGACTGCGTTCGATAGAGCGAAGGACATGGTCGGCACGCTGAGCTACGAGGCGAACCATCATGGGGTGGTAGTCTATGCTCGGTGATCCGCAGGTCCGTGCTTGGCTCAAGACCGTGGACGAGGATCTGCGGGCGATCAGGGCTTGCCTCGGAGCACCTGAGCCGGCCATTGCAGCGGCGGCCTTCC
>Ga0196971_1001142_pt1 | contig 13152 bp, 15 predicted proteins | sample S1v_1013CmetaG_FD_148660 | JGI IMG/M metagenome (GOLD analysis project Ga0196971, IMG submission 148660) | Soil microbial communities from Anza Borrego desert, Southern California, United States - S1+v_10-13C | ecosystem: Environmental > Terrestrial > Soil > Desert | place: USA: California... | reverse complement strand
CAGCAGCTGGCTCACAGCCGTGGGGCAGCACCGCCACTTCCGGCCTCGGGTCCAAATCATGCTCAGGTACTCAGCGGCGATGGGCTCCTGTAGGAACCAGAGGACCTCCTCGAAGTACAGGTGGGTGTTCCGCTTGTGATAGCGGTTCAGGCCGACCCGGCCCCAAACCCAGTTCACAATCCACGGCATCGCCATCGTCCGGGTCGCCGGGTCTAGCTCCCGTAGGTTCAAGCTGATCAGCCGGGCGCCGGTCAGGTCCACGTTGGTCCGTGCGTTGAACAGCTGCATGGCCCCGAAGGTGAAGAGCCCCATGGCCTCGGCAAGGTCAGGCTCCACCTCCCGGAGTTCGTCCCGCACATCCTCCAGTACAGGCATGGCGTCCACCCTCACCCGACCATCGAGCACCAGGTCGCCCTGGTTCTCCAGGGTGATGCCGTACCGGCCGTAAGCCCGCACGATGGCGTGCATCACATGGGCCCGCCCCACGGGGTCGAAGAAGCGCCTACCCCGGTCGCCAGGCGTTCCGATCTGATACTCCAGCCAGTGCGTCAGCATGGGGATGTGCCTGTCCAGCGGCCGGCCTCGCCGGTAGCCGCCCCGCTCGTCATCCCAGTCCAGCGCCAGGTCCATGATGTTGATGCGGTGAGGCGAGCTGCCACCCATTCGCACCACCACGCCGCCCATGTCGGCCACCATGGCGTCCATCTCTCCATCCACATCGGCGATGATCTGCATGTCGTCGGTCATGGTGTGAACGTGCTGGATCTTGGAGCGAACCCACATGGTCTTGCCAGACCCCGGCCCGCCGAGGACCACGGCGTTGTAGTTCTTGAGCGCCCACACGTCCAGCATGGCCAGGCTGTTGTTCAGCCGGGAGAGCCCGGCGTACATTCCGGCGGGGTGCATTAGGAACTGCGAGTCCAGCGGGGTGACGTGAGCCAGCCCATCCGTCAGCATGTTCCGGGTGGCATCGATGGGGTCATAGCAGAGCGGCAGGCAGCTCAGTAGTCCCTCCCGCTGCTGCCGGAAGGCCGGCACTGCCTTCAGGTCGGCTTGGTTCAACTGCGCCTGGACCGTGCGAACCGACTCCTCCAACTGCTCTCGGGTGGATGCGGTCACGCAGACATACAGCGCCGCGTAGAACCACCGCTGGTGCCCCTGCTCCAACTGCTCCCGGCAGTAGACCGCCTGCTCCTTGAACTTCAGCACCTGATGGTCGGGGGTGAAGCCCTCGAACTCATCCTTGGTAGCCGCCACGGTAAGGGTCCGAATGCGGTCGTCCAGGTAGCGGAGGGCCTCGCCGGTATCGACGGGCGTGACGTGCAGGCTGATGTCCAACTGCAGGTGCGAGTTCGTCAGGTGCCGCAGCGCATTGTATTGAAGGAAGCTGGGCCATCCCCGCACCACGAGCACGGAGCGCTGGGCCGTGTTGTTCTCGAAGGCGTGCTTGTGGAACTCCAGGTCCTGTGGGGCGATCACGTCGAGGAACATCTGGCCTCGGCTGCTGAAGGGGTCATCCTGGTCGAAATAGGCCCCGGTGGTGGCGATGTGGATGCCCGCCGGCTTCCCCATGGTGACCAGGCAGTTCTGCTCCGCCGGTCGCCGGTGGACCACTACCAGATCGGGGTTCAGATCGGCCCAGAGCAGGGACAAGATCTCCCACGTGACCAGCCTCCTCGCCTCGACCCCCACGTTGTGGAGTTCGGATGCCGCCAGACTGCACAGGTGCTGGAGCTTCCGGGCCGCGGTGTCCACGTCATCGCCGGCCTGACTTGCCGCTGGGGTCCGCACCACCAGATGGAGCCCCGCCTGCGGGATGCTGTTGACGGCCACCAGAGCCAGCAGGTGCTGCCGCTGATCCTCCAGCCATATGCGCCGGTCGTCGTACTCGGGCAGACCCGCCAGGCGCCGATCGATGGCCGCGATCACCTGCTGCGGGTCGATGGGCCGCGACGAGAAGCGCCACTGGAACCGGTCGGTCCGCCCGTTCAGGAACTTTATCAGATGGTAGAGCGCCCGGTCTTGCTCCTCGTCCGAGCAAGTAGAGAGGTTGCGGGTTGCCACCTGCAGGATAGCCACCCAGTAGGCAGGCTCCCCGTGCGGCGCCACCAGGAACATGTCCCTGCCGATGGCCCGAATGGGCAACTGCTCGGCTGCCATCGCCCGACGGAAGTTCTCGTAGTGCCGCTTCGTCTGCTTGCGGCTGGGGCCGAAGGGCAGGATCTTGCCGTCATCCATGGTGCTGTGCCTCCTTCGGCCAATCCACGTACAGTCGCCGCATCCGCCGGATGGCTCCTGCCACCTGTCTCACCTGCTCTGTGCGTATTCCCCACCAGGGCCGTTGTGGCACGCCGGTCAGTTGCCGCGGAGCGAGGTAGAAGCGGAGGATCACCTTGAGCCAGTACTCCACCGGCTTGCCTTCCGGGTGGAAGTAGCCGTATGCGAAGCCCGGCACCGCCAACAGGAAGGTGGCGCCGTAGCCAGTCACATCCTGGGCGCCGAAGAGAAGGAGGCCCAAGCCTGCCCCGGCTGCGGACAGCAGGAGGCCCCACAGTTGGCGCCCCCGGAGGGAGCGGTAAACCCGTGGCTGGGCCTGGGCCAGCGGTCCGGGTATGAACGCTCGTCCCGGCATCACTGATCACCGTTCCTTTCCTTGGGGATGTTCCGGTACGACCGCAGCCCCTGCTGATACCGGTTGATGGCTGCAATCTGGTCGAAGCGCCCTGTGCCGGGCATGGACTCGTTCATGTCGATGACCGCCTCGGAAGCAGCCACGGGTGAGCCCAACTGGGAAACGGGCGGCGCTGCTCCAGGGGGCACGGCTCTAGCTACGGTTGCGCGGGCCTGCCGGGTCTCGCCGGCGCCTGTCGCCGCGGATGCCCCAGACGGGACCGAAGCGATGGGATATGCCGAAGCCCCGCTAGGTGCTTGTGGCACCGCCCCGGACGCCGCCGCCGGAGCTGCCGCCGCTGCGCCCGCCCCGCCCACTCCCATGGTCAGGAACTTCAGCCCCGAAGCCAGCTGCACAGCCGTCAGCATCGCTCCCACGCCCGTGTGCCCCTGCCCGACAATCCGCTTGATGGTGGCCGGCAGGAAGATGGTCATCATCAGCATGGCGAGGGCGGGCACCAGGCTCCAGATGTTGAGCGTCATGCCTGGCCCCAGGGCCATCCGCACCGCTGCCCGCAGCATGGCCACCGTTAGCAGGAGGATGGCGTTCAGCCCCAGGAAGCTCCGGAACGCTGTCTTTGGGATATCCTCCAGGCTGCCGATGAGGTAGACCGGCCAGACGATGGGAGCGATGATGATGGAAAGGATCAGCTCTGCCTGCCTGACGCCGCCCACCAGGAACCAGAGGATGATGAGGGTCAGAAGGGTGACCACGGCGAAGAGCGCCACAAGCAGGGGTTGGCCGATGCCGGTGCTGGTGACCAGTTGAGTGTAGAGTGCGGCCGCCCCGCCTCCGCCTGTCCAGTGCTGATCGAGGTAGCCCCGGAAGGCGCCCAGTAGCCCGTTGAAGAGCCGAATCCAGAGCCCGTAGAACTCCAGGCCGCCGAAGGTCATCAACGTGGCCACGAAGAACCGCCTGAACCAGCCGACCAGGCCACCACTGGTGCCCATGATCCCTTCCTGCGCCAGTTCGGCGATGGAGATCACGGTGCAGAAGGCGAGCAGGAAGAGACCGGCCACTCGCATCCCGCGGAACACATCCTGGACTGCCGGGTTGAGCGTGAGGTCATCGGTGGGGCCGAGGAAGATCTGCTCGGCCTGCTCCAGCAGCGTACCGACCACGGGCGCCTGGCTCTGCAGCCGGCCTGTCATCATGGTGACGAGAGAGTCCCAGAAGCGATCGACGATGGTGTTGCCGCCGCTGGCCAGCGCTGCCCCCGGTGTTACCACCACCAGGGCGAGGCTAAGGAGTCCGGCGGCAACCACCCTGCGTATGCCGATGGGCGCCCCCTCCTACTGCCAGAAGGCTGGCAGTGACGAGCCGGGTATGTTGAACCAGGCCGCCACCCCCCGCACGATCATCCGGTCACCGATGAGCACCAGGAACACCGCTGCCGTCAGGGCCACCAGGATCTCCGCCCGGTGCCGCTCGGCGGGATACTCAGACATGCCGAGGCGGGCGAGGCCAAGGAAGAAGCCCAAGGCGGCGAGGGCAAGGGCGATCTTTCGCACCGCCTGATAGTCGGTGACCAGGGCGCTTACGGCAGCGCCGTCGGCGAAGCCGGCACTGAGAACAATCGGCGGCCAACTGGGGCGACCGATGTCCCCGGGAGCGTCGGGCTCGGAGGGAACCTGCGCCAACGGAGGCCAGCGGGGGCCGCTGATATCCATGACAATGCCCGGCTCGATGGGGATTCCGGCGGACCGGGGCCACCAGGGGCCCGCTATGTCACCACGCGTGAGCATCTTCAAACGAACACCTCCCAGAAGTGACGCGACGGCCCGGAACAGGTGACGTAGAGTACTGCGTCGTCTGCCCGGGCCGTGCTGCGTCTAGGTCTTTGTCGTTACTGCCAGAGGAAGCTGGGAATGGCCGAGGGGTCGATGTTGAACCATCGCACGATACCGGTCAGCACCAGCTTGTAGCCGATGACGACCACGAACCCGATGCCGGCCCAGAGCATGCGCCTCGATGTGCGAGTCGCCTCGTGCGGATTGTCGGGGTTCTGGCCCCGCTCCGCCCATGCCAGGACGAAGACCACCGCCAGGGCAAGCGCTGCTGTCCATCGTCCGTACTTGACCAGTTTGCCGAACCCGGCGTCGATGGCTGAGTCCAGCTCGCCGTCAGCTGCCAGGGCTGTCGTCGTCCCCAGGCTCATCCAGGCGGCCATCATCAGGAACCAGGCCGCCGTCGCCTTCCTGCGAATCCAGTTGATCGGGTGATTCCTCCTTTTCTTTCGGCTCGTCGGTATCCAGGAAGTCGGTCATGTCTGCCGGCTTTGGTGCCGCTTCTTTCGGGGCCGCCGCTTGCTGCGGCTGCGCCTTTGGTTGTGCTTTCGGTTGAGCCTGCCGCCAGAGGCCGATCACGTCAGTAATCACCAGCGGCTGCCGCTCGGGGGGCCGGTACTCCTTGTGGTCTGCCAGTCTGATCTGCCCGGCCAGGTCGTGCTCCATGAAGTCAGCCTTCTTGATGCGGGCGGGATAGGTGGCTCGGGGGATGAGCAGAGCTTCGTCGGCAGGCAAGCGGAGAATCTCGTCTGTCGTCAGCAGCGGCCGGCCGCCGTACGTGTCGCTCTGGCTGGAGGTTACCTGCTGGGCGTTCTCGCTGCTGCCACTGGTCTGGAGCCGGATGGTTGTCTGCCCCACCTTGCTGGAAACGTACTGCGCCGTCTCCAGGTCGTTGGTGCCGAGGAAGAGCAGATGGTCGGCGTTGGCCAGAAGCTCCGCCCAGGTGGCAGGGTAGCGAGACTTGATCTGCCCAAGGCTCTGCCAGATCTCCTGCGTGCTGATCCCCCGGGATCGCATGGTGCTCTTGCGCTTCTCATACTCGGGGATGTAGCCGCAGTTGGCGATCTCGTCCATCCAGCAACGGACGGGGACCGGCAGAGTGCCGCCGTGGGCGTCGGCCACCCGGTAGAGCGTCTCGAACACCTGCTGCCACAGGAGGGCCAGCAGTGGGGCGTATGTCGCCTTTGAGTCGGGCACCACCAGGAAGAGCGCCTTCAGCTCCGTGCCGAACTCGTCCAGGCGGATGTCGCTTGCGGCCGTGAGGCTGGCCAGAGCTGAGGTGTTCCAGAGCTGAAGCCGGCTGCCCAGCCCAGCTACCACGCCCGACCGGATCTTGTCTTCGGCCCGGTGGAAGGACCGGTAGAACTTACGGGCGGGGTCGTCCTGGGGCAACTTGATGAAGATGGCGTCCAGGGCTTCAGGGGTCAGTTCCGTGCCCAGCTCAAGCACCGAGGCCAGGTGGTGTTCCGCTAAAGGCCGATGCCGCTTGACGTAGAGCACCAGCGCTGTGATGAAAGCCTGCTCGGCGTTGTCCCAAAACGGGTCGCCGGTCCTGGGGCGATTGGGGTTGATGGTGTTGGCAACAAGGTTCACAGCCAGGTCTGAGGCGCCATCTGTCTCCGTCACCGCATCAAGCGGATTCCACCGGTCGGAGTGGCTCATCTGGAGCAGGTTGAGAAGGTGAACCGTGTAGCCCTTGGCCCGTAGCAGGTGGGCGGAGCGGGCGTAGTTCTCCCCCTTTGGATCGACCACAATCAAGGACTCGCCGCCATGTTGGGCCGCCTGCAGGATGTTGGGCTGCACAAAGGCCCGGGTCTTGCGTGTGCCAGAACCACCGATCACGGTCACGTTCTGGTTGAACGGCAACTCCTTGTCGGGCGGGAGGATCAGGTAGCGCCCACCTTCCTTGCCGAAGATCATCCCTGCGCCGTCTTGCTTGAGGTAGGCCCGGAGTTCCTGGCGCCGGGCGAAGCGGGCCGTGCCGTGGCTGCCGTAGGTGCTGGCATCCTCAGGTTTGCCCGTAGGCTTGGGCCGGCCGAATCGGTACCAGAGGATCAGCCCGCCCACCAACAGGTTGAGCAGGAACCACTGAGACGCAACGTCTCGCCACGGGACCCCTTCGCCACGGAGCGAGATCGGCAGCATCACCAGATCAAGGATCAGCGCTGCCAGGGCCACGGCGGCCCAGGGAAGCCAGCGCTTCTGAATGCGACATCACCTCTCCCGTTCACGATCATCCTTCGGACGTTCCTGCTGGGGCCGCTTGGGCTTGCGGGCTCGCAGCGGATCTGGCTCGGCGCCATCATCTCGGAGTGAGCGGGTCAGCCCTCGGGTGAGTGCATGGGCCATGCTGTCCCAGAATCGCTCCATGTTCCGCTGCTGGGCTCGTTCCTGCTGTCGCTCGGCAAACACCCTCGCTCGCTCTCGCTTGAGGATGCCTTCCACCGCCCACCGCAGGTGCTGCCGGAATTCCTGCGTGATCACCAGCCGGCTGCGGCTCCCGTCCGCCGCCATATGAACGCTCTTGATGTCGATGTGGACATGCGGATGGCTCTTGGACAGGTGCTCCGCCGCCACCCACTCCAGGCGAATGCCGTGGTACCGCTCAAATGCGGCCAGCGCTTCCCGTACAACAGGCTTCCAGCTGGTGAGGCCGCAGGCCTCGAACTCCTGGCGGCTGACGGAGAGCATCAAGCGGTGCATCACGGCGTATCCGATGGGCCCTCGCCGCGTCTGCCGTTCCTGGGTGAGGGGATCATCAAGCGATTTGATGAAGGCCCCCACGTCGGCACTGTCGGAGTCCCGGTCGAACATGCCCTTGCGGTCTTCCGGCACCTCCCGGGTGCGGAAGGCGTGGTAACGCACGGACTTCCGCGCCCGGTCCAGGTGCTTGGTGTAGTTGATCTTCAGAACCAGCACGGGGGCCTACACCGTCCCCTCGGGGTCCTGTGTGCGACGGACCATCTTCCAGGCCCGTCCTCGGATCAGGTCCAGGTGCGCTTTCGCTTCCTTCGGGTCGACCGTCTGACCACAGAGCAACTCCAGCAGAAGCAAGGTCGCCGTTGCCGAATAGGTGGCGCCGGCCCACACACCAGCCCGGAGCCACGTTTCCACTTGATCTAGCTTCTCGTTGAGAAGGCGCTCCAGCACTGGTGCGAGCACGATATCCTCATGCCCAGCCATTTGGCGCCTCAGATATTCCTTTAGTGCAACGTTGACCTCGTTACTGAGACTGGAGTCGGGCTTCTGGGTCAGCAGAGCCTCCAGGTCCGCCACCACCCCCGGCTCGATGCGAATGTGCTTCCGAATACGGCGTGTCACCCACTTCCCCCCTTCTGCCGCTAGGGCTTCACCCACTTTGTCACACCATTTCTTTGTTTACCCGGCTACTCGTCCCACGGGTGAAGCCGCATGGCCCAAGGCATGCAGGTGTGCCGTCCCACCTCCTTTATCTCTGCGTACCGTGAAGGATCTTTGGGGGGCGCCGGGCGGGTGGGCCCGAGCCGGCGGGGGGCTGTGCCCCCCTGGAGGCGGCGCCCGGGCAGTTACGCCCGGATCGGCACTTGCGCCAGGTTGACCCGGCAGCTACCGCAGATGTTCTTCCCTTGGTAGGAGGCCACGCCGGCCCCGCTTCCACAGAAGATGCACAGGGGCTCGTACCGCCGCAGGATGATCTGGTCACCCTGCGTGAAGATCTCCAGCGAGTCCCGGTCGTCGATTCCGTGGGTCCTACGTAGTTCCACCGGAATGACGATGCGCCCAAGCTCATCCGCTCGCCGGACGATCCCCGTCGACTTGAGCAATCACTCACCTCCTTGTCACTGCCTTGTTGTGAGCCGCCGCTTCTCCCCTCCTTGTTGGGTCAGGTCTTCAATTTGACGACCCTCGGCTCGACATCAATGTACCGGAAGGTTCGTCTGGCTGTCAATCCCTTTTTCGATAAATTCTGCTACTTCTCGTAGAAAGGGTTTGCCTCCCGAAAAACCTCTGTCGTAGAATAGGAGTATGAGATGGAAGGGGGTAGCTCCGTGCTCTGCGACGACACTAGCGCTCTACCTCAGCGCCTACGCCAGCTGCGGCACGAACTTGGGTGGAGCCAAGATGATGTAGCCAACGCCGTGCAGGCTGCCGGCAAGGGCGTGGTCACCAACTGGGAGACCATGTCGGAGCGGCGGCGCACCCCTCCCCTGGGTACCCTGATGGCCCTGGCCAGGTGGTATGGCGTCTCGCTGGACTACCTAGTCGGCATACCGGGCGCCGAGCGTGATAGTCCCATGGTGCGGCACGGCAAGACCGTGCTACGGGACCGGCTCCCGGCTGAGATCAGGCAGGGTAAGATCCAGACGCCTGGCGAGCGCTTCCGACTGGCCGTGTCGATCCTGCAGCAGGCCGCCCCTGATGCCTTCTTCACGGGCCGAGTTGCCGCCGCCTTACTTCAGACAGAGGCCGGGTTACTCTCTTTCCTGCAGCGAGGCTTCGCCCCGGATGCCGTGCTACGGGCGTTTGCGGAGTTCGCCGGCGTACCGGCGGAGTGGTTCTACGTCGATCCCAACAGCATTTAGCCGCCAGCGAAAAAGACCGGCCTAAGTGGCCGGTCTTCTTCATGGTCGGGTGGATATTACTTGCGGGCGACCCGGGCAACTGAGTCGACGATCGGGCCGAACTGGGCCGCGGATGCGACTTGAGCTGTCAGCAAAACTGCGGTCATGATGGAGACGGTCAGCAGTACCAGGAGTCTCCTGGTAGGCCGGGTGGTCATGATCTGGGCACCTCCTCCCTGGCCCGGAGGGTCGCGAGAAACCCTCCGATCTTATGGATAAGGCGCTGATTGGGTACGTCACGAGCTATGTCTAGCGCCTGTTCTGCCGTAGTGATAGCCTGTGCCACATCGCCTTGGGCAGCCTGGATGCGGGCGTGTGTGAGTAAGGCCTCAGCCCGCACCTCCTTCTGGCATTCGGGGTGGGCCAAAGCTTCGAGGCAGGCCGCGTCAGCTTCCTGCAGACGCCCGACCGCCAGAAGGCACTGGGCCTCCTGGTCCTTGAGGTTCGGGCTGGCCTCCGCAACGTCTCCCAGATGGGCCTTAGCGGCCTCCATCATCAGCATGGCATCTTCGATGCGCCCCAGCTCCAAGTACATCTGGACAAGGTTATTCTCAGCGAGGCCGCGGTTGAACCCACCGGCCGCCAGATGTGCCGTTTCTCGGGCGTTGGTGTACGCCTCGGCTGCGAGTTCATGCTCAGCCGCCGTCTCGTAGGCGTAGCCCAAGTTGAACCAGAACTTGGGTACCCACTGGCGGACGGTCGGATCTGCGCTGCTTTCGGCCAGACGGAAGTACATGTCGGCATATTGCCGGGCGTCGTCATGGTTCCCGTACATGGCGTATGCGCTGATGAGCGTGCTCAAGATGGCCGGCTGATCCGACGGATAGCTGCGGCTGTTGGTCAGGGCCGCCTTCAGGTACGTGATCGCATCGTGCGCCCCCAGTTCACTGGCGAGCAAGAGGACTGCCTTCTGGCGGAGGGCGGGGGCGCGTAGGCGCCCCTTGGCCTCGGCGGCAAGGATCTCGTCGCAGAAGGCCATACAGCCGGCTGGGTTCCCGCTCTTCTTGAGCTGAGCGCAGCGGTCGAGGAACTCCTGAAGGGTCACCCGTCAGCACCTCTCTTCGTGGTGTCGGGCTTACCTTATTGTAATTCTATTCCAGTCTTGGGAATCCTGCAATCACAGATCAGGCGGGCCGGGCTTGCGTGATGTTATCCCGGGGCGCAATAAGCGGCAGTCAAGGCGTGGGAATCCGTAGGTGGACGCCTTCGCCTTGACTGCCGCGGCGCCCCGGGTAGACTGTCTATCAGCCCGGCCTGCCTTACTTCTCTTTGCGGACTCCCTTGTGGGGTTCCCCGTCCTGCTTGACGTTCATGAACCGGCCCGTCTCCGTGTCTCGCTTGACCCACTGTCCGGTCTTCGGGTTCTCGACCTGGGACCGCTGCATGACCGCTCCATGTCGATGATTCTGCCCGGTGTTCTTGGCCATGAGTCTCGCCTCCTCGCACTGCTACTGAACGGTGAATGAGGTAGATGCACTGGCCCCGTTGCACGTGATGTGGACGGGCCAACTGCCGCGGGTTGTGTTGCCGCCTACCTTCCAGGTCCAGCTCACGTTTCCCTGGCTGTCTGCCGTCTTGGGGTACAGGCCTTGGGCCTCGCTGGGTCCTGACTTGTAGATGACCGTGACGCTGCACTGAGCCCCGGGTGCCGTCTGCGCCGACACTCTCGCGTTGGCGTTCCGGGACACCGGAGAGGTGATGCTCGTGATGGTCACGCCAATGGGCTTCGATGGCGCTGGGTTAGTGGTTGGGGTTTGTACTGGTTTGACAGGTGCGGCTTGAGCCGCCACTGTTGCAGCCGGGGCCGTAGTGGGCTGTGGTGCCGTCGGTGGCTGAGTTGCCTTTGCGGAGTCTATGGGCTTAGGTGCCTCTTGGACGGGCTGAGTTTCAGGCATGATCTCCCGCGCCGGGGCGGCACCCGAAAGGCCCCGTTGTGTTGCGGGCGGAGTCGTCTGTTCGGCTGTGCATCCGGCTAGATGGGAGACCATCAGGGCAATCACAACGAAAAGTGTCCATCGGGTTGTACGTCTGGTCATCGCCCTCACCTCTGAGGCAAGCATAGCACTTCGTGGATCCTTCGGGTGTCGGACCGTGTCAGTTACTGAGAACTCGCCAGGGGTTACTGATGAGCCTGGCGTGGTCAACCACTACCGGCGGTAGGGCGGTCGTGAGTCGGCGCCAGAGTTGCGAGAGGGGTTCGCGGCGTGGCTCGGGTACTGCGAGTACCAGGGCGACGTCGATGCCCGGCTGCCACCATGCGGTCTGGCGGTAGTTCCCGCTCTTGGCATAGGCCTCGTAGGCCGGGATCTTGGCCGCCACCCGCTCAAGGGCGGTGGTGCCGGTGTCCCACTCAAGGAGCACCGCCCGCGGGCGGCCTTCCGTCGCAGTGACGATGACGGCGTCTGGCCGCACCGTTGTGTGAGGGACCTCCACATCGAACCGAAGGAGCTTGGCTGTCGTCGGTCGGGTCTCCATGAGCCGGCAGTACAGCTCGGACACAGCGAGCGCTTCCCGGACGGCTCGGGAGTAGATTCTGGTGGGGGTCCAGTAGACCGCCGGCCCTGACGAGCCCTCCAGCCGTTGCGACCGCAGGCGGCCCGTCTCGACGAGACGCTGCAACCGACGGGCCGCGACCCGCCGGCGCCCCTGGAAGAGGCAGCGTGATACCTGGTCTGCTGTCATGAAGCGCAGTCGGGAAATGAGAGCCACCATAGCGCTGTCCCGCTCTTGCCCGAGCTGGTATGCGGTTACGCCCATAGGCCGAGTCCCTCTCTCTGCTCCATTAGTCGATTGGCGGCTACAACAATCCTCTCAGCTGGCTGGCCCATCGCGTTGTGCTGTCGGATGAGGTGCTCTACCTCCTGGTTAGGGTCGGGAAGGTCGGGGGTACCGCTGCTGCTGATGATGGGTCGCCCCTCTCTGCGCTCCACGGTCCAGAAGTGACGCTTCCTTAGCTGGACGAGCTGGTCGGCGGTGATGGAGCCACTCAGGACCTTGGCTGCCTGCTGTGCATCGGCCGGAGACAAACGAAAGAACACGTGGGACCCGGCCAGGCTGACAGCCGCCTGCATCGGGGCGCTCAGCTGCCCTTCCCGGAACTGGTTGACCAGGACCCAGGCCACTCGGTACTCGCCCGCAAGGGCAAAGGCCCTTCGGAATGAGTGGCCAGCTCCCTGGTACTCCTGAACCTCGTCGGCGACCACGCCGAAGGGAGGCTCACCCGGTCCACGCTGTGCGGTGTAGAGCTGTATCTTGCTTGCGATGACCTCGTTGATCAGCGCCGCCTGCCCAGGGCCGAGGTCGGCATCGGTCGCGTCCACCACGATGGCGCGTCCCTTCGCCATCGCTTGTCGGATGTCTGCCTGGTCCGGCCCAGAGCGCCCGAGAGCCAGCATAAGCGCCCGGCTGCTGACGAGGCGCCGGACTTGCCTTTGGACGGCCTCCAGGGTTCTTTGCGTGCCGGGGTCTTTGCCAAAGGTGTGTCTTGCGGCAGGGAGGCTGGTGTGACCCAAGACGGTCTGCCGGTATTGATTCGAAGCGAAGAAGGTGTACAGGTCGGGGAGTGACACCTCCCGCCTGTTCCTCACCCCATGCTCTAGGAGGGCCAGTGTCCCGAGCCGCACCATCTCTCGCATCAGGTCGCTGCCGGTCGGGTGCAGCCGGTCGAGGATGTCAGCCGTCTGGTCTGCGACCTGTTCCCGCTCTGCAGCGGTGCCGGTAGCCAGCCGGAGCATGTTGATGCCCCTTGGCCTGGGGCTCGTGGGCGAGATGAGATCCACCTTCTTGGCGAGTTTGCTCGGCAGGTAGGGCAGGACTCCCCTGCCCCCTTTGATGCTCAGCCAGCACCACCCCCAACCTCGCCCGCTCCAGTCCAGGAGCTTGAGGATGGCCCAAGCCGTCTTCCCCGAGCGGCTCAATCCGACGACTGCAGTGTGGGAGAACTCGTCCTCGTCCGATCGCTGTGGCTGTTAGCGCCGACGCTATTTGGCGATCGCCATCGATCATTTGTACAGGAAAGTTTTTGATCGGGAGGGAATTCTCTGGAATCCCTCTCGTTGTTTTTTGAGGGAAATAGGAAGAACCCCTGGGCCAA
>Ga0196971_1001141_pt1 | contig 13155 bp, 10 predicted proteins | sample S1v_1013CmetaG_FD_148660 | JGI IMG/M metagenome (GOLD analysis project Ga0196971, IMG submission 148660) | Soil microbial communities from Anza Borrego desert, Southern California, United States - S1+v_10-13C | ecosystem: Environmental > Terrestrial > Soil > Desert | place: USA: California... | reverse complement strand
CCGCCGGTGTACTGCAGGAAGGCGACATCTTCCTGGTTAAGTTCGACCGGCTTGAGCGTCATTCGTGCGCCCTCGGCCAGCGTCTGCTTGAAACGCACAGCGTTTGGCAACGAGAAGGCCGGAACCTTCTTCTTCACATTGCGCACCACGAAATTGACGATCATGCCCTTGAGGCCGCCCAGCATTTCGCCCATGCTGGCGACAACGACATGCTTGACCTTGGTCTTTGCGATGACCTGCTCCAGGGTAGTCGCAAAGTTTTCCAGGATGATGATGGCTTCGGCGCCGGAGTCGTTGAGCTGATGTTCCAGTTCACGCGGCGTGTAGAGAGGATTGACGTTAACAACGGTATAGCCCGCGCGCAGGACAGCAGCCAGGGCGACCGGATACTGCAGCACATTGGGCATCATGATGGCGACGCGTGCGCCTTTCTTCAGCCCCTTACTTTGCAACCAGGCTCCGAGCCTCTTGGAGTAGTCGTCGACTTCCGCATAGGTGAGGAACTTGTCCATGCATACGTATGCATTGCGGGATGCATACTTCTGGAATGCCTCTTCCATCAGGTGAACCAGCGAGCGGTACTGCGTGTAATCGATTTCCGCCGGAACGCCAGGGGGATACGACTTCAGCCAAATTTTTTCCATTGTCTGCCTCTTGTATTGTTTTGGATTGGTACTGGTTGCGAAATAATCGAACGACCGATTCTTTTTTTAACATAGATGCTATCGGTGGCCGCGCCAGCGTGCAAGTCTTTTGAACAAGATCAGAACAATTCTTCTACCCAACAGGCTTATTGCGGCGCAACAAAGAGGCTCAGCCAAGCACATCCGGAAACATCTCCCCCAGATGCGACAAAGCGACCACCAAGGGTCGCTTTGTTATTGCACTCGTTATATTGCACCGTACGCTGGCACTACGACGGCCAGTACCTTTATTGCCCGACAGCCGCTTGTTCATTCGAGGCGGTAATCGCCGGGGCCGCCGCGAAACTCGCGAGCTTGCGATGGCGCTCGTCCTTGTCCAGGCTAGCCAATGACCGTACCGCTTCATAGAATTTTTCCATGCTTTTCTTCTCGGCGAGCAGCGCACGGAAGCCCGGCACGAAGTCATGGTAGGTGGCCACAGCAGACAAGTGCGCGTTGGACAGTGGCTCAGCGAACCAACGGTCGTATCCGGTATAACCGCCCCACGATTCTTTCAAAACCAGATACTCGTCCTTCAGCGCCTGGAAGATTGCAGCTTTTTCCTTGCGCTTCTCTGCCTTGCTGACATCACGCTCGTAATTCGCCTCCAGCGCCTTGCGGTGCTTCATCAGCAGCGCGAGAAAATCGCGCTTGCGGCTCTCATAAGCCGCATACGCCTGGCGCATCTTGTCGTCACCGCGAAGCGCCATCCAGCGCTCGACGCCCGCCTCTTCCACGGCCACTGCGAAGGATTCGTTAAAACGCGAGTCGCCCGGCACGTAGACAACCTGATGGGCTAGCTCATGAAAGACCAGCCTTGCCAGTTCACCATCCGGATACTTGATGAAGGTGGACAGCACGGGATCCTTGAACCAGCCGAGCGTGGAATAGGCAGTGACACCGGCGACTTCGACATCGTACTTCGCCGCGCGCAGCTCGGCCGCATAGGCTTGCGCATCTTCCTTGCTGTAATAGCCGCGGTAGTTCACGCATCCCGCAACGGGGAAGCACCATTGCACGGGCTTCAGCGAAAACTCTTCCGTTGCCACGACATTCCACAGCACGAACGGGCGCTTCAGATCTGCGTAGGTGGTGTAGCTGTCATTGTCCGGCAACCCAAGCTCACGTGCGGCGAATGCACGGATATCCTTGATTTTTGCGAGCTTGCCTTTGAGCTTGTCCTCAACGCTGGGGTTCGCAAGCCAGTCGTCGATCGGTTTTGCTTCGGCCATCAGGGACAGTTGTCCATGCGCCGCCTGCGCGAAATAACCCAGCTGCGCGCAACCGCCTACCAGTGCCGCCACGCCGCAAAAAACCAAAGCCCGCCACTTCTTTTTCATGTCCCGCTACACCTTCTCCACCTGCACCAGCACGTCGTAGAACGTAGGTGCGTTGCCCATGTCGGTCAGGCGCTGGCTGGTGACCTCGTTGGCATTCTTGCCATCGGCGGAAAGCTTCTTCCACCATATCGACAAACCAACCACCAGTCCCCTGCGCGCCTTGTCGGTCACGCGCGCCTTGGCGACGAATGATCCGCGCTCGTTGAAGATTCGGACCTGATTGCCATCGCCGATGCCACGTTGTGCTGCATCAGCGGGATGAATATCAAGGTGCGGTTCGCCTTCCGTATCGCGCAGACTCTCGACATTGACGAAGGTGCTGTTGAGAAAGTTCCTTGCGGGCGGAGAAATCATTGCCAATGGATATGCTTTCGCCAACTGTGGACTACTCGCAGGCGATTCATACGGAGGTATATAGCTTGGCAGAGGATCAAGTCCGTCTGCCTCCATGCGTGCCGAATAGAATTCGCACTTGCCGGACGGCGTAGGAAAGCTACCCTGCGCAAATGGTGCTTCTGCCACGTTTAGCTTCTGCCAGCCTTTGCGCTTGAGCGAATCCCAGTCGAAATGAATGGCGCGTTCATCCTTGCGGTTGAACGCCTGGGCTGCAATTTCGTCATCGCTCTCCTTGAAGCAGGCATCGTCGAATCCCATGCGCTTCGCAAGTAGCCGGAAGATCTCGGTGTTCGACTTGGCTTCACCCACCGGCGCAATCGCAGCATTGTTGGCCATCATGTAGGAATGGCCATACGCAGAATGGACGTCCACATGTTCAAGCTGTGTCGTCGCCGGCAGGATGATGTCGGCGTAGTCGGCCGTGTCGGTTTGAAAATGCTCGAGCACCACCGTGAACAGGTCTTCGCGCGCGAATCCTTGTGCCACTTTGCGGGATTCCGGCGCGACGGCAACCGGATTTGAATTGTAGACAACCAATGCTTCGATCTTCGGCCCGAATTCCGGTGACGTGCCCCGCAAGAGATCGTCACCGATGGTGCTCATATTGATGGTGCGCGGCCGCTCCGCAGGCAGCAGGTCGGGACGCTGCAATGCGTGGTTATTCTTCGGGAAGGTATCCGACGAAGAGAGCTGGATGCCACCCGCTGCATGGCGCCACGCACCAACGAGCGCAGGGAGGCAGGAGATATTGCGTACCGCCATTCCACCGCCGTGCACGCGCTGCACGCCATAATTGAGCCGGATCGCAACCGGCTCGCCACGCTTTGCAATACTTCCGTACTCGCGCGCCAGCTGCTCGACCTCTTCCGAAGTAATGCCGCAGACCTCGGCGGTACGTTGCGGCGTCCAGTCCTTTACCCGTTCCTGCAACTGATCAAAACCGAGCGTGTAGCGTCCGATGTAATCATCATCGACCAGGCCCTCCGCGATCAGCACATGCATCATGCCCAAGGCGAGCGCCGCATCGGTGCCCGGCATCGGCGCAATATGCTGGTGGCATTTTTCCGCGGTGAGCGAGCGGTAAGGGTCGATGGCGATCAGCTTTGCGCCGCGGCGCTTGGCTTCCTGCGCACGCATCCAGAAATGCAGGTTGGAGGCGATGGGATTGCCGCCCCAGATCAGGATCAGCTTGGCATTCTGGAATTGTTCAAGGTCCGTCCCGATGCGCGCACCGATGGTGTACTTGTAGCCGGCACCGCCCGCGGAAGCGCAGATCGTACGATCCAAGAATGACGCCCCCAGCTTATGGAAGAAGCGCGCAGCCATTGATTCCCCCTGCACCAGCCCCATCGTACCCGCATAGCTGTACGGCACGATCGCCTGGGGATTGCGCGACGCAATCTCTTTCAGGCGCACTGCGATGGTATTGATCGCCTCCTCCCAGCTGATCGGCGCAAAGCGGCCTTCGCCTTTCTTGCCGATGCGTTTCATCGGCGTCAGCAAACGATCCTTATGGTAGGTGCGCTCGGTATAGCGTGCGACCTTGGTGCATAGCACGCCGGCCGTGGTGGGATGATCGGGATCGCCTCGAACCTCGGTCGCGACGCCGTCTTTCACCGTCACCAGCAAGGCACAGGTGTCGGGACAGTCATGCGGGCAGGTAGCGCGTATCGTTGAAGTCGTCATGGAATACTCCGGCGTCACCGGTCAGTTCAAGAGGAAAAATTTGCAAAGGATTCTGTCCTAGGCCATCGTCGGGCAGTACCTGCAATCGTTAAAATACGTCATTCCGGGCTCAGCGTAATATAACTGCATTAAGCATGCCAAACATTCCCGGAAGCAACTCCCCGCAATCCGCGGCCAAGTGGAGATAGCAATGAAGTTGATTGACCCGATCATCGAATTCCAGTCTGAACTGTCGCAAATCCGGCGCGATATCCACGCGCATCCCGAGCTCTGCTTTGAAGAGCGGCGTACCGCCGATGTCATTTCGCAGAAATTGACCGAATGGGGCATCCCGGTTATCCGCGGCCTTGGCCTTACCGGGGTCGTCGGCGTGATCAAGAACGGTACAAGCAATCGTGCAATCGGCCTACGCGCCGACATGGATGCGCTGCCCGTCCAGGAAATCAATACCTTTGCACATGCGTCCAGGCATGCCGGAAAGATGCACGCCTGCGGTCACGATGGGCATGTTGCGATGCTCCTCGGCGCGGCACGACATCTCGCCCGGCAGCGCGACTTTGACGGCACGGTTTACCTGATATTCCAACCGGCGGAAGAAGGTGGCGGTGGCGCAAAACGGATGATGGATGACGGCCTGTTCCACCAGTGCCCGATGGATGCGGTATTCGGCATGCATAACTGGCCGGGCGTACCGGTAGGCTGCTTTGGCGTCACATCGGGGCCGATGATGGCCTCCTCCAACGAATTCGAAGTCATTATCCGCGGCAAGGGGTCGCATGCTGCGCAGCCGCACAAAGGCATCGATCCGATCATGGTCGCCATCCAGATCGCACAGAGCTGGCAGACCATTGTGACACGCAACAAGAATCCAATCGACGCCGCCGTGCTGTCAATTACACAAATCCACGCTGGCAGCGCGACCAATGTCATTCCGGATGAGGCCACACTGATTGGCACCGTCCGCACCTTCACCACGGCAACGCTGGATCTGATGGAACAGCGCATGCGCGCAATTGCGGAGCACACCTGCGCGGCATTCGACTCCAAAGTCGACTTCAGCTTCAAGCGAAACTACCCACCGCTCGTCAATCATGCAAAGGAAGCCGCGTTTGCGGTGGAGGTGATGAAATCGATTGTTGGCGAGGCCAATGTGAACGCCAACATCGAACCTACCATGGGGGCGGAGGATTTTGCGTTCATGCTGCAAGAAAAGCCGGGATGTTATGTATTTATCGGCAATGGTGAAGGCATGCATCGTGAAACGGGCCACGGTCTCGGGCCATGCAATCTGCACAACCCGAGCTACGACTTCAACGATGAGCTGCTGCCTATCGGTGCAACCTACTGGGTGCGCCTCGTCGAGTCCTACTTGAAAAAGGCGTAGCCCTGCCAATGCCATCGGCGAGCCTTTCAAGCAGCGATGCAGCCGCCCATGCATCACAGTTTGCGCGCATGGCATTGGCAAATATCGAGCGCGAGTATCCGAGCAAGCTCGACCATGTGCTCAACGATGCATCCGATGTTCAACCGCCGCGCGCCTTGCATCCGGCATTCTTCGGCAGCTTCGACTGGCATTCCTGCGTGCACATGCACTGGACGCTGGCGCGGCTGCTGCGGCTTTTTCCCGACTTGCCGGAGGCGGAACGCATCCGGCTCGCCTTCCACGATCGATTCACCGAGGCAAACATCGCCGTAGAAATCGCTTACCTTCGGCAACCATCGCGCCAGTCTTTCGAGCGAACCTATGGCTGGGCATGGTTGCTCAAATTGCAGGCGGAACTCCTGAACTTGTCAAAATCCGACCGCCGCGCCGGTGCATGGTGCAGCGCTCTGGCTCCATTGGCCGACGCGTTCGTCGACCGTTACCTGCAATTCCTTCCCCTCGCCCACTACCCGATCCGCACCGGCACGCACGCCAATAGCGCATTTGGACTGCTCTTTGCACTCGACTTTGCCGAAGCCGTCCAGCACTTCGCGCTGCGCAAACTGATCGTGGAGAAGGCAAATGGCTGGTTCGGCCGCGACCGGCGTTATCCGGCCGCCTACGAACCGGGTGGCGAAGACTTTCTCTCACCCGGCCTGATGGAAGCCGTATTGATGATGCGGACCGTCGATAGCTGCAGCTATGCCGACTGGTGGCAGGTTTTCTGCCCCGCTGCATACGACCTGCAGGCGTGGCTGACGCCCGTGATCGTGAGTGACCGGAGCGACCCTAAGCTTGCTCATCTGGATGGCCTTAATCTCTCGCGAGCGTGGTGCTGGCGATTGCTGGAGCAACAACTGCCGCCCGACATCCAGCCAATAGCGGGCCATGCCATTGATGCTCATCTGGACGCGTCCCTGCCACATGCCGTTCATGGCGACTATGCCGGAACGCATTGGCTGGCGAGCTTCGCCCTACTCGCTTTGACCGAGAGATAAAGAACGCGAGCCGAAGTCGCGAAGAACTGCCAGTGACGCACGTTCGCGCAGGAAGCGGATGTCGCCGTACCAGGCTTCGATGACCTCGCCCGTGTTGTCCGTGTCGCTCAATACACCGACACCGATCAGTTTGCCCGGCTTTTCGCCAAAAGCCTTTTCATAGTCGGCGACGATATTCCGCGCAAAATTGCGCCACTCGCCAATGCCGTCCTCGCCCCGTGCTGCGACCATCATCTTGATACGACCGCTGTGAGCGCTGCGGATGATGGTCCCGACCGGTGCGCTGTTCTCCCAGATGTACATCAGCGTCGCATACGGAAAATCATGGCCCGTCAGGACCTTCGCCGTTTCAAACATGATCTGGTCGGCAAATGGGAGTGAATCCTTGTCGCCGTCAAAGCCGAGAATGATGCGCACCGGCGAATCTTCCGTGGCACGCTGGGTATTGTCGGCCTTCTTGATCAAGCTGCCGATCCTCCAGTCCCAGTGCAGCCACGGCTGCTCATGCGGGTCGATGCTGACCCGCTGCATGAGTCCCGAGGACGAGCCTTCTGCACGAGCATGCAGCACCGTCGTGTTTTCCTGCCGCACCAGTTGATACTGCGTTTGCTTCTTGGTGCGCAAAATGATCAGTGGCTCCCATCCTTCCGGCATCCCGCCGGCGGGATGAGAAGAAAACAGCGAAATGATTTCCTGATCCTGTTGAGCTGAGGCGGACGCGGTGAGCGGAGGAGTCACGTCATGTGTGGACACGGCGCACCCCGCCAAGGCAATTAGTGATACGAGAGAGAAGATGAAGCGGCTCATGGCGTCAAAATGGATATGCAACGGCTCAACACGATTGAACGCAGGGCAGGAGCCTGCGTTCCGCCACAATCAAACACTTGCGTCGCTGTTGAGCTTGCGGATTGTATAGCGGCGCTGAGCGTTTGCGGAGACGATTTCATCGCCTTCCATTTGATCGTAAACAAACTGCCAATGGACTTGGTGATATTTCGCAACGACCTCCCGGTGCGCGATGCTGACGAGCGAGACTCCCGGCAACTCCGTCAGTACCAGTTCGTACAGCAACTCCTCTGTGTCAGCGTCGAGCGCGCTGGTTGCCTCATCGAGAAACAGGACTTGCGGACGCGCCAGCAATGCCCGCACAAAAGCCACCCGCTGTTGTTCCCCCGGGGAGAGGCGCTGGCTCCAGTTATCCACCTCATCCAGTTTTTCCTGCAGATGCAGAAGCCGGCATAGTTCCAGATAATGGCGGATTGCGAGATCCTTGTAGGCACTTTCAGGCGCCGGGTAAGTGAGTGCCGCACGCAGCGTGCCGATGGGAAGGTAACTCTTTTGCGGCAAGAAGAGCAGCCTCATGCCGTTCGGGATCTCGATATGTCCGCTTCCGTATGGCCATATTCCCGCAATCGCCCGGAACAAGGTCGATTTTCCGCATCCGGACGGGCCCGTCACAAGAATGCACTGGCCAGCATGGATTTCACCCGATACGGGCTTGTTCAAGTCCGGGCCATGAGGCAGCCTCAATATGACTCGATCCAACAAGAGCGCGCCCACATTGTTGCGCTCTACGGTTATGCCGGATTGCTGTGTCTTGGCCGTGGTGACTGCCGCGTGGAACCCTGCCAGACGGTTGACACTGGCTTTCCAAGCTGCGAGCGAACCGAACGCGCTGATGAACCAGGACAACGCCTGTTGTACATGGCCGAATGCCGAGGCAATCTGCATCAGCCCGCCTAGTGTGATCGCCCCTGAAAAATAGCGCGGCGCGCCTACAAGGAACGGGAAGATGATTGCAAACTGATCGTAGAAGTTGGACGCAACATTGAGCCGCTTGGTGGTGCGCATGATGGACCACCAGTTCTTCCAGATCCACTCAAGGCGGCCAGCCAACTGCATATGCTCCTGCGCCTCGCCGCGATACAGCGCGACCGGCTCGGAATACTCCCGAATGCGTGCAAGGCCGAAGCGAAAGTCCGCTTCATAGTGCTGCTGATTAAAGTTCAGCAGGACCAGAGGTTTGCCAATCCACCAGACAAGCACCGATCCGATCACTGCATACGCGATTGCGAACCACACCATATATCCCGGGATCGTAATGTCTTGCGATCCGATCATCAGGGAAAGCGGCCCGCTCACCGACCAGAGGATGCCAACAAAGGACAGCAAGCTCACCACGCTCGACAGCAACCCCAGCGAGAGATCCAGTGTCCCGCTGGTGAGGTAGTTCAGGTCTTCGGAAATCCGCTGGTCGGGGTTGTCTGCGCTGCGGGCCTGCTCAATCCGGTAGTAAGCCTGATTGCTCAGCCACTCGTCGAGGTACTGTCGTGTCATCCATAAACGCCAGCGCATCTGCAGGGATTGTGTCAGATACACGCGATAGATCGCTACGGCGATATAGATGAACGCGAGGTATGAGAAGCGCCATAGTTGCTCCCGAAAGGAATCGAAATCCCTGTTCTCCAACGCATTGTAGAAATCGCGATTCCACTCGTTGAACAGGACATCGAGGTAGACCAGGCCGAGCGCAAGGGTGACCACCGCGGCGAGCAGGCCGCGCGCCGTCCATTTCTCCTCGGAGTTCCAGTATGGCTTGATCAGGAGCCATACCGCGCGCCAATCGGTACGTTGACGAAGCTTGACTGTCATTGCGATGTCCGCCAATAAAGCTGTTACGGAGTCAGAGCAACAATCTGAAGCAGCATTGCGTGCTCTCTTGCAGGCTGTTGAAAACGTAGCGAGCGTACCGAGATCGACTTTAGAAGCGCAAGCGTACGCGTGGTACGCAGATCAGCAGCTCCCGGCACGTGCAGGGGTTTTCCAGCTGCCTGCTAGGGCAGTCGGTCCGGATCGGTACCAATGCGCTTCCCCGGATTGAGTTTCTCCAGCGCGAGCAAAGCTGCCGATTGATCCGCATTGGGAACAATATCCAGGATGCTTCGGAAACATTCAGTAATCAGCTCGGTGACCGGTAATTTCACCCCTGCCGCACTGGCGGCGGCCAAGACATTCTCGAGATCCTTCGTTTGGCTTTTTACTTGTCCGCCCGGCATGAAATTCCGCTCAAGCATGCGCTGCCCGTGAACTTCCAGGATGCGGCTTTCAGCGAAGCCGCCGCGAATAGCGGTTCGAACCGCTGAGGGATTCGCCCCGCCAGCTTGCGCCAGGAGAAGCGCTTCTGCCACGATGCTGAGCGTTCCTCCTACGATCAGTTGGTTGCAGAGTTTCGCGAGTTGCCCGCAACCCGGCCCGCCAACCAAGGTCGGTCGTCCCATCACCTTCAGTACAGGTTCGACCCGGGCAAAGTTGCCAGCACTGCCACCCGCCATGATGGCCAGCGTTCCCGCTTCAGCACCAAGCACACCGCCGGAGACCGGCGCATCAACGAATCCAACCCCACGCACTCCCAACTTTGCATGGAACTCCATCGCCTCCGCCTGCCGCGTCGAGCTCATGTCGACCACCAGGGTGCCCGGTCGTAATGCGGACAGCACCATGTCGAGCACCTGCCCAACTGCTGGACCTGCCTCCAACATCGTTATTACGATATCCGCATCCCGTACTGCTTCACCTGGTTCGCTAGTCACTTCGGCCCCCAACGAGGCGAGCACCTCTGCTTTGGATCGCGTACGGTTCCATGCAGATACCGGGTAGCCAGCCTGCAGCAGGCGTGAAGCCATTGGTTTCCCCATCAAGCCGATTCCGAGAAATGCGAGCTTTGGTAGCGCTGTGGAAACAGTCATAAGCGTCCCTTCAAACAAAATCGATTAGTAGCATAATGGTGCGTCATCATCTCAAAAAAACAACGCATATGTCGACGAGCAAAATACAGGTGCTATTCGATACACCGATGTTGTTAGGTGAGTGCCCCCTGTGGCATCCAGATGAGCAGGCGCTGTATTGGATCGATATTGCAGGTCGTGCCGTGCACCGCCTGCATCCCAAGAGCAACGAGCATGTCACTTGGTCATTACCATCAGAGCCCGGGTGTATCGCGCGTTGTGCCGACGGGGGATTGGTCGTCGCGATGAGATCAGGAGTGGAAATACTCGACACAATTTCGGGCAAATTGAGTCCTCTGCTTGACGCGCCTTTTGATCAGTCAAGAGTACGATTCAATGATGGTCGCTGTGATGCACAAGGACGACTCTGGGTAGGAACACTCTACGAGCCACGCGACCGGCCCGGCGCAACGTTGTACTGTGTCGACCGCGGAGTGATCCGCGACGTCGGCAATCCCGTCACCGTATCAAACGGCGTCGCATTTAGTGTCGACAATTCGATCCTCTATCACGCCGATACGACCGCACACTGCATCCGTACTTATGACTTCGATGTCGGAACGGGCCGACTCGGTAAAAGCCGCATTTTCAAGCAGTTCTCCACCGATAAGACGAAGGATTATGGCGGGCGTCCTGATGGCGCAGTAGTCGACAGTGAGAATGCATACTGGTGCGCGATGTATGAAGGCGGCCGCCTGCTGCGCCTAGCGGCGAATGGCGATGTACTCGATGAAATCCACTTGCCGGTGCGTTGTCCCACAATGATGGCGTTCGGAGGTGAAGACTTGCGAACGCTATTTGTCACTACCGCTCGACATAATCGCAGTGACGAAGAGCTCAAGATGTATCCGCTTTCAGGGTGCGTCTTATCCCTACACGTCGACGTACCGGGGCGTATTGAGCCCGCTTATCTGTCCTGAATCAAAACTTGCACGCCTTTATTACTGAGCAGTCACGTAGTCTGGCTAGAATTTCTACCATACCCGAGTTGCGCGTGCTTCGCGCAATCAGAATAACCAGGTCTTAAGACATTCATGTATGCGCTTCATTTGTAAGAAATACGGCGCCTTGGCGCTGTGCACCGCTACTCTTGCCGCTCCAATTGGCGCCAACGCAGCGGACTCTCTCTCCTTAGAGATTGGCAGCGGCAATAAAACGCAAAAGGCGTCATTTGGTGTTCAGTGGAATTGGAGCAAACGGTGGTGGGATTCGAACGGGACCCATATTGGAGGTTATTGGGACCTTAATATCGCGTATTGGCACGGGAATCGATTTCAGGACATTTCGAACCGCTCACAGAACATCGGCGAGGCCGGCATCACACCCGTATTTCGATTTCAGAGCAATATGCTGAAAGGGCCGTATGTAGAAATCGGCGTTGGCGTGCACGTACTATCCGATCGCTACGATAACAATGGCCGGCAGCTTTCCACAAAATTCCAATTCGGTGACCATCTTGGGATCGGGTACGTCTTCGAAAACAAATGGGAGCTTGGCGTAAAGCTTCAACACTTTTCGAACGCCAGCATGAAGCAGCCCAACGACGGCGTCAACTTTGCCATTATCAAACTTAGCAGTCCGATTTGATCTCGCACTTCCCCTACTTATCCATTAGACGCAAAGCAAAAGCTCTCCGCGATACAGTCGACGCTTAGGCAGGCATGTGGCCAATACGTATATATCTTCAGAGTTGGAGCAGCCCCCATTTCAATCGGACATCGTGCTTTTCGTAACGCATAGGCATAGACCTATGCATAGCACTATGTCTTGGAGTGGGAATGGAAAGTATCGAGGTCATTACCAGCGTCCAGCGCCGCAGGCGCTGGACGCTCGCCGAAAAACTTCGCGCAGTTGAAGAATTGAATGTGCCGGGCATGACGGTTTCCTACGTGGCCCGAAAGTATACTATTTCTCCCAGCCTGTTATTCCGGTGGAGAAAACTGATGTCCGAAGGTGGCAAGCAGGCGGTGAAAGCCGATGACGAGGTCGTGGCCGCCGCCGAGGTGCGCGAGTTGAAGAAGCGCATCCGGGAGCTGGAGCGGGTACTGGGCAGAAAGACCCTGGAGAACGAGATTCTCAAGGAAGCCGTCGCTGTCGCCCATGAAAAAAAACTGATCTCGCGGTTGCCGTGCTTGCCCGACGAGGATTCCCAGTGAAAGCGGTGGCTGAAACCCTCAAGGTCAGCCGGTCGAACCTGGTGCTTCGTCAGAATCGTGCGATCGTGGATGAACGGCCGACGTATGGTTATCGACGTGTAGGCGCCTTGCTGAACCGGGAGCGCCGAAGTCAGGGACTGCCGGCGTTGAACCATAAGCGCCTATACCGGCTGATGAGCCAGAATGGCTTGCTGCAGGCCCGCCAGCCGCAAAAGCGCTCGGATCGTCCGCACGACGGCAAGGTGATTACACTGAAGTCGAACTTGCGCTGGACGTCTGACGGCTTTGAAATCCCGTGCTGGAATCGTGCCGTGGTACGCGTGACGTTTGTGATCGACACCTGTGACCGCGAGATCATCGCATGGGGAGCCACGACCGGCGGCTTCGATGGCGAGACCGTACGGGACCTGATGCTGCTGTGTGTGGAGCGCCGCTTCGGCTCACATCGCACGCCGCACGCCGTGGAGTGGGTGACCGATAATGGCAGCTGCTACACCGCCAGGGAAACCATCGCGTTTGGCCAATCGCTGGGCTTGGTGCCGTGCTTTACGCCAGTTCGCAGTCCGGAATCGAATGGGATGACGGAATCATTTGTGAAGACGTTCAAACGCGATTACGTGTACGTTCATGACCGCCCGGCCCCTGCTACTGTCCTGGCGCAGCTGGATCGCTGGTTCGACGATTACAA
>Ga0196971_1001139_pt1 | contig 13193 bp, 9 predicted proteins | sample S1v_1013CmetaG_FD_148660 | JGI IMG/M metagenome (GOLD analysis project Ga0196971, IMG submission 148660) | Soil microbial communities from Anza Borrego desert, Southern California, United States - S1+v_10-13C | ecosystem: Environmental > Terrestrial > Soil > Desert | place: USA: California... | reverse complement strand
TGCCGGGCCTGGGCATCAACGCAAGTTTTGCTCACACTGGTGCGCTGCCGGGCAAGATTGCCTTCGTATCGCAATCCGGCGCCATGGTGACCGGTGTGCTGGATTGGGCGAAATCGCGCGGCATCGGCTTTTCGAAATTCATTTCACTCGGGGATAGCGCCGACGTGGATTTCGGCGACGTGCTTGACTATCTCGCAACCGACCCGGATACGCATGCAATCCTGCTGTACATGGAAGGGATCACGGATGCACGCAAATTCATGTCCGCAGCGCGTTCCGCCGCGCGCAGCAAACCAACGCTCGTGATCAAGGCGGGCAGGGCGCCGGAAGGCGCCAAAGCTGCAGCATCGCATACGGGTGCGCTGACGGGTTCCGACGATGTGTATGACGCAGCGATTCGGCGCGCCGGCATGCTGCGTGTCTATACCACCATGGATTTGTTCGATGCCGTGGAAACGCTCGGACGTTCGCGCCCGGTGAAGGGGGACCGCCTTGCGATCCTCACCAATGGCGGCGGTCCCGGTGTGCTCGCAACCGATGCGCTGATCGGCAAGAACGGCCGACTCGCAAGTCTCTCGCCGGAAGCGATACAGAAGCTCGACAAGATCCTTCCACCGACATGGTCGCGCGGCAATCCCGTCGACATCATTGGCGATGCGCCGGCAGAACGCTATATCGCTGCGCTCGATGTGCTCTTGCAAGAGAAGGACGTGGATGCCACGCTATTCATTCACGCACCCTCCGCGATCGTTCCAAGTGCGGAAATTGCCGCTGCCGTCGCGCCGGTGGTGAAGGCGGCGCCGCGCAACGTGCTTGCGTGCTGGCTTGGCGGTGAGTCGGTTGTGCAAGCGCGGACCATCTTCTCCGACACGGGCATTCCGACCTACGACACACCGGAGGAAGCGGTGCGCGGCTTTATGCAGACCGTGCAGTACCATCGCAACCAGCAACTCCTGATGGAAGTTCCCGCGTCGGTAATTGACGCATTTTCCGAGGACCGGGTTACGGCGCGCTCCATCGTGCAGCAGGTGCTCGCCAGTGGCCGGAGTGCACTGTCCGAGCCGGAGGCAAAACAGGTGCTTGCCGCCTATGGCGTGCCGGTCGTGCAAACTCGCTCCGTCCGCACGGTGGACGAGGCCGCCCAGTGCGCTGCGGAGATCGGCTTCCCGGTCGCATTGAAGATTCTGTCCCCGGACATCGTGCACAAATCCGACGTCGGGGGCGTTGTGCTTGACCTGGCGGATACCGAGGCCGTCACCATCGCGGCTAATGCGATGAACAAGCGGCTTCGCGAACTTCGACCCAAGGCACGTCTTGACGGTTTCTCCGTGCAGTCGATGGTGCGCCAACCGAATGCGCATGAACTGATCGTCGGCGTGGCAACCGATCCGTTGTTTGGGCCGGTGATCCTGTTCGGGCAGGGCGGCATCGCAGTCGAAGTGACGGCAGATCATGCCGTTGCGTTGCCGCCGTTAAACATGGTGCTGGCACGCGACCTGATCTCTCGTACCCGGGTGTCAAAGCTGCTGGCGGGGTTCCGCCACCGCTCTGCAGCCAATGTCGATGCGGTCTGCCACACGCTGATACAGATTTCGCATCTGATCATCGATATCCCGGAAATTTCCGAACTCGACATCAATCCGCTGCTGGTAGATGAAAAGGGCGTGATTGCGCTTGATGCCCGGATCAGCGTAAAGCGAGCGGATAAATGTGGTGTTGATCGCCTGGCGATCCAGCCGTATCCGGAAGAGCTGGAAGAATGGATTTCCTGGCAAAGCACGCCAATTCTCCTGCGGCCGATCCGGCCGGAAGACGGCCCGCAGCATATCGAGTTCTTTAACTCGCTCGATCCCGAGGATGTGCGCATGCGTATGTTCGTTCGCATGCGCGAACTTTCCCATGCGCAGCTCGCGCGCATGACGCAGATCGACTACAACCGTGAGATGGCGTTTATTGCCACACGCAAGGGCGAGGATGGTGCGCCGGAAACGCTCGGTGTGGCACGCGTGATTTTTGATCCTGACAATGTCAGTGCCGAGTTTGCAATCAGTGTCCGTTCGGATCTCAAGGGAAAAGGAATGGGACGGATTCTGATGAACAAATTGATCTCTTACTGCCGTGAACGCGGCACGCAGGAAATCGTTGGCGAAACGCTCACCTATAACAGGCCGCTGCTTACGCTGGTCAAGGGACTGGGTTTTGAAACCCATCGTTCCCGGGATAATGACACAACACTGTTGAAGCTCCCGCTGCGGAAGGCGTAGTCACGCTGCATCGCGCCGATTGCGATGCCGTTTTTGGGGCATCATCGGCGACGTTGAGATTGCTTTAGCGTCCGATGCGATATAAGATTCATCAAATATGAATCTTTGTGGAGCCATGATGAGCCTACTCAGCATCGAAGAGCCGCAGGCAGCAGGGCAGGGGAAGCCGACGCTGATGCATCATCCTCTGTTTCGCCTCGGTTTTCGGCCTTTCTACCTTCTCGCGGCAGCATTTGCCGCAATCAGTGTGCCGCTCTGGATTGCCCGGTATTTCGGGATGGCCCAGGTACTGAGCCGCGTCGACCTCAACTGGCACACGCATGAGATGGTGTTCGGTTTTGCCGTTGCGGTAATCGTTGGTTTCCTGTTCACGGCGGCCCGCAACTGGACCGGCCTGTGGACGCCTCGTCGCGGCCATCTTGCAGCGCTTGCCGGCGTATGGCTTGCGGGCCGTCTCGCGATGTTGTTTGCGCCGGCACTACTGGCTGCAATCGTTGATCTGATGTTCCTGCCCTTGGCGGCTTGGCCGATCTATCGCGTCCTTCAACGCACTGGCAACAAGCGCAACATGTTCCTGATCGTCTTGCTTTCGCTGCTCACGATTGTCAACGCATCATTTCATGCTGCTGCACTCGGTTGGGTGGAGATTTCTTCGATCGCACCGATCCATGCGGCGATCCTCATCATCGTCATGATCGAATCCGTGATCGGCGGGCGCGTCATTCCTGGCTTCACCGCGAATGGTATCGCCGGGCTCAAACCTGTCACCGATGCAAAGCGTGACCGCATCTGCATCGCGCTGACTGCTCTTGCCGCAGTTGCCTGGACAGTGCATGCGCCTGCGCCGCTTGTCGCTGCGCTTGCTTTTGCGGCAGGTTGTGCGCACGTCTTGCGGCTGGCTGGTTGGAAGCCGCATCGCACATTGAGCAAGCCCTTGTTGTGGATCCTGCATATTTCTTATGCATGGATTCCGATCGGCTTCTTCATGTTGTCGCTAGCCGCGATGAACATCACGACGAGCAGTGCTGCTTTCCACGTTCTCGCGATTGGATCCATGGCAGGCCTCATCATCGGCATGATCACGCGCACGGCCCTCGGTCATACGGGACGTCCGCTCAATGCCGGCACCAGCGAACTGATCATGTATGTGCTGGTCCAGGCAGGTGTCGTGGCGCGGCTTCTTGCAGCGACCGATGCACTGGGACTGCGTAGCGCGATGCTTGTCATTACTGCAGTGTGCTGGTCGAGTGCCTTCCTGCTGTATGTCGCTGTTTATGGACCCTATCTGATGACCTCGCGTGTCGATGGGCGCGAGGGCTGAAGAACAGCTTCCAGCGAGGTTCTGAACGTGCCTATGAGCGTGTCTTAAGGCGCGTTCTGAAGGGTTTGACAAATAGGCGGATTTGCACTACACGATTGGTTTCCGGCCTTTTTGACTTAGATCAAGGTGATTGCGTACCCCCCTCCGTACACTGCAAGCCAGTCAGATCGCGCCCCCTCTTGGGGTGCATGACAGCAGGAGCAAAACGAGATGGCAGTCCCCGCAAACGCAGTATCCCCAACCCCGGTCGTTCAGTTCGACGCCGCCCTGATTCGCAAGCTGAGCCAGCAAGGCCCACGCTATACCTCGTATCCGACGGCAGATCGCTTCACTGAAGATTTCAGGATGGGCGACTACCTGCAGGCGGTGAACAGCGTTCGTGCAATGGGTGCACGCAATCCGCTGTCGATCTATGTCCACATTCCGTTCTGCGACAAGCTCTGCTACTACTGCGCGTGCAACAAGATCATCACGAAAAACCGCAGCAAGGCAGAGACTTACCTGACCTACCTGAAACGCGAAATTGAAATGCAAGGCAAGCTGTTCGCCGAGATGAACCAGGTCGAGCAGTTGCACTTCGGTGGCGGTACACCGACCTATCTGTCCGACGAGCAGATGGGCGACCTGCTCGCACACCTGCGCAAATGGTTCCGTTTTGCCACCGACGAATCTGGCGAGTACTCGATTGAAATCGACCCGCGCACCGTTTCGCCCGAGCGTGTTCATTCGCTGCGTGCACAAGGGTTCAACCGCATCAGTCTCGGTGTGCAGGACTTTGATCCGGAAGTACAGAAAGCCGTCAACCGCATCCAGCCGGAAGAACAGACGCGGGCCGTGATCCAGGCTGCCCGCGACGCGGGTTTCCGTTCGATCAGCATCGATCTCATCTATGGCCTGCCGAAGCAGAACTTGATCACGATGGGGCAGACCTTGTCGAAAGTGATCTCGGCCAACCCGGACCGCATTTCGATCTACAACTACGCGCACATGCCGGCCCTGTTCAAGCCGCAGCGCCGTATCAACGAAGACGAGCTGCCGAGCGGCGAAACCAAGCTCGACATGCTGGCCTTGTGCATCAAACGCCTGACCGATGCCGGTTATGTGTACATCGGCATGGATCACTTTGCCAAGCCGAACGACGACCTCGCGGTAGCACAGCGCCAGGGTCGCCTGCATCGCAATTTCCAGGGCTACTCCACCCATGCGGAAGCGGAGATGGTTTCCTGCGGTGTGTCTGCGATCAGCGCTGTCGGGTCGACGTATAGCCAGAATGAAAAGACGCTGGAGGCGTATTACGAGCGTATCGAGCAGGGGGAACTGCCGATCGCGCGCGGGTTCAAACTCAGTGTCGACGATCTGCTCCGTCGCATCATCATCCAGATGTTGATGTGTAATTTCGAGCTTTCCATCCGTTCGCTCGAACTTGCTTATCCGATCACCTTCGCAGACTACTTCGCGACCGAGATCCAGAAGCTCCGCGAACTGGAAGCCGACGGCCTGCTGACCATCGACTCCGAATGGCTGACAGTGACGCCGAAAGGCCGACTGCTGATCCGTAACATCTGCATGGTGTTCGACCGCTACCTGAACACCAAGAAGGAAGTGAAGATGGAGCGGTTGCGTTACTCAAAAACGATCTGATTCTCGATTCGATTATCGATCTGGGTAACGCTCTGCAGCAAATCGGCTAATCGGCGATAATGCCGGCCGGCCAGCTGGCATGTCCGTCAGCTGGCTTGACTCTTTGATATCTACCGATAAGTGACCGAGTTACACCTTCTTTCCGTATTCATGATCGGCCTGCTGGGCGGTGTGCACTGCGTAGGCATGTGCGGCGGGATTGTAAGTGCGTTCTCGGTTGCGTCATCATCAACCCGGCGTTCCTTTCCAGTTGCCGTCAGTAACGGTTCCGGCGCCATGACGCATCCTGCAGTGCTCACCGATGCTCTGCGCGTCGTGGCATACAATGCCGGCCGGATTTCAAGTTATGCAATTGCCGGCGCCATTGCCGGCGGCGTCGCACAGGGTGTGCGCACCTTGTCATTCATGTCATCCCTCCAGATTGCCGGTTATTGGTTGGCAAACCTGATGCTCGTTGCTCTTGGCCTTTACCTGATGGATGCCTGGCGCGGCCTGGCGCGGCTTGAAGCCGCCGGCCAGATCGTCTGGCGCCGGCTGCAGCCATTGATGAAGCATTTGCTGCCAGTGGACAGCGTCGGGAAGGTATTCGCACTTGGCGGTTTATGGGGCTGGGTCCCTTGCGGCATGGTGTACAGCGTATTGCTCACGGCAATGCTCAGTGGGTCCGCCGTCTCTGGCGCATCGGTGATGCTCGCTTTCGGCGCAGGCACCTTGCCGGTACTGATCACGATGGGCATGCTCGGCACCCGGTTGCAGGTATGGACACGCAAGCGCTGGGTGCGCGTGGCAAGCGGCATCCTTGTCCTGGCTTTCGGCCTGCTCGGCCTAGCACGGGCCACCAATGGCTTATCGCTGGGCTGGCTTGATGCGATCTGCATTACTCCACCGGCAGGAGGTCATTGATGAGCGTTGCCATTGCGGCAGGCAAAGAATCCGCTGCCCTGAGCTGCTTTCACTGCGGTCTGCCGGTTCCGCCGGACTCCCACTGGAACGTCAAGATCGCCGACATCGACCGTCCGATGTGCTGCCCCGGCTGTGAGGCCGTGGCCCAAGCCATTGTCGATAACGGCTTGTCGGATTACTACCTGACCCGGAACGCATTCTCACCCACTGCAGATGACAAATCCCTCGTTCCCGAGGAGTTGAAGCTTTACGACGCACCGGAAGTGCTGGAGCGATTTGTCGGGCCGGACGACGAGAATGCAGAGATCTGCGAGGCCGTATTTTCTGTTGATGATATCCGCTGTGCTGCCTGCGTCTGGCTGATCGAACGCCGGCTCGGGGCAGTGAAGGGGGTGCAAACACTCAACCTGAATGTCGCGACCGAACGCCTCCACGTCCGTTGGCAAAAGAATAGTTGCAAGCCCAGCGACATCCTGAAAGCGGTGCGCGAAGTCGGTTATGTCGCCTATCCCTTCGATGCGGTCAGGCATGGAGAGCAGCTTCAGCGGGCCAGCAGGACGCTGTTTCGCCAGCTGTTCATCGCCGGACTGTCCATGATGCAGGTGATGATGTATGCCGTCCCTGTCTATCTCGCCACGGATGGCACGATGGATGCGGATATGGAAGGTTTGATGCGATGGGCCAGCCTGTTCCTCACCATCCCCGCAGTCTTCTATTCGGCGTTGCCATTTTTTAAAGGTGCGTGGGCGAATCTGAAAAGCCGCACGCTCGGCATGGATGTGCCGGTGGCGCTCGGCATTGCGGCCGCATTCATCGGGAGCGTCGTTGCAACCGTAAAAGGCGAAGGCGATGTGTACTTCGACTCCGCAACGATGTTCATCTTTCTGCTGTTGTGCAGTCGGTACCTCGAGCTTGTCGCGCGTCGAAAAGCCGCTTCTGCGCTGGAGCGCTTGCAGCACGCGCTGCCGACATCTGCCGCGCGCATGCCGTACTTTCCCCATGACCGCACGCCCGAAATCGTACCTGCCGGCCAGTTATCTGAAGGCGATATGCTGCTGGTGAAGCCGGGTGAGGTCATCGCGGCCGACTGCATTATCGTCGAAGGCAGCACAGCGATCGACCTGTCGCTGTTGACGGGCGAGAGCCGTCCCCAGCCCAGGGAACCGGGCGATGCGCTGCCTGGCGGTGCAGTCAATGCAGTGCAGCCCATCGTGGTCAAGGTGACAAAACTGGCGCGCGACAGCGCATTGTCAACGCTGGTGAAACTGATCGAGCGGGCAGGGCAGGCAAAGCCACAACTGTCTTTGTGGGCCGACAAGGTCGCTGCCTGGTTCGTCGCAGTGCTCCTCCTGTTCGCGGTCGTGATCTTTTTTGCATGGCAATGGGTGGATCCGTCGCGTGCTTGGCCGATTGCGATTGCCGTGCTGGTCGTTTCATGTCCCTGCGCCTTGTCGCTGGCGACACCCAGCGCCCTGGCGGCAGCAACCGATCGACTCGTGCGCCAGGGTGTGCTGGTGGTCCAGCCCCACGTGCTGGAAACCTTGCATCGCACATCACATGTCATCCTTGATAAAACGGGAACCTTGACGCTCGGCCGACCCGCATTACGCCAGATCAGCGCACTCGGCGCTCAATCTGATTCATGGTGCCTGGCAACGGCTGCCGCCCTGGAAGCATCCAGCGCGCATCCTCTGGCGGCAGCGATCATCGAAGCCGCACAGCATCTGCCGGAAGATATGTCCCCCCGGGCTGCGACCGAAGTCCAATCGGCGGCTGGGCAGGGGCTGTCAGGCGTAGTCGAAGGCGTCCTGTACCGTTTTGGCTCTGCAGCCTTCGTGCAGGAAATTGCAGGCGGCACTGTGCCAGTCGGGGGCGAAGGCGGCCTGACCTCGGTATACTTGGGCGCCGAATCGGGATGGCTCGCGCGTTTTGACCTGGCCGACGCCATTCGGCCGGATGCAAAGCAAGTTGTCGAGCACTTCCAGGCTCGTGGCAAGAAGGTCATTTTGCTCAGCGGCGACCAGCAGGGCGTAACACGTCGAGTGGCGGACGAACTTGGGATCGACGATGCGTACGGGGAGCGTTTGCCGGACCAGAAACTGGAATTCGTCCAAAAGCTACAGGCAGAAGGTGCAGTTGTCGCCATGGTGGGTGACGGTATTAATGATGCTGCCGTGCTGCGCGCTGCGGACGTCTCGTTTGCAATGGGCAGTGGGGCGGCTCTGGCGCAGACGCACGCGGATACGGTGCTGCTGTCGGGACGGCTTGGTTCAGTCTCCGAAACCGACCAGACTGCCGCCAAAACCATGGCAATCGTGCGGCAGAATCTGGTCTGGGCGACGATTTATAACATTATTGCGATTCCGGCGGCGGCGCTCGGCTTGCTCAATCCCTGGCTTTCGGGGATCGGCATGTCGCTTAGCTCAGCCATCGTCGTCGTCAATGCATTACGATTGCGGCGCATTCCGCGCACCGACGCGCCAGCGGCCGATGCGGCCGTGCAGTTGAGCCGTCAGGGTACTTGACACGACATTGACAAGTTATGGAAGCTCTCTATCTCCTCGTCCCTATCAGTATCCTGATTGTGTTTATCGCGATCTGGATATTCTTCCGCGCCTCGGACAGCGGGCAGTTTGATGATCTGGTCGGCCCGGGCATGCGGATACTGCAGGATGACGATCGAATATCAGAAGAAAATTTGTCGGACAAATCCGGTCACGACACTGCCAAAAACCGCTAAAATTGCGGCTTTTTTTTAGCCTAAAAGGGCCTACAGGCAGAAGGGTTTGCTTGATTTGGGTCAATTTGATTCAAGTCAAAGTTTTTTGCGGACCCGAGTCGTACCCTCGCCTCATTCTTTGTTACTAACCCTGGGAGATCGTACGTGGATACATCACTGAACTACAACTACAAGATCGTGAAGCAGTTCGCGATCGCTACTGTAGTGTGGGGCGTGGTGGGTATGCTGGTCGGCGTGTTTGTCGCCGCACAGCTCGCCTGGCCCGCTCTTAACTTCGACATCGCCTGGCTCAGCTATGGCCGCCTGCGGCCTTTGCATACCAATGCTGTGATTTTTGCATTTGGTGGAAGCGCGCTGTTTGCCACTTCGTACTATGTCGTTCAACGTACCAGCCAGGTACGCTTGTTCTCCGACGGGCTTGCCGCCTTTACCTTCTGGGGCTGGCAGTTGGTTATCGTCGCCGCAGCGGTCTCTCTCCCGCTCGGTTACACGTCCGGCAAGGAATATGCCGAGCTGGAATGGCCGATTGACATCCTGATCGCCTTGGTATGGGTTGCCTATGCCGTGGTGTTCTTCGGCACGCTGGTCAAGCGCAAGGTACCGCACATCTATGTCGCGAACTGGTTCTTCGGCGGCTTCATCCTTGCGGTCGCGCTGCTGCACATCTTCAACAGCATTGCCATGCCGGTCTCGGCGATGAAGTCCTACTCCGCCTATGCTGGCGTACAGGACGCGATGGTCCAGTGGTGGTATGGCCATAACGCGGTGGGCTTCTTCCTGACTGCTGGCTTCCTCGGCATGATGTACTACTTCATCCCGAAGCAGGCTGACAGGCCGGTTTACTCCTATCGCCTGTCGATCGTGCACTTCTGGGCACTGATCTTCACCTACATGTGGGCAGGTCCGCACCACCTGCACTACACCGCGCTGCCCGACTGGACCCAGTCGCTCGGCATGGTGTTCTCGCTGATCCTGCTGGCACCGTCCTGGGGCGGCATGATCAACGGCATCATGACCCTGTCCGGCGCATGGAACAAATTGCGTAACGATCCGATCCTGAAGTTCCTGATCGTGTCGCTGTCCTTCTACGGCATGTCGACCTTCGAAGGCCCGATGATGTCGATCAAGACCGTCAACGCTCTGTCCCACTACACCGACTGGACCGTTGGTCACGTGCACGCTGGTGCTTTGGGCTGGGTTGGCTTCATCACGATGGGTTCTATTTACTACCTGATCCCGCGTCTGTTTGGTAAGACCCAGATGCACAGCGTCCGCCTGATCGAAATCCATTTCTGGGTTGCGACCATCGGCATCGTGCTGTACATCGCCGCAATGTGGATTGCCGGTGTCATGCAAGGCCTGATGTGGCGCGCAGTGAACGCCGACGGTACGCTGACCTACACCTTTGTTGAGTCCGTCAAAGCGACCTATCCGTACTATGTGATCCGCTTCACCGGTGGCCTGTTGTACCTCACTGGCATGCTCATGATGGCATACAACACGTTCATGACTGTGCGTGGCGGCAAGGCCGTCGAGGCTCGCATCCCGGCACTGGCGCCGACTCACGCTTGAATCTAGGAGCAGCAATGAAGAAATTTACTCATGAACTGATTGAAAAGAACCCTTGGCTGCTGATCATCCTGATCGTCCTCGTGGTCAGCGTCGGCGGCTTGGTCGAGATCGTGCCGCTGTTCTTCCAGAAATCGACGACGGAGCCGGTGGCGGGCCTCAAGCCCTATGAGCCGCTCCGCCTGGCCGGTCGTGACGTCTACATCCGCGAAGGCTGCTACAACTGCCATTCGCAGATGATTCGTCCGTTCCGCGCAGAGACCGAGCGCTATGGCCACTATTCGGTCGCTGCCGAGTTCGTGTACGACCGCCCGTTCCAGTGGGGTTCCAAACGTACCGGCCCGGATCTGGCACGTGTTGGCGGTCGTTACAGCGATGAATGGCACCGCACTCACCTCGACAATCCGCGCGACGTGGTGCCGGAGTCGAACATGCCTGGCTATCCATGGCTTGCGAAGACCAAGCTTGACCCGGAATCTATTGCACCAAAGATGCGTGCATTGCAGAAGCTGGGCCATCCCTACACTGAAGAGGAAATTGCAGCAGCACCGAAAGCCCTCGAAGGCAAGACCGAGCAGGACGCTCTGGTCGCCTACCTGCAAGGTCTGGGTGTGTTGATCAAGGCGAAGAGGTAATCAATCATGGGTCTTGAGAACCTGATTATTGATGCGCGCAGCGTGATCACTGTACTGAGCTTTATCAGCTTCATCGGCATCGTCTGGTGGGCGTACAGTGCGCGTCGCGGCGCAGACTTCGAAGCGGCAGCCAACCTGCCGTTCGCCGATGAAATGGATATCCAAGCTGCGGAGAAAAAACAACATGTCTGACTTTACAAGTGAATTCTGGAGCGTCTACATCGCCGCGCTGACGCTGCTCGGCATTGGCGGCTGTGCGCTTCTCCTTTGGGCACAATCGAAGGCGAAGGTGGTTGTGTCCAGCGATGGCGGTTCGGAAGACAAGACCACCGGCCATACCTGGGACGAGGGCCTCGCCGAGCTGAACAACCCGATGCCGCGCTGGTGGATGTGGCTGTTCTATATCACCATCGTGTTCGGCCTCGCTTACCTGGTCCTGTATCCTGGCCTCGGTTCGTTCGCCGGCAAGCTGGGCTGGAAGTCGACCGGTGCATATCAGGCTGAGCTGCAGAAGGCAGACGAAGAGTTCGGCCCGATCTTTGCGAAGTACCAGCAACAGGACCTGAAGGCAGTGGCCAGCGATCCGCAGGCTCGTGCAATCGGTGAGCGCCTGTTCCTGACCTACTGCGCACAGTGCCATGGCTCGGATGCCCGCGGCAACAAGGGTTTCCCGAACCTGACCGACAGCGACTGGCTCTACGGCGGCGATCCGGAAGTGATCAAGACGACTATCCTTGGCGGCCGTACCGGCATGATGCCGACGATGGCAGCTGCAGTGGGTTCCGACAAAGATGTCGAAAATGTTGCACACTACGTACTTAGCCTGTCCGGTTCTACTGCCGATCCGATCAAAGCCGCTTTCGGCAAGGAGAAGTTCGGTGCTTGCGCTGCATGCCATGGTCCGGAAGGCAAGGGTAACTACGCAATGGGTGCGCCGAACCTGACTGACAAGACTTGGCTGTATGGCGGTAGCGCTGACACCATCAAGGAAACCATCACGAAGGGCCGCACGAACACCATGCCGCCGTTCAAGGAATTCTTGGGCGAAGCGAAGGTCCACGTTCTTGCAGCTTACGTTTGGAGCCTGTCCAACGACAAAACTACAGTCGCGCAAAAGTGACGACCTAACCGCATGGCGGCACGGAGGCGCCGCCATGCCATGATTGGGTAACCTTAATGAGTGAACCTGCAGTAAAGGTTTCAGTAGTCAAGATGTACCAGGCGCGGGAGCAGATTTACCCGCGTGAGATCAAAGGATGGTACACAACATGGCGCTGGGTCTGCGTTTGGCTGACCCAGCTTGTTTTTTATGGCCTGCCCTGGTTGTCGTGGAACGACCGGCAGGCCGTGTTGTTTGATCTCGGCGCCCGCAAGTTCTATATCTTCGGCATTGTGTTGTGGCCGCAGGACTTCATTTATCTTGCGCTGCTGCTGATTATCTGCGCCTACGCTCTCTTCCTTTTCACGGCGATTGCAGGCCGCCTGTGGTGCGGATACTCATGTCCGCAAACGGTCTACACCGAGATCTTCATGTGGATCGAGAACAAGATCGAGGGCTCGCGCAGCGCCCGCATGCGGCTCGACAAGCAGCCGATGTCCGTCGAGAAGTTCGCGCGCAAGAGCGCGAAGCACCTGGTCTGGGGGGCGGTCTCGTTGTGGACCGGGTTCACCTTCGTGGGTTATTTCACCCCTATCCATGAGCTTGGCCAGTCGGTCATGACGCTCGGCCTCGGTCCATGGGAGTGGTTCTGGATCCTGTTTTATGGTTTTGCCACCTATGGCAATGCCGGCTGGATGCGCGAGCAGGTCTGCAAATACATGTGCCCGTATGCGCGTTTCCAAAGCTCGATGTTCGACAAGGACACGCTGACTGTCACTTACGACAAGGACCGTGGCGAGCCGCGTGGTGCACGGAGCAAATCGTCCGCCAATGCCAATCTTGGATCCTGTATCGATTGCTCGATGTGCGTGCAGGTGTGCCCGACGGGGATCGATATCCGTGACGGTTTGCAGTACGACTGCATCGGCTGTGCAGCCTGCGTGGATGCCTGTGACTCGGTGATGGACAAGATCGGTGCGCCGCGCGGTTTGGTTCGCTATTCCACCGAGAACGCGATGAG
>Ga0196971_1001138_pt1 | contig 13202 bp, 12 predicted proteins | sample S1v_1013CmetaG_FD_148660 | JGI IMG/M metagenome (GOLD analysis project Ga0196971, IMG submission 148660) | Soil microbial communities from Anza Borrego desert, Southern California, United States - S1+v_10-13C | ecosystem: Environmental > Terrestrial > Soil > Desert | place: USA: California... | reverse complement strand
TCAACCCCGACCACACCGATCTGGAGCGCGGCCTGCGTCTGGGGGCTGCCCTGCTGCCCCCTGGCTTCCGGCCCCGCCTGGTTCTGCTCTCCGACGGCAAGGAGAACGTCGGCAACGCCATGGCTGAAGTCCAGCGGCTGCGCCAGCGTGGCTTCACCGTCGATGTGGTGAGCGTCTCCCCCGTGCCCGGCCCCGAGACCATGATCAAGGCCATTGAGGCGCCGGGCGCCCTGCGCCTGGGCGAACGGCTCGACGTGACCGTCACCCTTGCTGCCTCGGCGGCTACCCGGGCCACGCTCCGCATCTACCAGGAGCGGACGCTGGTCCAGACCCGGGCGCTTGACCTGCAGGCGGGGGACAGCCAGGTACGGGTCAGCATGGAGAACCTGGGCCCGGGCAACCACCGCATCTGGGCCACTCTGGAGGCGGAAAAGGACTCGCTCACGCAGAACAACGAGTCGGCCGTCATGGTGGGGGTGCAGGGCGCGCCGTCGGTGCTGGTGGTGGAAGGCTTCCCCGGTACAGGCGCAAACATCAAACGAGCTCTAGAAGCGACAGGCATGGGCGTCGAAGTGCGCACGCCCGACGCACTGCCCACCCATGGACCTCAGCTGGCCCGCTACGCCTCGGTGGTGCTGGTGGATGTGCCTGCGCCGTTCATTCCGGCCTCATCCATGGAGGCCCTGACTCACTATGTGCGCCAGACGGGTCACGGCCTGGTGGTCATTGGCGGGCAGAACAGCTACGCCATGGGCGGCTACGGCGGCACCAAGCTGGAGGAGTTGCTGCCCGTCACCGCAGACGTGCCCATGCGGAAAGAGAAGCCGCCAGTGGCGGTGGCCCTCATTGTCGAGAACTTCGAGTCCCAGGAGAAGATCAACGTCTCCAAAGAAGCGGCCAAGGCTTTGGTCGACATGCTGACGCCCCGAGACTACGTGATGATGAATGACGCCTGCTTTCCCACCCAATGGCAGGTGCCGCCCCAAAAGGTGACGGACAAGGCCAAGATCAAGCAGATGATCGATGGGTCCGCCCCCTGCGACCCGCCCCACTACGCTGACTTCTTCGAGGCGGCTGCGGCAGAACTGAACAAGATCGACGCCAAGGTGAAGCATATTGTCTTCGCCGGCGACGGTGATGCGCAGGCCATCAGCCTGTCGGAGTATGCCTCTCGCACCTCTCGAATCGCCGCCCAGGGCATTACCCTCTCGACCATTCACGTGAACTGGCTCCGGCCGGGGGAAGAGGTGGTCATGCAGGTGATCGCCCAGATGGGCAGAGGCCGCTACTACCTGGCCTCCAACGCCAGCGCCACGCCCCAGATCTTCCTCAAGGAAGCGCAGACCATGGCTCGCCCGGGAATTGTGGAGGAGGACTTCCTTCCCGGCATCGTAAGCCGGAGCCCCATTCTCCAAGGCATGACCGACCTGCCCATGCTGAAGGGCTACGTGGCCACCACGCCCCGCCCCACGGGCGAGGTAGTGCTCCAGTCGGCGCAGGCGGACCCAGTACTCTCCACCTGGCAGACGGGCCTTGGCCGGGTTGTGGCGTACACCTCGGACGCCGGGGGCCTGTGGAGCGGGCAGATGGTGCGGTGGCAGGACTTCCACCAGTTCTGGGCCAACGTGGTCTCCTGGACCATGCCGGCCGTGGATGCCGCTGGCATTCGCACCATGTCCAGCGTGGTGGGTGGCAAGGCCCGCCTTACCGTGCAGCTGCCGGGCGAAGGCCTGGCCGTGGGCGGCGTGGGCGGCGAGAACTCCTGGCCGGCTAACCTCACGGCGGGCGTCATCCGGCCCGATGGTTCCACGCAGGTGCTTCCCATTATGGCCACGGCCCCTGGCCAGTACGAAGGCGAGATTCCGGCCTCCATGCCGGGGCCGTACCTGGTGAAGCTGAGCGCAGGCACCAAGCGCCAGAGCGTGCTGCTGGGCGAGACCTTCATCGTGGCGCCGTACAGCCCCGAATTCGGCACGACCGGTAGCGACCCGGGCTTTCTGGGCCGGCTGGCGCGGGCCGGTGGGGGGCAGGAGCTGAAGGAACCGGAGGCGGCCTTTGCCCGCAATCTTCCGCCGGCGCCGGGTCGACTGCCCCTGGAGCAGGCCCTACTCCTGGCAGCGGTCCTGCTATGGCTGCCCGATATCGCCATACGGCGACTCGCCCTGACACCCGCCGCGGTGGCGGAGGCGGTGCGCCGGGCACGGTCCCGCCAGGCGGCGGCCCAGCCGGCCACTGCTGCGGGGGAGGCGCTGGAGCGGCTGCGGGAGCGGCGGGCGACCCCGCCTGTGGTCAGGACCGCTGCCCCCCCGCAGGGAGCGAAGAGCACAGTGGCCCAGCCGCAGACATCACCCCAACCCCAGCCCCAACCGGAAGCGCAGCCGAGAGCACAGGCAGCGCCGCAAGGCGACGCCGACCTCTTCACCCAGCGCCTGCTGGAGTCCCGCAAGAAGCGCAAGTAAGCCAAAAACGCCCCTGCCGGGTACCTGTAGCCGGCAGGGGCGTTTTTCGCAACGTACAGCACTTACTCCGCCTTAAGCACCTTGACATAGTCGATGATGGCTGGCTTCTTCACGAAGCCCAACAGCTCGTTGATGGCCAGCATCGGACGGTTATTGGTGGCATTATGCGTTTTCACGGAGGCGTACCCATTTGCATGGGCCCAGGCCAGCAGCCGCAGCTTCAGCGCCATGGCAACGCCCCGGCGACGGTACTCTCGCAGCACACCGGTCAGGCGGGTCTGCAGCGGCCCATCGTCGGGGGCCCGGTTCACGCTCGTCACGCCTACGTATTTGTCCCCATCCACCGCAACGAGGTAGGCATCGGAGATGAACCAGGGGTTCTGCAGGTTCCGCTCAACGAACATCTCAAAGGGCACGGACGTGAGCGGGGAGTAGGTGGGCACGTCCTGACGGACCGCGCTGACCAGTTCATAGAGCTTCCGGTCGCGTTCCGGGTCGTCCGCCAGTTCGGTCAGCGACTTGATGGTCAGATCGCACCGGTCCAGGTGAGCGAACCGAGCCGGATCGTAGGTAGTCAGGTCGAGCTGCGACTCCCAAGAGCGCATCACCTCCTCAAAGCCCAGGGCAGCGACAAACCGCATGGAATGCGGCAGGTCTTCTCTGGTATTGATGAGGTACTCAATCGGGTCGTGCTCAGCGAGGGAGGATGTGACCAACTCCCATAGGGAGCGGCCAATGCCCCGTCGCTGGTACTCGGGATGCACCCAGATATCGAGTACGAACTTGCGGGGGTGGTAACGGCCGGCGAACTGTGCGTACTCGCCCATGCCGACCACTCGGCCATCTGCTTCGGCCAGCCAGCGGCGGCGGAGGCAGGGTGGACGGTTCTGTTCATCCCAGTAACGGATTTCCTCCGCCGGCATGGGCATATACGTTGTCCCAAGCTCGGCCAGCGCTCTGTAGTCTTCGGGGGTAAAGGGCCGAATGGTGACTGGCATCGCTGTCCTCTCCGATTACTTCACGTATAAGACTCGGTACAGTCGCTTCCCAACAGGCGTTTTCACTTCCACCACGGCGCCCGGATACTCCTGCAGCAGGGCTCGTCCGATGGGCGAGCCAATGGAGAGGCGCCCCGCCTCGAAATTCGCCTCGTCGTCGGGGACCACCTTGTACCGCTCTCGTTCGCCCGTCTCGAGATCGGTCACGGTTGCCGCCCCGAACAACTGCACGGGTACGTGGGGCGCCCCGGCAATCAGCTCCGCCTCTTCCGGGGTGGGCGGCGGCCCCTTCACAGAACGCAGGACCCGGGCGTCCCCTTCCCGGGATGCCTCTTCAATGAACTTGCCGATGGGCGCCTCGCTGCGGTTCTCCCGCCGCAGGCGCTTGGGATCGTTGGCCCGAGCTCTCTTGCGCTCGACCAGTGCGGCCAGTTCCTGCCGATCGTCGTCGCTCGTCATGCTCACCTCTTCAGTTCGGCGGGCTTCACCTTAAGCTTGCCAAACATGCCGACTTCGTAATGGCCCGGAATGTGGCAGGCCGTCTCGAACTCGCCGGCGTCCAGCACAACCAGCGTCAGCTCTTTCGTCTCGCCCGGCTTCAGGTCCTCAACTTCTACTGCGTAGTGTTCGAGGGCGAACTCGTGGATCTCCTTGCCCTTGTTGGTCACCACGAACGTGACCTTCGTGTGCTGCTCTACCTCGATCACTTCAGGCTGAATCTTGTGGTCGATCAGCGTTACGTCGATGCGCCTGGTGCTGTTGAAAGGAATATCCGTGGTCGGGTCCTTCTGCACAAGATCTGCCCGGATCGGTGCCCCGAGCATCTCGGCGGCTTTCGACAAAAGGCGACCCAGCTTCACGGCCTCTTCGTCGAACTCATACCAGCGAACAGTCTCCAGGGGCTTGGCCACTTCGATGTCCAGCTCGACGGCGCCATCCTCAATGTGCTTGGCCAGTTTCGCATCGAGCGGATCCAGTTCCTTCTTCACAGTGGCCCAACTGCTGCGGAACGCTTGAACCTGCCCCTTTACGCCAGCCAGGTCCTTCTGCTTCGCTGCAGCGTTCATCTGCTGCAAGGCTGTCAGGGCTGCCTCAAAGGGCGCCGTCAGCTCAGGGCGTGCCTTCGGTTTGCTCGTCTGCCCGGCAGGGGTCGTGGGGCTCTCCTTCGGCGGCTTCTCTCGGGTGCAGCCCGCTCCCGTGGCCACCAGAGCGGCCGTCAGAGTAAGGGCGATCAAGGGGCGCAGCAAGTGCATCTGTGTCTCCTCCTACCCGCAGAATCGGTCGCACCCCATTGGACGAAGCTCGACCCCTCGCGGTTCGCTCGGGGGACAAACCGATGGCTCCGCCGAACTTTGGTCACCCTACCTGCGTATGGTGGGCATACAAGGGTGGAGGGGGTATCCACATGTCTCAGTCGTTACGCCTCGCGATGGCGATCGTTCTGCTGGGGGGCATCATCGGTCTGATGGTCCTGGCGGCTGCCGCAGTGGCGGGACGCCAGCGGAAAGTGCCGTACTGGCTCGCCGGCACTGGTTGGGGGATGGTCGTAACCGGCCTCTCTCTGGCAGATTGCCTCATCGGCTCCGGTCGGGGCCCCAGTTTCATCTCGGACATGGCCGTGCCCCTGTTCTTCGGAGGTGTGCTGGTATGGCCGGTAGCGCTCTCGTGGAAGCACCCCAGGTGGGCGCTGCGCTGGCTGGCCGCACAGGGGGTCATGCTGCTGACTGTGGCACCAGCCTTCATCGCGGCCGTAGGCGGCGCGCTCTGCAGCTTCACATAAATCCTTGACACTGTAGAAGGTTACGGCCATCGCATGGTCGAAAAGGTAGAAGCCTCGTTGCATACTTGTCATGCGCTTTTTGAATGGGTGCAGATTAGCCGATTGGGGGGCCCGGTGAACGTGCGCAAGACTTTCCACCAGCAACTGCAAGACCTTCAGCAGCAGATTGTCCACATGGGCAATCTCGTGTCGCACATGGTTGACGATGCCGTTCGTTCTCTCGCCCAGCAGGACCTGGATTTGGCTCAGCGCGTCATTCAGGCTGATGACGAGATCGACCGGCTGCAGATCGATACCCAGATGAAATCGATGCAGCTGCTGGCCCTGCAGCAGCCCATGGCCAGGGACTTACGCACCATCGGTACGGGCCTGAAAATCGTGACCGACCTCGAACGAATGGCTGACCACGCCACCGACATCGCCGAGGTCACCCTGCGCATCGGCACCGACAAGCTGATCAAGCCCCTCGTCGATATTCCGCGCATGGCTGCCATCGCCCAGGAGATGACCCGCGACGCCCTGCAGGCGTACGTTAAGCAGGACGAAGCGGCCGCCCGGGAGATGATCACCCGTGACCACGAAGTGGACCGCCTCTATAAGGCCATTTTTGACGAATTACTCGAGCTCATGCAGAAGGACCCGTCTGTGGTCAAGCAGGCGACCTACCTGCTGCACGTGGCCGTTGGTCTGGAGCGGGTGGCCGACCATGCCACGAACCTTGGCGAATGGACCATCTACATGCTGACGGGCGTCCTCGAGGAACTGAACAACTAGCCCCCCAACGATGCATCGTCCTCTGAGAACGGCAAAGCCCGCCCCATCGGGAGCGGGCTTTTTCGCGCAGTCAGATCGATCCCATGACCTTGGTCCCCCGTGGCTGGGTTCCGTACGGATCGGGCTCTCGGGTAATGCCCAGGGCATCAAACTCCACCGCGCCGGGCAGCCAGGTGGCCACGCCCCCCGCCCCGGTTGCATCGACCACGAAGACGCCGCCGCTCTGACGCTTGCCGTCCCGAATCAGCCAGAGCTGGTATGCCTCGCCGGGCTGCAGGGTCGGCAGCCCCTGAGCCTGGAGCGAAATGCGGGTACCGCCGCCCTCGTGAGCCACCAGCACCCGCCCCCCTGCCTGGGGAGCAGCAACGGTGCCTGTGAGAGGGATGCTCTGTTCGACCCGGGCTGCCTGCTGGAAGCCTCGAACGAACTGGGTCAGCCCCTCGACCCGCAGCAGGGAGTAGGCGCCCAATACCAGGGCGACCATGGCGGCTGCGGCCCATACCGGAGCGGCCATACGCCAGCGGCGGCGGGTTTCCGGCTCCGCTTCGATCTGTCGGAGAATGCGCTCCTTCAGGCCCGCCGGCGGTTCAGCCGGTGCGAGGGCGAACGGGAGAAGGCCCACCGTCTCGCCGATCTCTGAGAGCTTCAGCCGGCATGCGGCACAGGTCTGCAGATGGGCCGTGAAGGCCTGCTCCTCCGTCCGGGTCATCTGGTGGAGGCTATAGGCAATGGCCTCATCGACGAGGGGACAGGGTTGCACGGGCATCCACCTCCTTCCGGCGGGGCTGGAGCAGGAACTGGCGAAGGGCTTCCAGACCAAGGCGCAATCGACCCTTCACGGTCCCCAGGGGGATGGCCAGGTGGCCGGCAATCTCCTGATGGGTCATGGCGCCGAAGTAGGCCATCTCCAGTGCCTGTCGCTGCTCGGGGGGCAGCCGCATGAGGGCTTCGCGCACCTGGGAGCCCAGCACGGCGGTCTCCGCATCGGCGGCGGGGTCGGCTGACAGGTCGGGCTGGTCCGGGAGCTCCTCAAAGCGGCTGGGCGACGCCCGACGGCGTAACCGCAGCAGGTCTACCGCTGTTGTGTATGCCATGTGCAGGATCCAGGTTGCGACCCGCCCCCGCTGGGGCTCATAGCGGGCGGCGTTTCGCCACACCTTCAGGAAGACGTCCTGCGTGACGTCTTCGGCGGCGCTCCCGTCCTGCAGCATGCGGAGAGCCAGCGCGTACACCTGGCGGCCGTACCGGTCGTAGAGGTCACCTGCGGCCGCCCGGTCACCGGCGGCCATTCGGGACATGAGGGCTTGGTCATCCATGGGGGCGGCATCCCTCCCTTTGAGGTTCCCTGGACATACGTCTCAGCTGTCAGGTTGGATCAGCGGTGATCCAAGGATCGCCCCGGGTCGTATGGTAGGCGGGAAGAGGGGGTGTGAGCGTGCAGTGGCGCATTCTGGCCGGGGCTGTCTCCCTGGCGACGGGCCTGGCGCTGGTCGGCACGGCGACCTTGCAGATGGCGGACGCTCGGGGGTCTCAGCGAGAGATGCAGGCCGCCGGCACGCTGGCTGTGCGAGGGGAGACTCCCGTGCTGTCCGTCGCACAGGCACACGAGGTGCCGCAGGTGGAGCCGTCACAACAGCATCAGGAGACCCCGCCGGCAACGCCGCCCCAGCAGGGAGAGCCGATCTTCCGCCTGATCATCCCGCGGATCGGTGTCGACTACACGGTGGTCTACGGCAGCACTGAGAAAGCCCTGAAGCGGGGCCCCGGGCTGGTGGAGCGAACGGCCTTTCCCGGCGAACCTGGAAACGCCGTCGTCGCCGCCCACCGAGACTACTACTTCTGGGCCCTGGGTCAGCTGGAGCAGGGCGACGAGGTCATCGTGACGGAAAAGGAAGCTACCTGGCGCTACCAGGTTACGGGTCGCCGCGTCATCAACGAGTGGGCGACGGAAGTGCTGGAGCCAACCCCGACCCCGACCATGACGTTGATCACCTGCTGGCCTCTGATCTACGCCGGCCGTTCGCCCGAGCGGTTGGCCATCTTCACTTCAATTATAGACATAAAGGATGAAAATGTACAAATAAAGTGATCTGATGACGCCGACTGTCCGTAGGTGGGTTAGTCAGCAAGCGAGACATGGAGGGGTACCGCATGCGAAAGTGGGTCGCAGTGATATTCGCCGTGCTGTTGGTGAGTGTGGCCACCACGGCCCTGGCCGAGGGCCCGCAGGACAGCTGGAAGATTACCGGCCCCGCCAACGGGGCCAACGTGACCGGCCCGGATGTGACGGTCACCGTTGACTCGGGCCAGATCAAGGTAGTCAAGCCCGGCGGACCGGTGACAGCCGGTGAGGGGCACTGGCACTTCTTCGTCGATGGCACCGAGGTCGGCAAGGGGCCCGTCCACTCGTTTACGTTCCAGGGCCTGACACCGGGCAAGCATGAGCTGAAGGTGGAACTGCACAACAACGACCATACGCCCTACCCCGGCGACACGGGCCGCATCATTGCGGTGAACGTGGCGCTGCCCAACACCGGGGCCAACGTGTACGTCCTCGCCCTGTCCGGCGCATTGCTGGTAGGTGCAGGGGCCGTGCTGCTGCGCCGGCGCCGGACCAACGCCGCATAAGATATGAAAAATGCCGCCATGCGAGATATTCGCAAGGCGGCGTTTTCGCGCTACAATCATGTCATGCGAATCTGAAGGGAGCATGGGACGTGTCATCCAATCCAGCCATTCAGGAGTTCCTCGGCCTCAAGCGCATTGCCATGATCGGTCTGTCCCGGGATTCCAAGGACTACTCTCGCCTGGTCTACGAGCTGTTCGCCGCCAATGGTGTCGATGTGGTTCCCGTCAATCCAAATACGGAGAGCATCGGCAACAAGAAGTGCTACGCGTCTGTTGAGGCCATCGAAGGTCCGGTGGAGGGGGCGTTTGTTACCCTGCCGCCGAACCGTGTGGCTGAAGCCCTGCAGGCTTGCAAGGTCGCCGGCATCAACCGGGTCTGGCTGCGCAACGCGGTGGGCCAGGCGGCGACGCAGGCTCGGGCCGACGGCATGACGGTAATCGAAGACGCCTGCCCGATGATGTACGTGGGGCCGGTGGGCTTCCCGCACAATTTCCACCGCTGGGTGGTCAAGTTGTCGGGGAAATACTAAGCTTTTGCCTCACAAAAATGTGCATCTCTGGCCGAAATTGCGTCTTGCGTCGGACAGGCCGATGCTGTATCATCTGTAACTGTCACCGCCCGATAGACGGTGTGGCACAGATGATTCCGGCATAGCTCAACGGTAGAGCATCCGGCTGTTAACCGGAGGGTTGTAGGTTCGAATCCTACTGCCGGAGCCAATTGCGGGTTTAGCTCAGCGGTAGAGCGACGCCTTGCCAAGGCGTAGGTCGCGAGTTCAAATCTCGTAACCCGCTCCAATCTGTCACGGAGGGGACTCCGGTTTCCTCCGTGATAAACTGTCTCTTATCTGCCCACTTCGGATGGACCGCTAGCTCAATGGTAGAGCATCCGACTCTTAATCGGACGGTTGAAGGTTCGAGTCCTTCGCGGTCCACCATCCAGCCGGGGAGATACCCAAGTGGCTAAAGGGGCCTGACTGTAAATCAGGTAGCTGACGCTTTCGGTGGTTCGAATCCACCTCTCCCCACCAGTCTCCGTCACATCCCGGGCGATTAGCTCAGCGGGAGAGCACACGCTTCACACGCGTGGGGTCACTGGTTCAATCCCAGTATCGCCCACCAGCAAAACGCTTGCAGGTTCACCTGCAAGCTTCATACGGGGCTATAGCTCAGCTGGGAGAGCGCTTGAATGGCATTCAAGAGGTCAGCGGTTCGATCCCGCTTAGCTCCACCAACGCTGGACCGTGCGGTCCAGCAAGTGCGGAGGCGTGGTGTAGTGGCCTAACATGCGGCCCTGTCACGGCCGAGACCGCGGGTTCGAATCCCGTCGCCTCCGCCAGTTTTCTTCCCCTCCCAATCTGAATGACGTCGGCGTGGCGGAATTGGCAGACGCGTACGTTTGAGGGGCGTATGGGCAACCGTGCGGGTTCAAGTCCCGCCGCCGACACCAACCAAAGAACAGACCGGAGGGTCATCCCTCCGGTCTGTTCTTATGCCTCTGATCATACCCCCAGCAGTCGGGTCAGCATCGTCGCGACGGGGTTGGGGTCTTCGCTATCTGCCACCAGATCGGCAGACCGGCGGACGCCCTCTGGCGCCCAACCCATGGCCACGCCCGTGCCCGCCCACTCGATCATGGAGCGGTCGGCCTCTCCGTCGCCCATGGCGAGTACGGCCTCCCGCTCGATGCCCTGCCGCCGGCAGTAGGCCTCCAGGGCGGCGCCTTTGGAGACGCCGGCGCGCATCAGGTGCGTCCGTGAGGTCTCGGTGAACCGGTCATAGGTGACGGCTGCCAGGGCCGGCATGCTCGAAGCAAGATTCACAGCCGGCTCCACGCTGCGGTGGCCTATGGCCACAATCTGGAAGGGTGCACCCTCGCGCACCAGCGCAGGCATAAGTGCGCCTGAGCAGCCGTTCACGGGGTCGAATATCGCTCCGATCTTGGGTACATAGTCTTCGGCAGGCCGGGACTGGACGACCCGTCCGCCCCTGAAGTAGAGCCGGTACGACCAGCCTTCGGCATCGCCCCGCTCGCAGATCCGGCGGGCATCATCGAACGCCACGGTGCTCTCGTGCAGAACCTCTCCGGTGGGCTCGCAGATCATCGCGCCGGTGAAGCAGATGACGGGGGCCGTGATGGCCAGGTCGGCCACGAACCCCGCCGTGGCGGTCCAGGTCCGGCCGGTCACGAACGTTACATCGACCCCACGGGCCCGGGCGGCTGCCAACGCAGCCCTGTCCACCGGGCTGAGCAGCCCGTCATGGCGGCCCAGCAAAGTATCGTCGAGATCGAGCGCAATGAGCTTGTACATCGAAATAAGCCCCTCCTTGCATGACCACTGGTCTTCGGCAAGGGGGGGCTCTCTTTCCTGTCGGCCCCGCTCAAGCGCCAACGAGGAGCGCAAGCCGCTCCTCTACCAGGCGCCGGGTTTCGTCCGAGACAGGGGCCAGCCGCCCCAGAATGCGCTCAGCAGCGGAGAATCCCCGGCGCACGGCTTCCAGGGCGCCCTTCAGCCTCTCCCGGTCGCCGCCGGCCATGGCCTGGGCAAAGCCCAGAATCCGGTTGGCCACAGCTTCAGCGCTCCAGTAGCCGCCAGCAGAAAGCTCCAGTCGGGCTGCCTCCTGCAGTTCTGCGCTGACCCGGACCTGTTCGAGCACATGTCGCTGGACAAACAACCTGAACTCATCCACCGAGCTGGCGCGCCGCCCCCCCCTGAGCCGCTCCACCTTACCCATCTGAATCCCTCGCATCGGTCACACCTCCCTGTTCCACATTGATCGTACGGGCGGGGGAAATTATTCAGCAGAATTATTCGATAACAAACCCCTGGTGCGATCCAGGGCTCTTATCGCGCCCCTTGGCATGGGTCCGTCCCAGGATACATAAGGATTCTTCAGGAAAGCGCATGGCCCAGAGATGCCCGGGACATAGTAGAAGTTGGCAATGTCTCTGGGAAGAGAGGTGTTCCCAGTTGGTGGTGCGATTTGCCCGGAGGGGGGTGGTCCCAACCCTCCTGGCTCTGGCGGTTTGGCTCACCCTGTCTGTGCCGGGCCGTGTGAACGCAGAGCCGCCCGGCGGGGCCGATGTGGTGCTCCTGCTTGACCGGTCTGGTTCCATGCAGAAAAACGATCCCGATGGGCTGGCGGGCACCGGCGCCCGGCTCTTCGCCGACATGTTGGACCCGGGAGACCGGGTGGCGGTGATCACCTTCGACTCTACAGCACATACGCTGCTGCCGCTGTCGACGGTGGGCGATGGCAGCGCCGCCCGCAACGCCATCAGCGGACTGGCACGCCCCACGGGCCAGTGGACCGACGTGAAGGCGGCTCTGGAAGCGGCTGTGGGCTTATTCGATCATGGTGACCCAGATCGGCGGGGCGCCGTGCTGCTCTTCACGGACGGGAGACCGGAGACGCAGGCCAGCGGCGTTCCTGCCGGGTACCGGGAGCAGCTCTTCGCCACGGTCACTCGCCTGGCCGGGCGATCAACTCCCGTCTATACCATCGGGCTTGGACAGGCGGACTTCGCTCTGCTCCAGGAGATTGCTGTGGGCACCAGGGCCGAGTCCCTGGCAGCCACCGGCCCCGGGCAGGTGACCAGGCTATTTGCCGATGTGGTCAGCCGCATAAAAGAGCGGCAGGTGGCCTTCTCCTTCACCGAAGACCTCCCGCCCGGTCAGTCCGGGCCGGAGCGGAAGTTCCAGGTACCGCCCTACACCCGGCTGCTCACCCTGACGGCCATCGGCAACCAGGGTCAGGTGAAATTGCTGGGCCAGACCCCGGCAGGGACAGCTCTCGCCGCGGTGACCGGGCTGAAGGTCAACCAGGGGGCCAACTATCAGGTCTACACCATTGCGAACCCCACGCCCGGCACCTGGACGGTCCGCATGAAGGGAGCGGGGCAGCTGGAGGCCTACGGGCAGCTGGAGAGTGCGCTCCGGCTCCAGTTGCTCGCTCCGGCGCCCTTCTCATCGGTGCCCGGCGGGAAGGATCTGCCGTTGACTGTGGCCGTGGATGGCGATCCCGACCCAATGTCGGCCCTGGATCTCTGGGCTCAGGGCGGGGGCCAGCCAGCCGTGAGGCTTGCCCGAAGCGCTGACGGCCGCTACCGGGCGAACCTTCACCCGGGAGACGGGCAGATTACCGTCTGGGCCGTCCGGGCGGGGGCCGAGGTGGCCCGGCGGGAGTTCCGGCTCCACCTGACGGCCCCCGGCGCCGGGCCCGGTGGGGCCACCCCTCGAGCGGCGGCGACCGCCGGAGCCCCGCCCCCGCTCCGGTACTGGCTCGGCCTGGCCCTGGCTCTCGCGGGAGCGGCCGGCGCCACCGCCGCCCTGCTGAGCCTGGGCGCCTGGAACTGGCGGCGGCTCCGGCGCCGGCACGAGGCCCTAGCGGGCCGCCTCGGTACCCTCCACCTGGGCGGTCGGGGGCGCGAAACCGCCATCGGGCCCGGCCCCACCGCCCTGGAGCGCAGCGCCCCGGCAGCCATGGCCATCGTCGAGGCGAGGCTCGTCCCGCTCGCTTGGGCGCCCCTGGTGGGACTCGGCCTCGGCCGCCGCCAGCTGC
>Ga0196971_1001137_pt1 | contig 13212 bp, 17 predicted proteins | sample S1v_1013CmetaG_FD_148660 | JGI IMG/M metagenome (GOLD analysis project Ga0196971, IMG submission 148660) | Soil microbial communities from Anza Borrego desert, Southern California, United States - S1+v_10-13C | ecosystem: Environmental > Terrestrial > Soil > Desert | place: USA: California... | reverse complement strand
CCGAAGTGTCGAGCCTCGTCAACGGCCGCGTCATCTACCAGCTCGAGCACGTCATCGGGCTGCAGCTGAGGATCATCGCATGAGCAAAGCGCCGAAGAAGCCGGCCGACATCCCGCCGCCGCCGGCGACGGGCGGCACGCACATCTGGAACCCGAGCCTCGACGTCTGGGAGACGCTCGAGGAGACTATCCAGCCCTGGGACGAGCGCCACCCCGACCACCCGGCCGCGCCGAAGCCGGCTGAACAGCCCTTGAAGGACGCTTAAATGCCCGCGCCGATCTTCTGGAAGAGCAAGCTCCTCCTCATCAAGACCGAGGTCACCTACGGCACCGACCCGACCCCCACCGGGTCGGCCAACGCCATCCTCGCCACCAATGTGCGGCTCTCGCCGATGGAAGGCGAGGACGTCTCGCGCGAGCTCGAGCGGCCTTATATGGGCGCCCAGGCGATGATCCCGGTCGGGGTGCGCTGCCGGCTGCAGTTCAACGTCGAGCTCGTGCCCTCGGGCACCGCCGGCACCGCGCCGGCCTGGGGCCCGATCATGAAGGCGCTGGGCTGCTCGGAAACCATCGTCGCCTCGACTTCGGTCACCTATCGCCCGGTCACCACCGGCCATTCCTCGGCCACCGCCTGGATCTGGCATGGCGACACCAAGCAGATCATCACCGGCATGCGCGGCACGGCGCGGCTGCGCTTCACCGCCCAGGGCCTGCCCTACCTCGAGTGCGATTTCATCGGCCTCTACGGCGCCCCGGCCGAGGCGTCGCAGGCGACCCCGACCTACACCGCGTTCAAGACGCCGCTGCCGGTCACCAAGGCGAACACGCCGACCTTCACCATCAACTCGGTGGCCTTCGTCATGCGCGAAACCATCCTCGATCTCGGCAACCAGGTCGAGCCGCGCCTGCTGGTGGGCTCCGAGCAGGTGCTGATCGTCGATCGCGCCGAGTCGCTCGCCATGCGGGTCGAGGCCCAGCCGGTAAGTTCGTTCAACCCGTTCAGCCTGGCGCTGGCGCAGACGCAGGTGCCGGTGTCCCTCGTTCACGGCACGGCGGCCGGCTACATCACCACGCTCTCGGCGCCGACCACCCAGCTCAAGCGCCTCAGCGGCTTCGAGAACGAACAGAACATCCTCGAATGGCCCCTCGAGGGCGTGCCGCTGCCCAACACGGGCAACGACCAGTGGAGCCTGGCACTCACCTAGCCCACCCCCCTCCGTTCGCGTCCGCCGACAGGTCGCGAGACCAGGGGGCGGCTGCAGCGGCGGAGCGGCTCTCTCGACCACCAGCCCCCATGACGGGGTGAGACAGACGACAGACACACGAAGAGGACAAACGATGGCTTTCAGGATTTCCACCCGGCCGCGGGTCAAGGAGCGGGTTTCTCTCATCATCGAGGTCGACGGCGAGAAGCTCGACAACAGTTTTGACGCCACCTTCCAGATCCTGCCGGTGAGCCGCACCACCGAGGAGACCATGTCCACCGACGAGGGCCAGCGCGCCATGCTCGCCGAAGCCCTGGTCGACCTCGGCGACCTGGTCGACGAGGCGGGCGCGCCGGTGCCCTTCACGCCGGAGCTGCGCGACGCGCTGGCCGACCGCATCGAGGTGCGGGTGGCGCTGCTCAAGGCCTACCAGGCGGCCGCTACCCGGGCCGCGGCGGGAAACTGAGATGGGCCGCGCGGGCCTGGGCCAATGGTGGCGCCGGGCTCCTCGCTGATGGCCCCGAACCGGAAGTCGTCGTCGATGCAATCAAGGCCGGCATGGATGCGCAGTCGATCGCCGCTTTGCGCGCCGACCTCGGCGAGGCCGAGGGCCTGTGGCCCGAGCACGTCGAGATCCTCGCGGCCTTCTATGCCTGCGACACGCAATGGCGGGTGGCGAGCGTGAGCGACGGCCTCAAGACCCGCGTGATCTGGCTCGGCCTCGACTACACCGCCTCCAGGGTGGCGCTCGAGCTGAGCGGCTTCGAGCTCACGCCCGAGCTGTGGGACGGCCTGCGCGAAATGGAGCGGCTCGCCGCGGCCGCGCTCAACGAGCCCCGCCCATGACCCTGCGCACCGCCCTTGTCATCGATGGCGACGCGTCGGGCGCCAAGGCGGCCGCGGCGGAGACCGATGCCGGCCTCAAGAAGGTCAATGCCGCCGCCGTCGCCGCAGCCCGGGCCGAGCAGGTGCGGGCCCAGGCCGCGCTCTCCAGCCTCAAGGCCAATCAGGCTGCGACCAAGGAGGAGATCGCCGCCGCCAGCGCCGCCCTCCGCAAGGCCCGCGCCGCCCTCGACGCGGCCCGCTCGGTCGAGGCGGAGGCGGCAGCGACGGCCGCCGCCACTGGCGCGATCAAGACCAACACCGCCGCCCAGGCCGCCAACAACGCCGTCATGCGCCAGGCGACGGCGCAGCGGGCCAACCTCGTCTTCCAGCTCAACGATATTTTCGTCTCGCTGGCCTCGGGCATGAACCCGGCCATGGTGGCCATCCAGCAGGGCTCGCAGATCTCGACCATCTACGGGCCGGGCGGGCTCGGCAAGGCGTTGAGCGAGACCGGCAAGATCGCCGTGGGGCTGGTGACGAAGTTCTGGCCGGTTGCGCTCGCTGTCGGGGCCGTCACCGCCGCTGTCGCCGGGCTGACGCACGAGATCAACCGCACCGGCGATGGCATCGAGGTCACGATGGGCGACACGGCGCTGGCCGTGCTGCAGACCTTCGGCGACTATATCTACGACTTCATCAAGCCGGCGATCGACGGCATCGCCAAATGGTTCAACGAGAACTGGGACACCGTCACCAAGGTCACGGCCGACGTGGTCAACTGGTACGCCCGCACCTGGCTGGGCGTGGTGGACCGCGTCGTCACCGCGATCGGCACCATTCCCGATTCCATCACCGTCGCCTTCCAGACGGGGATGCAGGCCGCGTCCGACGCGGTCACCTGGACCATCCGCGAGATCATCGCCTCGGTGAACGGCATGATCGCGTCGATCAACGGCATGGCCGAGAAGGCCGGGCTGGGCCGGCCGCTGGCCAGCCTGGGCAGCCCCTCCAGGATCGAATACAGCAAGGTCGATTTCGGCGGGGCCGCCGCGGCCGCGCGGCTTGGCCAGGCGTGGAGCGGCTTCGACAAGCGCGATGCCGAGCGCGGCAAGACCGACTATGCCGGCCAGTTCTTCTCCGACGTGGCTGAACACGCCCGCCTCAACGCCCTGCGGCGCCAGGAGGAGGACAAGGCTAAGGTGGTCAAGAAGACCACCGACGCCGTCAGGGAGCAGCGCACCGCCTGGGATGAGCTGGCCAACGTCGGCCGCGACGCCTTCGACAGGTTGACCGACACCATCCTTGCGGGCGGCAAGGACATCCTCGGCACGCTGCAATCGATCGCCGGCGACTTCGCCAAGCTCGCCTTCCAGATGGCGATCACCAACCCGCTCAAGAACTTCGCCTTCGGTGGCAGCGCCACTACCTTCGGCGGCAACAACGCCATCGGCGCGGCGGGCGGCATCTTCGGATCGCTGTTCGGTGTCGGCGGGATGGGTGGCTTCAAGTCACTGCCCGGCCTCGGCGGCCTCAGTGGCAGTGTCAAGAGCTTCGATGGCGGTGGCTCCACCGGCCGCGGCCCGCGCGCGGGCGGCCTCGACGGCAAGGGTGGCTTCCTCGGCCTGCTGCATCCGGACGAGACGGTGGTCGACCACACGCGCGGCAACGCGCCCGCCATGCAGCCCATCAACAATTTCTATGGCGTGCCGTCGAAGCCGGAAGTGCGCCCCAACGGCACCGGCGGCTTCGACTACATCTTCGGCGAGATCGACCGCCGCCTGAGCGACGGCCGCCTCGGCCGCGGCTTCGCCAGCCGCCACGGCATCAGCCCGACCACGAGGCGCACGTGATGGGCCCCAAAGCGGTTGGCGCTAGCCAGAGCGTGGGAGAAGAGTAATGGCAGCCACCTGGCCCGCAACCCTGCCGCAACATCCCCGCCGCAACGGCTTCAGCCGCTCGCCGCGCCCGAACATCGTTGCCTTCGGCACTGAGGTGGGAAAGGGCAAGCGCCGCCGGCGCTCGACCGCCCGCAGCCAGCTCTGGACGCTGCAGTTCATCATGACGGCCGACCAGGTCGAGGACTTCGAGGCCTTCTTCAACGACGATCTCGAGGATGGCGCGCTCGAGTTCGAGTGGGTCTACCCGATGACCGGCGCCACCTGGCGCTTCACCTTCGATACCGACCAGCCCTGGTCGATCGCCCCGCTGTCGGGCGTCGAATCGCTGGTCAGCCTCTCGCTCGAAGGGGCGGCGCTCCCATGACGCTCTACCTCGATGTGGCCTGCAACGATGGCGACAACGGCCATTTCGCCAGCCGGGCCGAGATGCTGTCGATCGGCGAGGCCGAGTTCGAGCAGGCCTTCAGCGGGCGCTCGCCGGCCTTTGCCGAGCTCGACGGCGCGGTTCGTCTTGCTGGCAAGCGCTGGCAGATCATCGGATCGAAGTATGGCGTCGGCAACTGGTGCTGGAACCGCTACCTGCTGGGCCGGGTGGGCCTGACACCGCGCTGGTACCTGGTCGAGTTCGTCACCTGGTTGCGAGCCCGCCGCCTGTTCCGCTGCACCACCGGCGAAACCGCCTTCTACGAGTGGTTCAACGGCACGGCTGAGATCTCGCCGGCTTGGGTGCACACCCTGCTGGGGGGGCTCGAATGACGCTCAGCCAGGCCTATCGCGATGCGGCTTATCCGCAGGAGACCGGCGAGGTTTTCGCCACGCTGCTCACCATCGAACATGACGAGCTCGCCGCGCCCATCCTCGTCACCGATGCCGGCAGCGATGTCGTCTATGCCGCCGATCTGCTCGATGCCAGCGGCAACGTGGCGGCGGTGGCCGGCACCTATGTGTCGGTGCCGATCGAGGTGACGCCGCCCGGCCAGAGCGAGACGCAGCCGCGCGGCACCATCCGCATCCCCAATGTCGACACGGTCATCGGCCAGCTGGTCGACGCCATTTCCACCCCGCCCACCGTCACCATCACGGTGGTGCTGGCCTCGGACACCTCGGACATCGTCGGTGGACCGCACCGGCTGCTCGAATTCGCCAATATCCGGGGTGATGCGCAGGTGGTGGATGCCGAGCTCAGCCGGCCCTCGCTGACGCAGGATTTCTGGCCCAGGGGCTGGCTGCGCCAATCCGTGTTCAAGGCGGCCTTCTGGTGATCGCGCTCGGGCCCTATCTCGACGCCGCCTACCGGCGCGGCGGCCGCCAGTGGCCGCACGTCGACTGCTGGGGACTTTACCGGCAGATTGTCGCGGACCATGCCGGCGTCGCGCTCGGCGAGTTCGATGGCATCTCCGAATCGGCGGCGATCGCCGAGACGGTGGGGCTGGCGATGGCGGCCGGCACCGCCTGGCGGCGAGTGGCCGCCGGCGAGGAGCGCGCGCTCGACGCGGTGCTGCTCAAGGGCCTCGTGCGCAGCGGCGGCGCGGTGCTGCGGCTGCCCATTCATATCGGCTGTGTCGTCCGGCCGGGATGGATGATCGACATCGAGGGCGCCGCCGGCGCCACCCTGCGGGCCTTCCGCGGCACGCCGCTCGCCAACCGCGTGGTCGGCATCTTCCGGCCGCTGGCCCTTGCGAGGCCACAATGACTGAGCTGCTTCCGGTCCGCGCCTTCACCGACCCGATCCTCGGGGTGGCCGGGCCGCCGATCGTGCTGCCGCGCCCGGCCGAAATCAGCCTCGCCGAAATCATCGCCCTGGTGCCGCTGCGCTCGGAGGCCATCCGGCCCCTGCTGCGGGTGAAGCTCAACGGCGAGCTGATCGACTCGGACCGCTTCCCCTACCATCGCATCCGGCCCAAGGGCGACTGCCTCCTCACCGTGGTGCTGCCGCTCGAAGGGGGCAATAACGGCATTCTCGGCACGCTGGCCGTGGTGGCGCTGGCCGGCGCCTCGATCTTCGTCGGCGGTGCCGGTCTGCCCTTTCTCGGCTCGGCCTTCGCCGCCGGCTCGATCGGCGCCAACCTGGTGGCGGGCGGGTTGTCGCTTGCCGCCTCGCTGCTGCTCCAGGGCCTGCAGCCGCAGGGACAGGGGCAGCAGGCATCGGGCTCCCGCGAGGTCGGCGTGGCGTCCGCGCAGAACACGTTCGAGCCCGGCGCGCCGCTGCAGCGCGTCGCCGGCACGCGCCGGGTGGTGCCCGACCTGGTGATGCCGCCCTTCTCGCAGCTCGACGGCGACGACCAGATCGTCACCGCCGTCTACGGGCTCGACGGGCCGCACCAGATCGAGGACATCCGCAATGCCGGCACCGCCATCGAGGGCGCGGCCGACATCGAATACGAGGTGCGCCAGGGCCTGGCCGGCGACGCGGCGCTGACGCTGGTCACCGACACGCGCTACGAGGTGCCGCTCAACCTGCGCCTCAGCCAGTTCCGGATGGAGTCGACCGGCGAGGCCACCAACGTCGTCGACACGACGATCTCGCCCTACGCGCCGCAGTGGCACAAGATCGAGACGAAACTCGGCGTCGACCGGGCCAAGCTCTTCCTCGTGGCCGACCAGGGCCTCGTCTATACCGGTGGGTTCAGCGAGGATCCGGGCCCCGCCATCACGGCGCTGCGGGTGCGGATCCGCCAGAAGGGCACCAGCGACTGGTACAACCTGCCCGAGTTCCTGCTGCGCGGCGAAAAGCGCAACGGCCCGATGCGCGTCTTTCTCGATTTCCAGTGGCTGGCGCCGGCCGACATGCCGGGCTCGGTGGCGGGCTTCACCGCCAACTATGGCGGCTTCAGCTGGATGTACCCCACGGTTCAGAACAACACGGCTTCGGTGACCTACTGGAGCGCCGACGCCTATTTCGCCACCAACAAGGTCGACTGGGCGAACAAGCAGCAGGTCAAGGTCTATCTCGACACCGCCACCTTCGCCCAGGACGCGCCCTACGAGATCGAGGTGAAGCGCGGCTATTCGGCATCGAAGGGGGCGCTCACGATCACCTCGTCGACCGTCCACACCATCAGCGCCAACTCGATCACCCTCTACGACTTCTTCTCGACCGTCTCGTCGGGCGGGCAGACGAAGGTGCCGAACGGCCAGACCTTCTTCGCCGATACCATTTCGGTCTCGGCCATCCAGTCGATCCGCGACGAATATCCCTTCGACCTGAGCCGGCAGCCCACCACGCTGATCGCCATCAAGGCCCGCAACCGCTCGCTCGACCGGGTCGACTGCCTCGCCTCGGGGCTGGTGCCCGACTGGGACGGCGCCGAGTGGGTGGCCGACCAGCCGAGCCGCAACCCGGCGAGCTGGTATCGCAGCGTGCTCACCGGGCCCCAGAACGCCGAGCCAACGCCGGAGGGCCTCGTCGATCCGCTGGAGGACTGGCACGCCTGGTGCGCGCCCGAAGGGCTCGAAGTCAACGCGGTCTTCCGCGGCCAGCCGGTCGACCAGGTGCTCTCGGTCATTGCCCAGGCGGGCTTTGCCCGGCCGCGCAACGGGGCGACCTATGGCGTGATTATCGACCGGCCACGGCCCTCGGCGCAGGGCAAGCTCATCAACCTGCGCAATATCGGCGGCTACTCCTTCGAAAAGCCGCTCGGCCGCCTGCCGCACGCCCTGCGCGTCAACCTCGCCGACGAAACGCGCGACTACGAGGTGCGCGAGCTCATCGCCTATGCCGATGGCTACGCCGCGGTGGCCGACCCGGTGCCGCTCGACCTCGACTTCCTCACCGACACGGCGACGGTCAACGGCGACGAGAGCGACATCGACGGCACCGGCTATTTCTCGCGCGCCTCGGTGGCGACGCGGGTGAATGCCGCAGGCGAGGTGGAGACGGTGGCGAGCGGCGCCTGGCGGCTAGATTACGATCCGCTGACCGGCGATCCGCTCGGGGCGCTGTTCGAGGCGGAGGCGACGAACCTGCTCTTGCAGTCCGGCGCCATCGGAGGGGCGAGCTGGTCGACGGCCGCCGCGACGGTGACCCTCGGTGCGGGCACCGCCCCCGATGGCACATCCGGATTGACGCAAGTCACGGGTACCGGGTCGGCCTCGGGGCGGGTGCAGTCTGCCACGACTACGGTCGCGGCGGGCACCGACTATCGAGCGAGCATCTACGTGAAAGCCGGTTCGTCCCCGACGTCTCGGCTGAGAATATTCAACAGCGCCCTGACGGTGGCCATCGGCAACCTGGGCATCAACTGGACAGCCGGTGTGCCGACCGTCGCTCTGGCCACCGGCATTTCGGCGGCCGAGCCCGAGGATGTAGGCGACGGAGTCTTTCGCCTGTCCCTGGTCTTCAACACCGGTATCTACACGGGCATCCGGTTGCTGCTTTATCCCCACTCAGTCGCGCCGGCCACCGGTGACGTCTACGCGTGGGGCGCTGAGCTGGTGGAAGGCACCACGGTCTCTTCCTACATCCCCACCACGGCCGCCACCGTCACCCGCCTCGCCGACGCGATGACGGTCCCGCTCGCCGACTTCGACTATGCCGGCGGGGCGGGGACGCTGACCATCAACGGCGTCGAAGTGAGCCCGGTGCTTGCCGATGACGCCCTCGACGTGGCGGCGACGGCGCTGGCGGCCGGCGTGTCGCACGTGGCGACGCTGGCGTGGGAAAAGGACGTGATGCGCCTCGAAGCCACCCGCTTCGAGAGCATCACGTACCAGGGCATCACCGGCGAAGCCCAGGCCATCCGCCGCGCCCTGCGCGACCTGCGCTTCGCCCGCCACCGCTCCATGCTGCACAAGTTCAAGCAGGACATCGAGCACCTCGAGCACCAGCTCGGCGACCTGATGCGGCTCGAAGTCGACGTGCTCGGCAAGAGGGGCGGCCGCGGCCGCGTGCGCCAGGTGCTGACAGGCGGCGGCAACGTCACCGGCCTCGTCCTCGACGAGGAATGGGATTTTACCCATGCCGATGCCAACGGCCTCGATCGCGGCGTCGAAATCCGCCTGATGGACGGCAGCGTCGGCGCCTTCGCCGTCGATTTCGACAACACCGACCGCCACCGCGTCGCCTTCACCACGCCCTTCGCCATGCCGACTGATGGCGGCGGCGACCTCCTGGTCGAAGGCTGCCTCGTCACCACTGGCACGCTCGGCCAATCAAGCCGCGAAGTGCTGCTCTGGGACATGGCCCCGGCCCCCGGCCTCACCTGCGACTGGGTCGCGCTCGATTACGCCGCCAGCGAAATGTACGCAGCCCTGCTGCTTGAGGACGGCGGTTACCTGCTGCTCGAGGACGGCGGCAAACTTCTGTTGGAAGAGGATTGGAACCAATGACTGACCGCAAGGCGTCAGTGCTGACCGAAGCCGCAACGCTGGTCGGGCTTTATCTCTACGGCTTTATCGGTTCGGTTCCCTACAAGGTGCCGGCGTCGCTGCTTTCCGGCAATCTCGGCGCCATCATCGCGGCGCTGACGGCCAAGACCACCCCCGTCGATGCTGACCAGTTCGCAATCGCGGACAGCGCCGACAGCAACACCGGCAAGAAGCTCACCTTCGCCAACCTCAAGGCGACGCTCAAGACCTACTTCGACACGCTCTACGGTTCGGGCGGTATGACGCTGCTGGGCACGCTGACCACCACGTCGGGCACGGAGGCGGTGCTGACCAGCATCCCCGCGGGCTACCGCTCGCTGCGCTGCGAGATCGTCGGGGTCAGCTTCGCCAACACGGCACAGTTCACCGTCCAGACGAGCAGCACGAATGGCGCTGCCTACGGTACCGCCGGCAACATTGCCAGCGCGACCGTGGTGGCGGCTGCGGCGCTCAATGGCGTGGTCGATATTTTCGGCATCGGCGAGGCCGCGACGGCGGCCAAGGTGGCCGGCTCACGCCTCAACAGCGGCTCCGACGTTTCGGTGGGGTGCGTGGCTGCGCCGTCGAACACGGCCGCCGTGGTCAACGCCATCCGCTTTACCGGCAGCGGCCAAACCTTCGATGGCGGCGCCATCCGCGTCTACGGCGTGAAGTAGACCCCCGCGAGACGGGTGGCCGAGGCGCGCGAACGCCTCAACTGGGGGATCGGCGCCAACCATCACCCCCAAAGCACCACTACCAGTGCTCCACCCGCCGCTCCTCGCGCGAGGGCCAGGCGAGCGTGGATCGAGTCCACTGGAACCCATAGATGACGCCTCCCGACTATCCCCACTATCCCCGCTCTATCGAACCGACTTGGCCGCCGGCGCCATATATCGGCGGCAAGCGCCGCCTAGCGAGGCAGCTCGTCGAACTGATTGACGGGGTGCCCCACACCACCTACGCCGAGGCCTTTGTCGGCATGGGCGGCGTGTTCCTGCGCCGGCGCCGCCAGCCGCGGGCCGAGGTCATCAACGACTTCTCGGGCGATGTCGCAAACCTGTTCCGCATCCTGCAGCGGCACTACCCGCAGTTCATGGATACGCTGCGCTTCCAGATCACCGGCCGCCGCGAGTTCGAGCGGCTCAAGGCCTCCGACCCGGCGACCCTCACCGACCTCGAGCGCGCCGGCCGCTTCCTCTACCTGCAGCGCACCGCGTTCGGCGGCAAGGTGGCCGGCCGCAATTTCGGCGTCTCCCCCGCCGAGGGCGGCGCCTTCGACCTCAACAAGCTGGGCCCGCTGCTCGCCGACCTGCACGAGCGCCTCGCCGGCGTCGTCATCGAGAACCTGCGCTGGCAGCAGCTCATCGACCGCTACGATCGCCCCGGCACACTGTTCTACCTCGACCCGCCCTACTGGGGCAGCGAGGACGACTACGGCGCGGCGCTCTTTTCCCGCGACCAGTTCGCCGAGATGGCAGACCGTTTAAGCCGCCTTCAAGGCCGGTTCATCCTGTCGATCAACGACGTGCCGCAGATCCGCGAGCTCTTCGCCCGCTTCACCCGTGAGCCGGTAGGCCTCCGCTACTCCATCGCCGGCGGCGCCGGCACCGAAGCCCGCGAGCTGATCATCACTGGGGGCATTCAGTCCTGAGGTCTCTTCGTCTGTGCGCGCCGAGGCAACGCCCTCGGCGCGCCAGGCTGCTCATTTGGCCTTCAGCTCTTGCTCCACCTTGGTGCGCGAGTTGCCGGCCTTCTTGACCGCGGCCTTGACCTGGCCCTTGCTGACGCCTTCCTTGCGGGCCTCGTAGCGTACCTCGTGGTCCTGCCCGCCTGCTACCCGGGCCCGGTCCTGAGCGCGGCCTCGCGTTGTCGTTGCCATCTGTGGTTCTCCTCTTTGGCGGAAGCAGCAACGAGCGAGGGGGCACAACAGTTCACCGTGGCGAGAGCGGTCGACTCGCAACCGATTCGCGGCCGTGGCATTGAGTCGGCCATGTCGTACCCGAGTTCGCCATGGCTGGGCTGAAGCCCGCCAACCGCCAAAAGCGCCCATCGCGCACGGACTCGGACTCTACCCTCAAGCTCCCTGCCTTCCGGCAGCCGCAGAAAGCCCAGCTGCGGCGCGCGCTGCCGGCCGACGCGGATTGGCTCTATGAGGTGAAGTATGACGGCTACCGCGCCCAGGCCGCCATCGCCGGCGACCGGGTCCGCATCTATTCCTCGAGCGGCATCGACTGGACGGCAAAGCAGTTCGCCTGGCTCGTCCCGGCCTTCCGTGACCTGGGGCCCGGACCGCACCTGATCGACGGGGAAGTGTGCGCCCTCGATGACGCGGGCCGCCCCGACTTCAGCCGGCTCAAACTCAGCCTCGACGGACGGCATCCGCTCGTCTTCTATGCCTTTGACCTGCTCGTCGCTGATGGCGAGGATATCGCGCGCCTGCCGCTGACCGAGCGCAAGGACCGGCTCGAGGCCTTGCTCGAACGGCTCCCCGCCGGCGCGCCCGTCCAGTACAGCTGGCACACCACCGATGGCCCGGCGCTGCTCGCCGCGATGCGCGAGAACCGTATGGAGGGCGTGGTGGCCAAGCGCCCGACCACGCCCTACGCTGCCGGCGATCGCTCCGACGCCTGGCTAAAGATCAAAACCACGCAGCGCCAGGAATTCGTCTTGGTGGGCTGGCGCCCCCCGGATTACGGGCCCGACGACGTGCGCGGCCTCTTCCTCGCCACCTACGAGCAGGGCGAGCTGGTCTATCGCGGCAGCGTCGGCACCGGCTTCACCGACCGGCTGCGCCGCCAGACGCTGGAGGTGCTGAAGCTGATCCGCACGGACGCTCCTCCCAGCATCAGGGGTATGCCGAGGGCCGAGGCCCGCGTGGCACACTGGGTCGAGCCGCGGCTGCTGGCGGAGGTGGAGTTCGCCGAGATCACCCCCGATGGCCTCGTTCGCCATCCATCGTTCAAGGGCCTGCGCGAGGACAAGGCGCCGGCCGATGCCAACCTCGAGGAGGCGCAGGATGCCTGACCGAAGCCCCACCCCCGAAGAGCTTTCCGATCACCACCTCGGCCACCAGCCGACCTCGGCCGATGACATCGTCGTACTCGTGTCCGACGTGCTTTACGAGTGCCTGCCGCCCGACAGCGGCGTCAGCCCAACGGAAGCCCTCGACCGGCTGCTGGCCATCATCGAAACGCCCCTGGCGCTGGAGATCTACGAGCGCGAGCTCGAAAGGCGGCAGCCGCGCGATGCAAGCCGGTGGCACTGATGAAGCGTCCCGCCATCCCGCACAAGCCGCCAGCCCCCAGCGTTCATCCCACGCTTGGCCCGGCGATCGCGCGCGCCCGCCGGCTGAGCCCCGACAAGCCTCCCGCCAACGACGCCGAGCTTTTCGACGACATCGAACGGCATCTCGGCCTCAGGAGGGGTTGGCTCAAGGACATCGCCACCGGCAAGCCGACCGACCCGGACTGATCAGCACCAGGGGTGGCGCCGTCCGTCCCAGCGCCGCGCCAGACCTTCGGCGATCAGCGTCTCGCCGATATCGACGCCGCCAGCCGACACCCGGCGCAGCTTGCGGCCGTGGCGATCGTGGTCCCGTTTGTCCCTCGGGTTGCGGGTAAGGCTCGAGCTGGCCAGAGCCCAGCAGGTCGGAAAGACGGACAGTCGCCCGATCCCCCAGCCGCTTCTCCTCGGCGCAGCGGGCTTGGTTCGTCTCAGGGAGCGTCGATGTTCTCGATCCGGATGGTGTCCCGGCCAAGCCGAAAGGTGTCCCCGTCGATCACCTCGAGCTCGGCAGCGGCCGCCGGGGCAGTGGTGGCAAGGAGGAGCAGGACAAGGAGCATCTGGCGCATGCCCCCTTATCGCCCATTTGAAGCCCTCTTCAATCGGTCAAAACCCGCATTGCGAAATGCTGCCACCCGAACCTTCGCCCCACTG
>Ga0196971_1001136_pt1 | contig 13224 bp, 13 predicted proteins | sample S1v_1013CmetaG_FD_148660 | JGI IMG/M metagenome (GOLD analysis project Ga0196971, IMG submission 148660) | Soil microbial communities from Anza Borrego desert, Southern California, United States - S1+v_10-13C | ecosystem: Environmental > Terrestrial > Soil > Desert | place: USA: California... | reverse complement strand
TCGGCTACAAAGTTCATCGTATCTGACCATCCTGTCACTGTTTATAACCGTCGTTGTGGACCCCGGTCGCAATGGTGCCGAGGGGCGAACGACCCCGACATCTGGCTTCATGGTACTCATACGGTTTTTCCACTCACGCTCGACAAGATTCTGATTCTGACGAATCTGTCCTGGGTTAGAAATCCGTACCAGTCCGAGGTGGGATTACGACCAAATCCCAACCCTTTTCGAAATGCGATGTTCAAGTTCACCGAGATCCAAACACTCCGGTTCCTCAGTGAGCAGGAGGTGAGAGAAATCAACTTCATCATCAAGAGCAGAGCGTACCGGTACGTCGGTGCGGCGCAAGAGGAATGGCTCTACCCAGAGAAGTATGTAAGCAAGTCAGATTGGGCGAAATTCGCGAATGGCTATCTTCTTATGCCGGATCCTCGGTCCACATCCTACGGAGGGGAAATCTACATCGGCTACAAGGATGGAAGTTCCGAGGCATTCGACGAATATGGCCACCGGCCTTGGCAGAGGGGCTACAGACGTCATGAGGACGGTGTCGACGATGACTGGAACACATTTCACCAGTTCCAGGGAGAATTCGCGAGGCTTCAAGGTCCTTTCCGTAGAGGACGTTCGTTCGATGCAATGCACCTAGATAACGAAAGGGACAGCGACGAATACCACCAGTATCACCTCAGCCTCGAAAAGAAACGGAAATCACGCTCTTAATCTTCCGATATGTGTAATCCTGGGGGAGAGCGTCCGGCGAGCGCAAGAGCTCTGGTTGTGGCAAGGAAGCTTCCTGCCCAGATGCCTCGAACCGTCCGAGCGCAGCGAGGCCGGGCCTGTAGTTAGCCCAACCGGGGTCCCCGGCGAGCGAAGCTCGCTGGGGTGGGAGAGCGTCGCGAGCAACGCGTAAGCTCTGGGGAGGGGTGGCGTGTTGATCCAGCCCGAGGCCGCGCAGCGGCCGAGGCCTTCTCCTTCCCTATCGGAACGACGACGTCGTCCCGCCATCCGCAATCAGAGGGGCTGTCGCGCGACCAATGCCCGAACTGCCACCCGTGGTCAGCACGACTTTCCCCGCGAATCGCCGCTCGCCCATGTCTCCCTCCCCGGCCCGACTCATGAAGTCAGAAGGAAATTGTCAGTTGCGCTGAGGTGTATCACGCGTTATAGTACGGCTCCGTGATTCCGTTCCGTACAGATTTCAGGCCTGGCGTCTCCCTTTACGAGCAGATCGTCTACGCCGCGAAGAAAGCGATCATTTCCGGCCAGCTCCGTCCCGGAGATGCGTTCCCTTCGGTGCGTGTTCTCAGCCGGGAACTGAAGATCAATCCCAATACGGCTCACAAAGTTGTGACTCACCTGATCACAGCGGGACTACTGGAAACCCACCCCGGCATTGGTACCGTCGTCTCATCGTTGCCTGAACCCAGGGCGGCCGAACGCGCCCAATTGCTTGGTCATGATGTCGAACAGCTCGTCGTCGAATCCAAAAAACTCGGCATCGGGCTGGAGGAAATCCTCACATCGGTTTCTTCGCACTGGAAGCGTTTAGAAGCCCGAGTCTCACGCAAGTCCAGCCGGGAAGGACGTGGCGATCCATGAAAGACGCTATTCGCACCGACAATTTAACGAAAACATTCCGCAAGTTCGATGCGCTGCGCGATCTCAGTCTTTCCGTGCCCGAGGGCGCCGTTTACGCGTTTGTCGGACCGAACGGCGCCGGCAAGACTACGGCAATAAAGATTCTGATGAATATCATCAGTGCGACCCAAGGGCGCGCAGAGGTTCTGGGCCTCGACTCCACAGAACTGCGCGGGCGCGCCTTCACCTCGATCGGCTACGTCTCGGAAAACCAGGAATTGCCGGAGTGGATGCGAGTAGGGTCGTTTTTCGATTTCCTGCGGCCGTTCTATCCCACCTGGGACCGCAGCCTGGAAGAGCAGCTTATACGCCAGTTTGAATTGCCGCTTGACCGCAAGCTCCGCAACCTTTCGCGTGGAATGCGAGTGAAGGCCGCTCTGGCGAGTGCGCTCGCTTACCATCCGAAGCTCATCGTGCTGGACGAGCCATTCACGGGTCTCGATCCACTCGTGCGCGATGAACTCATCCAGGGACTTCTGGAGCGCGCCGAGGAATCAACGATCTTCATCTCTTCTCACGACCTGGCGGAAATCGAGAGCTTCGCAAGTCACATCGGCTATCTCGAGCAAGGCTGTCTGCGCTTTTCCGAGGAACTGACCTCGTTGGCCGAGCGTTTTCGCGAGGTCGAATTGACGTTTGCCGCTCCTCCACGTATGCCAAACAGGTTGCCGGAGACGTGGATGCATGTTGCCTCCTCGGCTGCGGTCATCCGTTTCGTCGAAAGCCGCTTTGATGAGGCAAGGACCAGCGCCGACGTCCGCACTGTGTTCGGGGAAGCTAAGGATGTGACATTCGCCCCAATGTCACTCAGATCAATATTCCTTGCCATGGCCAGGGCCGGGCGAGAGACCGCGTAGCGAGGTTCGAACGATGAACCAAGTGATGAGCGTTTTCCTCAAGGATCTCCGTCATTACTGGCGCGAGACACTGGCTGCCGTAGCTCTGTTATCCGCCTTCGGTTGGCAGGAGGTGCGCAGTTGGTCTGAAGGAGGATTAGGCGCTTATGCGGTCGGCTACGGCGTTTCGTCCGTGTGGCCACCTATATCGGGGCTGGTTGGGTTCCTGATCCCCGTCGTCTGGCTTTTTGTGATCGCGCGCGCTATCCAGGGAGAGTCCCTCGTCGGCGACCGCCAGTTCTGGGTGACGCGGCCATTCGAATGGACGAAGTTGCTCGCCGCTAAGACACTGTTCGTCTTAACATTCATCAATCTGCCACTCTTCGTATTGGATGTCTTCCTGCTCAAGGCAGCGGGCTTTGCGCCCCAGCAATACCTCACCGGGCTGCTGTGGATGCAATTGACCATTCTGATCATTCTGGTCTTGCCCGCGGCGGCGCTCGCCACCGTGACAGCCTCAGTTGCACAGTTCTTTCTGGCTCTGCTGTTGGTGCTGCTCTACCTTATCGGCGGGTCATGGCTGTCAGAGCAAATCCCAAGTTCACGGTTTGGCTCCTCCGGTTCGCTCACTGGCGTGTTCTTCATCGCTGTCTGTCTCGCGGTCATACTGTTGCAATACGCCCGCCGGAAGACTTTCGCCTCTCGACTGCTCATCGTCGGCTTCGGTATCGCTTGCATCGTCCTCCTCGCCGTCACTCCGTATCGGAGTCTCGTAGCGCGGCGTTTTCCGCAACTCTCAGAAGGAGATCAACCGCCGTTTCAATTGGCGCTCGTTCCCGATCTCAAGCCGCAACCAACCGATCTTCCCTCAGAGCGCGGCGCAGAAGATGTACTGATCTTTTTGCCTTTCGCGGTGTCTGGTATCGCACCCGACTCTATCGTTCGCTTGCATGGCGTCCTGTACGAAGTCCAATCTCGTGATGGCTTCCGGTGGGACTCCGGCTGGAAGTACCAGGGCGTGTTTCTGTTTCCGGGTCAGAAGAACACGCAGCTGATTCTCCAGCTTAAGAGGGGCGTCTATGAGCGGATGAAGTCCTCGCCGGTAAACCTGCACATGTCGCTTGCCGTCACGGTCTACGAGGACAAAAACCGGCGGGAGTTTGTCGTTCCATCAGGGGACTTCGCGTTGGCCGATGCCGGGGTGTGCTCAGCAGAGCATCGATTCACAAGAAGTCTTTACTGTCGCGCTCCCTTGCGACGACCATCATTTCTGCTGATCACCGCGGACGCCTCCCGTAGCACCTGTCAGAGTGGCGACGAACAATCCCCGCCGGAGAAAGGTGCAATAGCAAGGGGATGGATCTCCGACGAGAGCTCGGCACCTGCCGAGCCTGGCATCAACCCGCTGCAGGAGTTCAGTGTGGGTCTTACGCACTGGACCGACTCCCCCCAGCGGAGTAGTACCGGCATTTGCCCCGGGACGCCTGTCACCCTCAGCAATCCCGAACCAGTGCGCAAATTGCGCACTGAGCTGTCGCTGAGGGATTTCTCGCTCGAGGAGTATCGAGGTCCTCGGCGATAGATGTTCCGGGATGATGTACCGACCTACGGTCTTCGACTCACCTTGCGATACGCGTCCAGCACCCATTTCGGCGGATCCGGATCCTTATTCACTTTCGACTCTTTGCCGAGCGAGGACGCCCATCGCTCCTGCCACATCGGGCCGCTCGTCCCGACATAAGTGTCCGGTGTCGCGTATGCCGGGTCGGCCTGCACGCGGTCGAGCGTCTCGAAGCGGTAGCCGCGCCGGGCGATCAGGTCCAGCAGTCGTTCCATCGCATCGGCGTTGAGTTGGTTCGCGTGGACCAGGAACACCAGCGGGATTTCGCGGCCGAAGAGCTCTCGCGAACGTTGCTCGTGGTAGTCGAACATCTCCGCCGTGAATTGCAGGTACGCTTCCAGCACCTGCCGCGCGGACGCCGGGTCGTTGCGGCTCAGGTCGTCCGCATACACATCGGCAAACACCCAGTCCGCGTTGTACACCGTGCAGGTCGCGATCTGGTATCCGCGGCCGGCGAGGAACTCCTGCACCTGCCTCTTCTTCTCCTCCGTCGGCCCGAGGAAGTTGTAAGGATAACGGAAGTGGCGCAGCTTCCGTCCGGTCGGAGCCATGACCTCGTTCAACAAGGCTTCGCCCCGCACGATGTCCTTCGTATATTCCTCGACCGTAATCTCGTTCAGGTTGGGATGCGAGTGCGTGTGGTTGCCGAGTGTCATGCCCTGTCGCAGCCACTCTCCGAGCACGCTCCGGGCGATCTTGGGTTCCATGCCCGGAACATCAAGGAAACGGCCGGCGTTCACGAAGCCCACGGCCAGCACCTTGCGCTTTTTCAGCGCCTCGACGATTCGCCGATTGATGTTCTGGATTTCCTTCGCTGTCGCCGGGTTCTTGCGGCCGCCGATCGGAATATCGTCAACCGTGACCGCCACCGTTCTCGGCCCGGACTGCGCCGATGCGCAAACGCTCAGAAGCAGAAGGAAAAGAAGCCCGCGAAACGTTTCCGCCATCCATTCTCCTATGGACACCCAGTCAAACTCCTCGAGCGAGGGGTTGGTCTACAATCATTTGTACTCTACAAAACCGCCGGGGACGGGATTGGAAAGAGATCTTCTTACGGCGCGGCTCACGCGCTCCGTCTTGCTTTCGGACAAGACCAGTCATCTCGAATTCGAAGTGCTGGGACACGACCGCTTCGACTTCGGCGCCGGACAGTTTGTCTCCATCCGCGAGCCGAAGCAGGACGGCAAACTCGTCACGCGCGCCTACTCGCTCGCCTCTCCGCCTCGCGGCGACAACACGTTCGACCTCTGCCTCAACCGCGTGGACGAAGGCTTCATGTCCAACTACCTCTGCGATCTCGAGGTCGGACACGAAGTCCATCTCCACGGACCTCACGGCCACTTCGTGCTGCATCCCGAACGCCGCGACACGATCTTCGTCGGCACCGGAACCGGCATCGCGCCTTTTCGCGGCATGGTTCACTGGCTGCTCGCCGACCCGGCACGCCATGAAGGACACCACTATTGGCTCATCTACGGCACGCGATACCCGCAGGATATCTATTACAGAGAAGAGTTCGAGAAGCTAGCAGCCGAACACCCTAACTTCCACTATGTTGTCACTCTCAGCCGCCCGCCAGAGGACTGGACCGGGCCGCGCGGATACGTGCAGGAACGCGTGAAAGAGATCGTCAACGGCCGCAAGGACATGGAAGCCTACATCTGCGGACTCAACGACATGGTCTCCGCTAACCGCAAACTGCTCAAAGAGGAGTTCGGCTGGGACCGCAAGCAGATCGTCTACGAGCGCTACGACTGAGCGAATTCCCCGCGTCCCTAACAGTCAATAGCACCCGGCACGCGCCGGGTGTAGCTGCGCGCCGCCGATGAGCTATCATTTCGCGCGGAACGGATGTGGACACAAAAAGGGGGATGTCAATGATTCGTCGCCGATTAAGTGCCGCTGCATTCTTGATGCTCGTTGTCGCCGCTCTTGCCGTCGCTCAAACCTCACCCGAGTTCTCGGCCGACATGCAGATGAAGACCAAAGGCGAGGAAGCCTTCAACGGGAAGATCTACTTCGCCGGCGGCAAGATACGCACGGACATGAACACCGAGGGTCAGGAGATGCGCCACATCACCGACGTCAATGCCCAGCGCGCCTACACCATCATGGTCGGCCAGAACATGTACATGGAGCATGATCTCAAGCAGCCAAACCCAATGGCCGCACGCGGACCGCGCACTCCCGAACTCAGGAAGCTGGACCTGAATAACCCCTGCGCCGGCACCGAGTACAGTTGCAAGAGAGTGGGCGCCGAATCCGTCAACGGCCGCAGCACCGTCAAGTGGGACTTCAGCCTGAAGCAGACGGGCAAGCACGAGATGTTCATGTGGGTCGATCAGAAGATCCCAATGGCCATCCGCACGCTGCTGGCCGACGGTTCCCAGATCGATCTGTTGAACCTCAAGGAAGGCCGCCAGGACCCAACTCTGTTCCAGATCCCATCCGGGTACCAGAAACTCGACATGGGCAACCTGATGCGCGGCATGCCCGCCGGAGACCCCGACGAGGACCAGGACTGACCGACCCAGGGCGAGTCTCCGGACAGCACAATCCCGCAACCTGGCGGAAAGCGCTGCACTGCTTTCTCGACCGGAGACCGCCCATCCCGTTGAAAGACAAGGATCTGTTTCCGAGTCGAGCGCTGCAACTTCCCTGTCTGCCCAGCATCTAAAACTTGACAATGGTGCACTCAACTTCTATGATCGCCATCGTAGAAGGGGTGAGTTAAAGGCTCGCCCACGCACCCGGATCGCACTCAAAGTTAAGTTCCCCAGTTTCAGGAGGCAGACCCAATGGCTAAAACGATCGGCATCGACCTTGGCACCACCAACTCCGTGGTTGCCGTCATGGAAGGCGGCGAACCCAAGGTCATCGCCAACGAAGAAGGTGGCCGGACTACGCCTTCGGTGGTCGCGTTCACCAAGACGGGCGAGCGGCTCGTCGGGCAGGTGGCGAAGCGGCAGGCCATCACCAATCCGGAGAACACGATCTTTTCGATCAAGCGCTTCATGGGTCGCCGCTTCGATGAAGTCAGCGACGAGATGAAGATGGTGCCCTACAAGGTGGTGCAGTCGGGCGACCACGTGGCCGTGCTGGCGCAGGACAAGGAATACACTCCGCCGCAGGTCTCGGCCATGATCCTTCAGAAGCTCAAGAAGGCGGCCGAAGACTACCTGGGCGAAACCGTCACCGATGCCGTGATCACGGTTCCGGCGTACTTCAACGACGCACAGCGCCAGGCCACCAAGGATGCCGGCAGGATCGCCGGCCTTGAAGTGAAGCGCATCATCAACGAGCCCACGGCGGCCGCGCTCGCCTACGGACTGGACAAGAAGAAGAACGAGACCATCGCCGTGTACGACTTCGGCGGCGGAACGTTCGACATCTCGATCCTCGAGGTGGGCGAAGGCGTCATCGAAGTGAAGTCCACGAACGGCGACACGCACCTGGGCGGCGACAACCTCGACCAGCGCATCGTCGAGTGGCTCATTGACGAGTTCAAGAAGGACGAAGGTCTCGACCTGCGCGGCAAGGGCAACGAGATGGCTCTCCAGCGTCTGCGCGACGCTGCCGAGCGCGCCAAGATCGAACTCTCGACCACGATGCAGACCGAGATCAACCTGCCGTTCATCACGGCCGATGCGACCGGCCCGAAGCACCTGGTCAAAACGCTGACGCGCGCGAAGCTCGAAGAAATGGTGCGCGACATCGTGGAGCGTTCGGCCGAGCCTTGCCGCCAGGCGATGAAAGACGCCGGAGTCACGGCCGACAAGATTGACGAAGTTGTGCTGGTGGGCGGGCAGACGCGCATGCCCTTCATCCAGAACCTGGTGAAGAACCTGTTCGGCAAGGAGCCGCACAGGGGCGTCAACCCGGACGAAGTCGTGGCCGTGGGCGCTGCCATCCAGGGCGGCGTGTTGCAGGGCGAGGTGAAGGACCTGCTCCTGCTCGACGTGACCCCGCTCACGCTCTCGATTGAAACGCTGGGCGGCGTTGCGACGCCGATGATCCCGCGCAACACCACGATCCCGACCAAGAAGACGGAGACGTTCTCGACCGCGGCCGACAGCCAGACATCGGTTGAGATTCACGTGTTGCAGGGCGAGCGCCCGATGGCTTCGCAGAACCGCACGCTCGGCAAGTTCCACCTGACGGGCATCCCGATGGCTCCGCGCGGCGTGCCGCAGATCGAGGTCACCTTCGACATCGATGCGAACGGCATTCTGAACGTCACGGCCAAGGACAACGCCACCGGCAAGGACCAGAAGATCACGATCACGTCGTCTTCGGGCCTGAGCAAGGACGAAGTGGAGCGCATGGCCAAGGAAGCCGAGTCGCACTCGGCCGAAGACAAGGCCAAGCGCGAGGAGATCGAAACCCGCAACCAGCTCGACGGCATGGTTTACCAGATCGAGAAGATGCTGCGCGAGAACGGCGACAAGATCTCCGGTTCCGAGCGCGGCGACGTCGAGAACGCGCTGGCCGACGCCAAGAAGGCGCTGGAGGGCAGCGACGTGAAGGCAATGCAGGGCGCGCGCGACCGGCTCCAGCAGGCTTCTCACAAGCTGGCGGAAGCCATGTACAAGGCGACCTCGGCTGCGAACCCCGGAGCGGGTCCGCAGGCCGGTCCAACGGACGGCGCAGCCGGGGCATCCGGCGGCCAGAAGAAGGACGAGGGCGTGATCGACGCCGAGTACGTTGACGTCGACGAGAAGAAGTAAGAGCCGTCAGCGGTCAGCACTCAGCATTCAGTAGGTGAAGGGCGCATGCACGTGCGCCCTTTCGTCGATTCAGAAGTCGCGGAGTCACTAGTCACGGAGTCACGAGTCGCGGAGTCGCGAAGCCGCGCAACCGCGGGATAGTACGCGATGCTCAACGTCCCGTAGGGACGGCCGTACCCTAGCCCAGCGCTTCAGCGCTGGGATGCGCAGGAGCAGATCAGAGTCCCGTAGGGACGACGGTCGTATCAGGGCATGCGCCGCGGGGATTTTGTATCAGGGGCATTGCTTGATCCGTGCGCACGACATTCGTATCAGGGCACGGCTTTAGGCGTGCCGCAGAGTGCAACAAGGAAAGGGGGCTTCAGCCCCTGAGGTACAAATGCATTTCGAGGTCAACGGACAAAGATATTTTCTGAATTTTAATCCCGGCGAAGGGCGCTGGATTCTGCTCACGCCGACGCTGCGGGGCATCCGCCGCATAGACATCCTGGATGACAACGCGCCGATGATCGGCGCCGTGCTGATTCCGGACGAGTTTAGCGACGAACAGCAGGTCAACTGATTCGCGGCACGATTCGGACTGGCGCGAGCAAGCGGGAAGACGGATACTCTGCTCAGCGCTGGTGGATCAAAAACTTCGATTGATAGAAGGATCTCGACGATGGCAACGCAGCAAAAGGACTACTACGGCATTCTCGGGGTGAAGAAGTCTGCGTCTGCCGACGAGATCCGCAAGGCCTTCCGCAAGCTTGCGCGCAAGTATCACCCCGACGTCAACCCCAACGACAAGAAGGCCGAAGAGAAATTCAAGGAGATCAGCGAGGCCAACGACGTTCTTGGCGATCCCAAGAAGCGCAAGATCTACGATCAGCTTGGTTTCTACTCCGACCAGATCGATCCCGCGACGGCCGAGGCTTACGCCCGCGGCGGCGGTGCGGGCTTCGGCGCCGGCGGGTTTGGAGGATTTCCCGGAGGCTCCGCCGGGGGCCGAGGCGGCAACGTGCGCTACCAGGAGGTGCCGTTCGACTTCTCGGACTTCGACTTCGGGCAGGCACAGGGATCGCGCGGCGGCGGCGGTTCGTTCCGCGACATCTTCAGCGGCATCTTCGGCGGCGGAGGCTTCGCCTCGCAAGCGCCTGAAGCGGGTTCGGATCTCGAGTACCAGGTGCACGTGCCGTTCTGGCAGGCGATCCATGGAACCGAGCGCACGATCAACATCCAGCATCCCGACGCGAACGGCCGCATGACTACCGAGCCGATTACATTCCGGATCAAGGCGGGCACGCGCGACGGGCAGCGCATACGGCTTGCCGGCAAGGGCAATCCCGGACAGCGCGGCGGCCCGAATGGCGACCTCTACCTGGTCGTCAAAATCGATCCGCACCCGATCTTTCGCCGCGAAGGCGACGACATTTACGTGACGGTGCCGATCATGCCGTGGGAGGCTGCGCTGGGAGCCAAAGTCGAGGTTCCGACGATCGACGGGCGCGCGCAACTCCGCATCCCGCCCGGCACCCAGAGCGGCCAGAAGCTGCGCATGCGCGAGAAGGGCGTGAAGAGCGCCACGCGCGAAGGCGCGATGGGCGACCAGATCGTCGAGCTCAAGATCGTGGTGCCTGAAGTTCAAAACGTCGAAGCCAAAGAGCTATGGCACAAGTTGGAGAAGCTGCAACCGGAAGACCCGCGCACCGATCTTTGGAGCAAAGTCTAGGGCAAGCAACACGGCATCGTTGATCGCCACTTGAAACTTGCAACCTGAAACTCGAAACTGATGGAGCCGCTTTGCGGGCGTGAGCGAAGCGGGAGCCCGCAGGCGAAATCCTGAGCGCAGCGAAGGAACTCGATGACCAAACGACGGGGCAAGGGCGCTTATATGATCTCGGTTGTCGCGGAGATGTACGACATCCATCCGCAGACGCTGCGTCTCTACGAGCGCGAAGGGCTGCTGAAGCCATCGCGCACCGAGGGCAACACCCGTCTTTACACCGAAGAAGACCTCAAGAGGCTGGAGTTCATCCTGTCGCTGGCTCGCGACCTCGGCGTCAACATCGCGGGCATCGGCATCATCCTCAACATGCGCGAGAAGATGGAGCACATGCAGCGCCAGATGCAGGACTTCGTCAGCTACGTGCAGCAGGAAGTGATGGCGCGCGCGCAGGACCAGGTTTTGAAGCAGGGGGCGATCATTCCCATGCGCCGTCCTCCCGTCGTGATACCGCCAGAGGACAGCAAGACGCGGCGCAGATAAGCGCCACATCGCAGCCAGGAACGCCCGCATGCGCGGGCGTTTTCTAATCTGCGGTGGAGTGTTTGCCACCGGCGCCGAGCCGCTTGCCTCCGCGGCGCTCGACCCCCAGTGCCGGGAACAGCTCTTTCAACTTTGCGTCGATGCGCCTGGCGCTCTCCAGCACCATGTGATTGTGCTGTTCGTCGTCGGGATAGTGGGACCCGATGATCACTTCGAGGGCGTTGCGCAGGGTGTGGTTCAGTTCCGCGACGCGGCTTAGCTCATCGGCTATTCTGCGCCTTCGCTCCCGGATCGCCAGCAGGATCAGGAGCGTTGCGACTGCGGCGCCAACTCCGGCAATGGCTGCCTGGACGCCCGAATGGAGGTCGGGGCTGATTTGAAACTGGATCAGGGCCTGGTCCACCCCAAAGTTGAACAGCCCCACGGCGAGGCCAACCACGACCACAGCGACGGCGGTTCTCAGCGGAGTGTCACAGGAGTAGCCGACAAGCCTGCCCAGACGTAACATAAACGGTCCCCCAGCTCTCAGCCGTGTCGCGACCGGTGACAGCTCCGAAGCCGTACGCGAGTGGGGGATCTCGCCGTTGCAGTGCTCAGGTTCGAGTCGTTTCGAAATTCTTACCTGATCCAGCCTTTCCAGACCGGGGTTCCGCTGGGATCGCGAAGTGTCAACGTGTTGTTGTCCCGCGTGATCTCTTTCGCCAGAACCTCGGGGCCTTCCTCGGCCTTGATCTTCGCGCCGACTACCTCGACCAGGTCGCCCTTATGGAACGTCGTGTCCACGATCTCCTTCAGGAATTTTTCCGGGGCCACGTGCACCAGGATAGGGCCGTCCGCGGTCGCCAGGACAAAGTGCGCGCCCTCGTCGGGACCGGGGATCAGTTTCACTTCCTCGACCGTTCCCTTCAGAGTTACTTCGGATGCCTTTTCATACTTGGGGGGCTTTCTCACCCCCTGCGCCTGGACGGCGTACGAGAACAGTGCGATGAGAGCTATCACGAACAGGGACTTCCAGGAGATTAGTCGTAGCATGGCTCACGACTCCTTTTGTCGTTGGGACTTGTGGCGGCCTCGCTTGCCGGGTCCGGCACGGGGAGGCTCTTGTGGGGCGCGGTATTTTGCTGCCTGAAAACATCGACTTTCTCCGAACAGCGCAACGGTACGTCCGCCGGTTCCGGGCCGCAGTGAACCGTGTCACAGGAGGGGGTGAGGCTCGATACTTTGGCGCTGAAGTAGCTGATTTGGCACGGTATTGCTTTGTTCCGGACCCCAAATTGGGGAATAATCGTGCGCAGGACATCCGCTTGCGCCGGTTCACCTCCAGCCGCTATCTCACGCGATTGAACGCGCCTCCCTCGGAGGCGGAGCGCCATCGAGTAGAAAACACCATCGCCATCGCGAGGCTGACGCTCAGCGTCCTCGCATTCGTCGCCGTGGCAATCGACTCCACCGAGCCGAGAACCTACGTCCGGCTGGTGAACACGCTGCTGGGCGCATGGATGATCCACGGTGTCGGCATACTTGCCTACATCCGCTTCCATGGCGTGAGTGACCGCGCGCAGAAGGTGATCCACGCGCTCGACATTTTGTTCCCCGCCGTGTTGACGTTGTTCACGCACGGGCCGGCCAGCCCGCTGTTTTCCTTCTTCGCGTTCACGCAGATCACGGCGGCCTTCCGATGGGGGCTGCACGAGACCATGGCGACATCGGTCGCCGGAATCGCCCTGCTCGATATCGAAGCCGTCCTGATGACGGCCGTGCCGAACGCCTCCGCCTTGCTGCCGGGTGGAGAGTTCGGCCTCAACCGCCTCATCATCCGGTGCGCCTACCTCGTGGCGATCGGCGTGCTGGTGGGGACTCTTGGCGAGAACGAAAAAGAACGCAGGGCGGAACGCGTGGTTGTTACTCGCGTGCTCCGGGGCGCGCGAGCCGACCTAGGGCTCTCTGCAACGGTGTACAACACGCTTGTGGAGTACATGCGCATCTTCGACGCCGAGCGCTCGTACATCGTCACGCGAGAGTTGGCCACAGGGCGCACGTATCTCTGGAACGGTCCAACGCGCTCGCATCCGAACACCTCGCCCTACGCGACGGAGCAGGCGGCGGACGCTTCAGGCCCGATCGATTCCTGGCAAGAGACGATTTTCTTCC
>Ga0196971_1001135_pt1 | contig 13247 bp, 11 predicted proteins | sample S1v_1013CmetaG_FD_148660 | JGI IMG/M metagenome (GOLD analysis project Ga0196971, IMG submission 148660) | Soil microbial communities from Anza Borrego desert, Southern California, United States - S1+v_10-13C | ecosystem: Environmental > Terrestrial > Soil > Desert | place: USA: California... | reverse complement strand
CGCAGACCCGAGCCGCAATAATCCTGGCGCGGTATCAATGGTCGCAGCGGTCGTCGTGTTCTGCAGCAGCGTGTTTACTGTCGTCGTCCCAGCCCCAATCGCGATGCTCCCGCCAGCCCCCGCGCTATTCAGCCTGACGTTGGCAGCAGTGTTGTTGGCGATGGTGCTGCCGAGCGCGGCGATGTCTGTGTAGCCCGCGTATGCAGTCACTGGCCCATTTGGCCGCCAGTCGAATTGATCGCCCAATCGGACCCGCCGACTGTGGCAAAGCCGCCGAGGATTCCATTGATATTGGCCGCAGTTGTATCGGCAATGCCAGGCGCTGCAAAATTCACGATGCCACCACCGCGACGCACCACGTTGTTCATGCGGAGCACGCTGGCGCCAGTGGGCCGGGTGATCGTCGATTCCCCTGCAGTGACAACATTTGACGCCACCGATTCAGTGAAGGCACCGCCGTTCAACTCCAGAACCCCGCCAGCAAGATAAAGCGGGGATTGCGCTGCAAGTTTCGAATTGTTTTGGGTGCTGTAATCGAGGGCCAGGATGCCTCCGCTGATCGCGTAGGAAACGGCCGCAGTGTTTGGCCCCGCGAGTGTCCAGCGGCCAGTGCCTGCCTTGCTCACGAGGATCGACAGCAACCCGGCATTCCCGCCAACAATCGGACCTGACACGGTCCCGTTGCCACTGCCGCTCAACACAAGATTCCGTGGTCCGCTGTTCTGCAGCGTGGTTGTTCCGGCAACTGCCAGTGTGCTGGACCCATCGACCCGCAACGGATACTGCGATCCGCCGGGAGACGGATTCAGCGGCCCCGAAAGCGTGTTCGCTCCCGCAAGGCTTTCAATTCCCGTGGCCACGTTGTTGCGCCCGGCGAAAGTGACAGCGTTGGTGATCGTTACCCCGCCCGCGAGCTCCAGGCGCGGACTCGTGGCATTTCCCTGCCCATTGAAACTAATTGCGCCTGTGCCAAACGCGGAGCTCGACATCGCCCTGACCGCCGCAGTTGTGTTCGGAGCCCCGCCGTTGATTCCGCCGTCATTCGGTCCGATGACAAACCCGCCCGTGAATGAATTGTTGCCAGAAAGCGTTAACGTTCCGCCCGGGTTCAATCCCACGCTGTGGGCGAGAATCAACTGCCCGCCGGCTATATCAGCGGAGATCGTTGCGCTGGAATTGGCCACAATCGTTCGATTCGTGAGCAGCAGCGTGTTTCCCCCGCCTGTAATCGTGTAGTTTCCCGCGCCTGCGGGTGCAAAAACGATATTCGCCGAAAGGACGGCCGTCCCGAGCGTCACGGTGCCCGCGATACCGTCAAGCGCGCCAAAAATGGGCGCATCGGGAGCCGTCGTGCTGAAGGGAACATTTGCGGTTCCTGACCACCAGTTCGGCACCGTGGAATCCCAGACACCACCGCCATCCTGGGCCGCTGCCCGGGCCGTGTCCGAATCCCAGGTAAGGGTTGCTGCCGACAATTCGGGAATGGCGATGGCCAATGTAAGTCCAATTGCAGGAAGACGAAGTTGACGGATTTGAAGAGGCAAAAGTTCACGCAGTTTCATAGGTTATCCAAGCTGACTAACGCTCCAACGACAGAAGAATTTCGGGTACGGTGCGCATGCTATCAAAGCAGTGAGAGAGCAGTCTCTACCCGTTCGGGTAATTTTCGAGACACGCGGCCGTTCGCGCTGCGACGACTCCCCTGCGATTCAGGACACGGTGTCCCGGAACAAGACACTTCCGATTTCTCAGATCTGAAGCATTCAGGCGGTTTTTGTTTCAATGGCCTACACCGCTTCATAGCGCGTTCGATCGGTTGAACTCGCAATGACCGAGGAAAGCCGTGGGGCGGCACAGTCGGAGACAAATCTGTCCAGTTCCGGTTCCTCCGAGCGTCGCGAAAAGCCGGCAAAAAAGGTTCTCCGTACATCTCACGAATTCACGGCCTTGCGGCACGTGACCTGCATTTCACCCGCGATATGGCAGCATTCGAATCGTTTTATAGTGGCGCACCGGAAGTGAAATTAGATGGAGTTTCCGTCGAGCTGCCTCCCGATCGAAAATCATTCGTTGCCATCCGCTCCTACCTCGAATCGCTCGCGTTGCAACAACAACGAATTCTTTGCGCCCTCAATGTCGACGGGCAATCGATCAACCTCACCCAGCCCCGGGTTCCGTGGACGACATTTTCCCAGATCGAAGGTGAGACAATGACGCTCAACGAAGTGCCCGCCCAGTTGGTGCGCGCCGCATTGCAGCAGTCGGGCACCCTCCGTTCGCGAGTCCAAAAGGCAGTCGAACTGGTCCTGATTAACGACTGCAGCCAGGCGAGGGAAATCTGGTGGGCGCTGTCCACCGCCTTGAAGGAACCTCTCCTGACGCTCAGCCTGCTGCCTGACCACATTTGCGGACCTGCCAACGGCCGGGCCTCCCTCACCCAACTTCGGAAATGGCAGCTCGAACAGCTCGGCAACATTATCCAGGATATCGACGACGCCAGCCAGAAGGAGGACACCAGCGCACTCTCCGACGCCCTCGAAAAACGCGCCCTTCCCTGGCTGGATAATCTGCTCGAATCCCTGAACCTCTGGAGCGAAACTCTGGCAAGCCTGTCCCCAGAACCGATTCGACCGGCTCAACGCTCGTAACGCCGGGCGAGCCCGACCTTCGGGACACATCACGCACGTCCACTGCGGGTTTCCGCCCAGGCGGACAATCCTCCCCAGGCGAGTCCCGCGAGGAATCCAACCAGGTGCGCGGTATTCGCGACCGGCCCCATCCAGCCGGTGTAACACACGACCAACCAGATCAGCAGAATCGTCATGCTGTGGCCATCGAGGAAAAGTCCCGATTCCCGGTTCAACTTGCCCTGGATCCACACATACCCCGCCAGGCCATACACAACGCCGGACATGCCGCCGAATCTTGGCCAGCCCGTGACAAGCAATTGCGCGACGTTGGATGCAACTCCTATTCCGACCACCAGCAGCAACAAATTGAACGTGCCACGCCGCGCTTCAATCATGGACCCCAATTGATACAGCCACATCATGTTGAACAGAATGTGAATGGGTCCGAAATGCAGCAGGATGGGAGTAATCAGACGCCACACCTGCCCCGAAAAAACTTCAGGCATCCCTGGTCCGCCGACCAGCGGATCGCTAATCAACAACGGCAGATACGCTTCCTCGTTGCTGCCGAAACGAGTGTAGAGGGAAACGATTACGCAAACCGTGATGAGCGAGTACGTCAGCAGCCCGACGCCATAAGTTCCGAAGCTTGTAAACAGGCTTCGTCGCGAGCGCACCCGCTTCCGATACGCCTCATTATCCTTGCGCTGCCGTTCGCGGGCCTCCTCCGCAGCCTGCCCCGCATCCTGATACTCAGCCGCTTCGGGATTCGCAGAAAACCCGCCCAGATAATCCTGTGCACGGGCGAGGTCATCCTCTTCGTGGATCCAGATCGCGTATGTCCCGTCCTGTTCCCGTTCCACTGCGTTCGAGATGCCGCGTGAAACGAGAAAATCACTGAACACGCGCGCCTGACCGCCCGGAAGGTGGCCGATGTGCCTCATTTGCGCAGCGAGCGGGCTTTTCCGCGCTGGCGGCCCCGGGGTTTTACATAGCTCGCCCGGCGCGCGGCGACGTTCGTCGACGAAGGACTATCAATGTTTGATTTCTCTCCATGCAGCATGCGTTTCAATTCCTTGATCTGGTCGCGAAGCAGCGCAGCCTTTTCAAATTCCAGGTTGTTGGCAGCCGCTACCATCTCCTGCTCCAAGTCCTTCAACGTCGCAGAAACATCTATGTCCACGCCTGCTTCGTTCAGGACTGATTGCGCCTCTCCCTGCGCTTCGCGCGCAGATGACAGGCTTTCGTCAACGGCACGACTTACACTTCGCGGAGTGATGTTGTGTTCCTGGTTATACGCGACCTGCCGCGCCCGCCGATGCTGGGAAATCGCGAGGAACTTTTGAATGCTCTGCGTCTTTACGTCGGCATAAAGAATTACCTCCCCATTTAAATGACGCGCCGCGCGGCCCGCCGTCTGAATGAGGCTTGTCGTGCTCCGCAGATAACCCTCCTTGTCGGCATCAAGAATCGCGACCAGCGAAACTTCCGGCAGATCGAGCCCTTCGCGCAACAGATTGATGCCGACCAGCACATCAAACTCGCCCTTGCGCAACGACCGCAAAATTTCCACGCGCTCAATAGCGTCAATCTCACTGTGCAGGTATTGAACCTGGATGCCAACGTCTCGCAGGTAATCGGTCAATTCCTCGGCCGTGCGTTTCGTGAGTGTCGTCACCAAAACCCGTTCCTTGCGCTCCACGCGTTCGCGCGCCTGATGGATGAGATCGTCGATCTGACCCTTGAGGGGCTTCAGAGTAATGGTCGGATCAATAAGGCCCGTCGGCCGGACGACCAGTTCCACCACGCGGTCGCGCGACCATTCCAGTTCCTTTGGCCCGGGAGTAGCGCTGACATATACGGTCTGACGTTGCATTGCCTGGAACTCCTCGAAATTCAACGGCCGATTGTCCAGCGCGCTGGGCAGCCGAAACCCGTGCTCCACCAGAACTGTTTTGCGCGAGCGATCTCCCGCATACATGCCCCCGATCTGCGGGACCGTCGCGTGGGACTCATCGATGACCAGCAGATAATCCTCAGGGAAAAAGTCAAAGAGCGTGTGAGGTCGTGATCCCGGCGTGCGGCCGGCCAGATGCCGCGAGTAATTTTCAATTCCGGAGCAGAATCCCATCTCCTCCATCATTTCCAAATCGTATTCCGTTCGCATCTTGATCCGTTGCGCTTCCAGCAGTTTTCCCTGGCTTTCAAACCACGCGATGCGTTCGCCCAGCTCCTCGCGAATGCGCAGCAATGCGGGGCGCAGCTTCTCCGCGGGCGCGACATACTGCTTCGCGGGAAAAACCATGTTCGAGTTCAACGATTCAATCGCCTCCCCGGTCAGCGGTTCGAAGCGTGTGATCCGCTCGATCTCATCCCCAAAAAATTCCACGCGCAAGGCGTCTTCGCGCCCCGCGGGACAGAGCTCGATCGTGTCGCCCCGCACGCGAAACTGGCCGCGCGCAAACTCGATGTCATTGCGGGAATACTGCAGCTCCACGAGGCGCCGCAGAAAATCCTCGCGCGTGACCTGCTGGCCCACGCGGACGGGCAGGACCATCGCCTCGTAATCCTCCTTGCTCCCAATTCCGTAAATGCACGACACGCTCGCAATCACCACCACGTCCCTCCGCGTGAAGAGCGAACTCATGGTCGACAGCCGCATCCGCTCGATCTCCTCGTTCACGCTGGAATCCTTTTCAATGAACGTGTCGGTCCGCGGGATATACGCCTCGGGTTGATAGTAATCGAAGTAGCTGACGAAATATTCCACCGCGTTGTTTGGGAAAAAGCCCTTGAACTCGGCGTACAGCTGCGCAGCCAGGGTTTTATTGTGCGAAATAACCAGCGTTGGCTTTTGGACATCCCGGATCACGTTTGCCATCGTGAACGTCTTGCCCGATCCCGTCACGCCGAGCAATGTCTGATGCTGGGCGCCCGAGCGCAGGCTTTCAGTCAAATCGCGGATCGCGGCAGGCTGGTCGCCGGCGGGTTGATAGGGTGAAACCAATTCGAACATGACGCGTGAAAAGTACGGGCGGCGCTGGTTCCCGTCAAACCGGGGTACGCCCGCGGGCGTCCTTCCGCTCCGACCGGCTCGTCCGGAACAGGATGTCCACGACGTTGCGAATGTATTGTTCGTCGGGAACTCCGTCGGTGCATTCCGGCGGGAACTCGACCTTCGCGCGAAAATGGGCAGCGAGCTCCGAGAAAAGCTCCACCCGCGCGGTTCCTTCAAAGTCATCGCGACGCAACAATGCCTGCATTGCGATGCGCGCTTCGGCGGGTCCGACTGCCTGGCGCAACCGCGCTGTCAGATGCGGGTGTTCTCGCAGCGAGTTGAACTTGTCAGTCAAAAGCTGGTCCAGATCCGGCTCAACCCTCTGTGGCACGCGAATCACATTGGTGTTGGCCGCAATGTCACCCAGGCGCTGGCACTTGCGATTGAACCAGCACGCGATACCCCCAACCAGGTAAAGCGCGGGGAGAATATCCACGAACCGCAACAAGTTTCGCGTAACCACCTGGTCGAACTGCAATCTCAACCCTTCCGCATCCACCACGCGCAATCGCAGAACCCGCTTTCCAATCGTCTGCCCGCGCCACAGCCATTCCAGAACAATCCCGTAACCAACGCTCAGCACGAAATACGCGACGGTCAGAACCGCACCCGCGAGCCCGGCGTCGAAGAGCTGCAGCCCGTTTCCGGCGATTCCCACGATCATCATCAGCACGCCGATCGCCGCCGCATCTATGCTCCACGCGAGAAAGCGAATCACAGGGCTCGCCAAAGGCTGGGCAAAGACAATGCCCTCGGGCGTCCGAATTTTCAGTTCCGAGTTCACGGTTCGTTCGCAGACGCCCTGGAATTCTTCGCCTGCCTCCTGCCGGCAAATCCCAGATACGCACACAGGAGAATAAACTCAACGGTCCCGAACGCAATTTTCGCCGAGTAGGGAATGACGGGCTCATGATATTGCGACAGAAATGCCTCGATGAAGCCGGCCCAGATCAACATCAGGCCGACACCAAAGATCAGGGTCACGATGTCCTTCGAAGCCGCGCGCAGCCGCGTGCCCAATGGAAGCCGGTTTCCCCAACCGATCAGGGCGAGCGCCAGGATGAATCCAGCCTGCCCCGCAATCAGGATTGCTGGAATTTCAATCACGCCGTGCGGCATCAGCCAGCCCATGAGAAACCGGGTCTGCCCGTCGACCACGTAATCCACAACGATGGCTCCGAGAATCACGCCGTTGTAGAACAGGATAATGATGGTTCCAACGCCCCAGGTCATTCCCATTCCCAGCGTGAAGATTGACACCTTCGTGTTGTGGGTCATGAGCATTGCGGAAAACGAACTCTTGTATCCGCTCAAATGATCCCCAGCGTTGCTTTCCTCCTCCTTCACACGTTCGCTGGGTCGCATCTGATCGTGGCCGAAGGGCATGATCACATGGCGCGAGGGCGGATCGAGCAGCGTGGCAAAGCCGCCGAGCGCCGAGCCTGCCAGCGTGATGGCGGCGGCCAGATAAAACGCGCGAACATGCCGCCGAAAAGTTTGCGGCAGGGTATGAAGGAACCACTGAACCGGACGAAAACGCCTCCGCTTCTCGCGCGTCTCATGCACTTCGCCATAAGCCCGCGCCACAAGGCTTTCCAGGTAACGCCGCGTTTCAGGTTCCGATGAAAACGTGTTCAGCCGCGCCAGGTCCGCAGCCGCCCGCTCGTACAACTCGTGGAACCGCCGCAACTCCTGCAGTCCCAGCCGCAGGTTCGGTTCGGCTTCCAGTCGGTTCAGCGTCACCTCCAGTTCGGTCCAGGCAGGACGAGCAGATGCGATGAATCGGGGAAGATCAATGATCATGGCTAAAGCAGTTGCCGCCGTTTGATGTTCAGGTACTGGGTGATCACTTCGGAACTCAGCCGCTCGTTCTGCATGAGCGCAAACCGAACGCCCTGCCGTTGCAGCGTTTTGCCAACCTCCTGCAGCCGCGCCCATTGCAAATGGCCGCCAAGTTCCTCGTACAGTGCGTCTGCGGAATCAATCCCCTCGGTGCTGAACAACGGCCGCGTGCCAGGCGGCTGAATCATGCCGACAAGGACAAGATGCTGCCGACGGATCAGCTCCACATTCCCGACGAAACCCTCCGCCAATGTGGGATCGTCGAGCGAAGTTAAAAACACGATCAACGCCCGCCGGCGCAAACGCAGACGGATGAATGTGCAAAGTTCATCGAAGTCGGGCGTCACGTTTCGCGCTTGCAACGTGTAAAGCGTGTCTCGGCATGCGCTGTAATGCGCCTTGCCGTTTCGCGCGCGAACGAAGCGATCCACCCGGTCCGAGAAGGTGAGCAGGCCAAAGAGATCGCCCTGTTGCTCCGCCGCAAGCCCCAGCACCAGCGCGGCAGTTACAAACCGTTCCAGGATGGAATCGCTGGACCTGCTGGATTCGCCCCGAGAATGCCCAGGCGACTTCTCCGAATCGCCAACTGCAGCCGCATTGAGCGGCCTGCGTGCGCTCAAGCGGGAGGCATCGATCACGACGTACACCTCTTGCGTGCGTTCCACCTGGAAAACTTTCGTGACAGGCCGCCCGCGCCGCGCGGTCGCTTTCCAATGAATATCATCAAAGCTGTCGCCCGGGCTGTAGTCGCGCAGCTTCTCAAAGTCGCGCCCCTTGCCCACCTGCCGCTGCGCGTGAAGGCCGAACCCTCCCCGATTCAGAAACAGCGCCGCAAGGTTTCTGCGCTCCGTCATCAGGTTGGGATACACGCGCAACTCTGAGTCAATATCCACCCGCTTGCGAGCTGCCCACAGGCCGAGGGGCGACCTGCCCTCGACATAAGCGGATTCCACCCGGAAGCGGCCGCGCTGGAGCGGAACGCATTTCCACGGCACCCGCGACCATTCCGCGCCCGCCGGCAACGTGATTGAAAGCTCCTCCTCCTCAGGTCTGATTTCAGATGGCAATCCGATGGCGACACGCACCGTGCGGGCATGAAGCGGCTCATTGCGAATCCGCATCTCCAGGGTGACAGGACGATCCTTCGACATCCGCACGATGGGATCCAGAAGGATTCCCAATCCGCGAATCCCCGATGAGGCGCGCAGGCCATCCAGCAAAACAATAAGAGCGAGGACGCCGATTCCGATCAGCGCAGGCAGCGTCATTGCGGGCTCAACCGCGGCAACCAAAGTGAGCGGCAACGCCACAAGTGCGACGAAGAACAACAGCCTTGAGCGCGGTACAATCATGACCTCATTGCTGAACGTGCGTGCAACAGCTCTTCATCGGGGAACTGCGATCTGCTGCAGAATTTGCTGAATGACTTCCGCCACGCTCAATCCCTCGATTTCAAATTCGGGACGCAGGATGAGGCGATGTTCCAGAACCGGCACGGCCATGGCCTTGATGTCATCGGGGGTCGCGAAGTCCCGTCCCGACATTGCCGCATATGCGCGGGCCGCCATGATCAACGCCTGCGTGGCCCGCGGTCCCGCGCCCACCAGCACACTCTCGTTCTCGCGCGTCGCCCTGACGATATCCACCAGGTAGGCGATCAATTCGTCACGGATCACGATTCCTGCAAGCGTCTCACGAAGCGCGCCAAGTTCCTCGGGACGGATGACAGGCTGCACAACTCCTTGCGCCAACAGCGTTTCAGGCGCCTCCTTGGTCATCGTCCGTTGCGCCAGCGCCAGTTCCTCAGCGCGATCGGGAGCCTTCATCGTGATCTTCAACATGAATCGATCCTTCTGCGCTTCGGGCAGCGGATAGGTCCCCTCGTACTCGATGGGATTCTGCGTTGCGAACACCGTGAAGTTTCCGGGTAATGCATGCGTGTCCCGATCAATCGTCACCACCCGCTCCTGCATTGCCTGCAAGAGCGCCGACTGTGTTTTGGCGGGAGCGCGGTTGATTTCATCGGCCAGGAGGAAGGACGTGAAAACGGGACCTTTGATGAGTGAGAACTCGTTCCGCTGCAAATTGAAAACGCTCGTGCCCGTGATGTCCGCAGGCATGAGGTCGGGCGTGAACTGGATCCGCGCGAAATCGCTTCCCAGCACGTGCGCCAGCGTCCGCACGAGCAACGTCTTCGCAACCCCCGGCACACCTTCGATCAACGCGTGGTTGCCAGTAAAGATCGCGATGAGCGCCTTCTCGACGACATCGTGCTGGCCGATGATCACTTTTCCGGTTTCATGCCGCGCCTGCGCGAGCACTTCCTTGAGTCTTTCAATGTTCATGTGGGTTCAGTGTTCCGTCTTTTCCGGCAGCCGCATCATGGGTTCCCAGCTTCGTGCCTGCATCCGCCCGGCGGTGCTTTTCGAGCGCCGCTTTAATCCTGTGATAGGCACGAACAGGATCCCTGCGTGCCGCAGGTTGCGCATGCTCTTCCTCAAAAATGCGATCCGCTTCCGCAAGGCGGGCAGCCGAATAGCGTCGGTTGCCGCCCGCCGTCCGTTTCCATTCCGCAAACCCAGTCGCCAAAACTTCGCGGGTTGGAATGCTGCGGCGAAGAAGGTTCACGAAGCCCGCTGAAGCATGCTTCCCGACGACATAATCCCTTCGCCGCTCTTCCTCGTGAGCTGGAAGGAGGCTGAAGGCGTTCTTCCAGATGAACAATCCCGCCAAAGCGATCAGAGCGCCGGCAACCCAGTGCAGTCGATACTTTCGCAACAATGTCGCCATGCCGGGCTGCTCCGTCACCCCGAGGTGCGCCTCGTCGAATACAACCTCCCGCGCAGGGCCGATAAACCATGCAAGGAGATCGGCGTGTCTCTCCTCATGCATCGCTTCGTTGCTCACAAAGTAAGAATCGGTCGCAAAGACGATGCTGCCCCGGCCCCATTGGCGCTCCACCACAACAGGGTGGCGTCCGCGCAAATAAATCGTTTTCCAGGCCGATGAGTTACTGATGACAATCCCGCTGTGCCATTCCAGTTGCTCGGGCAGTGCGAGGTCGCCCTGGCGCTGCACGAGCACCGGCTCATAAACAGATTCATCATCCTTCTCAAGAGCGCGCATATCAAAATCAATGCCCCAGCGCTCCGCGAGCCGAACGCGTGAAGCAGCATCCTCGCGCCTGCGCATCCGGCGCGGCCTGCCGGCAGGCGCGTCCTCCTCCTGTTCCTGCAGCGAATCCCCGCCCTCCGCGTCATCAGGCCGATGACGCGGGACACCGTTCGTCGGCGGATCGTCCTCCCAGTTGCCGAACTGAAACGTGTTCACAGACCGCGGACGAAACGTGATCGCGAGCCTGCCACCGCCGCGAACGAATCGCTCGATTTCGTCCGCGAGGGAAGCGGGGATCCGGCGGAATTCACGAGGGGTTCCCGCGAGGTGCAGATACGTCACCCGCTCAGTCTCAGGCAGGCGGTTGTCGGTTGAGTAATCACGCCGCACTCGCAGCCCAAGCCGATCGAGTGATTCATAAAGAGCCATCGTTCCCAGGGGATCGGCGCGTAACGAAGAATACGGCGGATAGACGTCGCCGATATCATACCGCAACTTGAATAAGTGCAGGACTCCAGCGCACAGGGCCGCAATGCACAGCAGCATCAACACGAAAGGGAGCGCGCGCCTCATGGGGTGCGAATCCTTTCAACGCGGTTCGCAAACTCCGTCACGAGCTGCGGGTTCACCTCGTGCATGCCGTACCAGATGCGTTCGAATACGGACAGGTTTTCACCGAACAGCGGCAGGAGTTCAGGCAACGCGTGCGCGCGGCGCTGCAGTTCGATTGCGTAATCGCGATTCGACTTGTGGCGCGCAATGCGGATCAGGTTGCGCGCCGCCAGATGCGCCAGGCTCGCCAGATAAAACGCCCGCAACGCCAGCCGATACTCCCCGCGTTCGAACAGTTCGCGTCCAAGTCTTGTCCAGCCATCCTCAGGCATCTGGTCCGCGCCTACGTTTTCATCCGAAAGATCCGGCACGGTCGGAACAGCATCCGCAGCGATTGGACCCGGCGCGTTCTTCCTGCGCTTTAGATGGCGCATGAGGAACAACACCAAGGCTGTCGCGACGGCAGCAACCAGCACGAACAACAGAATCTGCTGCGTGACCATCCATCCCGATCCCGACCCTCCGCCACCTGGCGTCGACTTCCGATAAAACAACTTCCTGAGAAAGTCGTTGATCCATTGGAGGACAGCTCGGATGCCGTCCCGGATCATCTCGCCCATTCGATTGAAGAACCGAGCAATCACACCCGGCCCGCCTTCGGCAACTTGCTTTGTCGGCGGCATGCGCCACGTGTATTTGCGTTCTTGGATGACATCGGAGATCGCACGATCCAGATCGACCGCAGACACGGGCTGGGAAACGACAGGCGCGGGCGCAGCTGGTTCCTGCGCGGACATTGTGGCAACGGAGCTCAAGGTGATCAGCAATGCCAGGCCCGCCGCCAGCCGCTCCGGCTTCACTCGAAAGCGGCGCAGCTCCGAGCGAATGTCTTCGCCCGACTCGACCGCTTCGCCATGAAAACAACGCAGTGCGTAAATCACCTTGAGGAGCGGGTCGATGCACAGGTACGTTGCGCCTGCCACGACCAGCAGGAACGTCGTGTTCAACATCGCCGCCGCGCTTTGTGTGAAAATGGATTCCACTCCAAAAAGCATCTTGATCAAGCCGGGCAGCACATACGCCGCGATGCATAAGTTCAAGAAAACACAGCCGCCGAACAACGCTGTGAGGCTCAAGGCGACGTGATTCTGCAGGGGCCACAACGACGCTTGACGGCACGCGCGTTTGAAGAGCTTGGAGACGTCACCCCCGGCTGGGTCGCCCAGCGCGCTCACGCTCTGGAAGAACGCGATCACCCATGCAAGCGGAAGGCCCAGTGGAATCACCGACAGCGGAGTGACCACGAGGCCTGGCGTCTGGAGAATCGACTGCGCGACAAAACCGCGGAGGTGATCCCGCAACGTCAGGCTGCTCAACGTTTCCCCTGCGAGCTGGGCGCGAATGGCACGCGCGAATAGCGCCTGCCAGTGTTTCATCCAAAGATACAAGATTGCCACGCCGAGCGAGAACGCCGCGACATGACGGCTTGCGTATGGATTCCGGCTCATGTCGGCCCAGAAGTACAGAAACCCGAGCACGAAGGGAATCGAGCCAGCGTAATAAAGGAGCCAGGTCGAAGCGCCAACGCTGCGCAGGAGATGCGCCGCCTCCTCAATCAAATCAAGGCCTCCCCGCTCCGTTTTTCGCGCGCGCCGTTTCATCGATCCAGCCAGGGCGCCTTCCACAGGGTTCCTTCGTGAAATTCGGCGGGCAAACGGCTCAATCCATCCCCCACCAGAAAAAAGAAAAACCAGGCTGCCACGACGCTCACGACAAACTGTGCGCAGCGCTTAAAGGTGATAAAGCCGCGGCGCTGGTTGAGGGGAACCGACGCAAGCTTCTTGAGGCAGGCCGAGCAAACGACGCGGTCATCGTGTTCCGTGATGCACTCGCGGCAGAAACACTGTTTGCACTCAGGGCAGCGCGCCACCGCTTCGCGCATGGCATGATTGAAACACCGTTGATACGCGAGGGATGCCATGGATCAGGGGGTTTGATCCTGCCCAGGCGCAGCAGCTGGCTCAGCGCCTGCAGACTGCGGGCTCCTGGAT
>Ga0196971_1001133_pt1 | contig 13268 bp, 8 predicted proteins | sample S1v_1013CmetaG_FD_148660 | JGI IMG/M metagenome (GOLD analysis project Ga0196971, IMG submission 148660) | Soil microbial communities from Anza Borrego desert, Southern California, United States - S1+v_10-13C | ecosystem: Environmental > Terrestrial > Soil > Desert | place: USA: California... | reverse complement strand
GATGAAGAACATCATCACATAAGCCCAGGTGCGGGCGATGCCCGCCCGAGCCCGGCGCATCCACCAGGCGTAGAGGCCGGTGGCCACAATGGGACCCACGATCACAAAGGCAACCAGGGTGGCCAGGGCCCAGAGCTTCCAGTTGGGTTCATCCTTGGCCTCGCCGAGGGCCAGGGCCGTGCCCGGCAGTGCGGTGAGCACGAAAGTCAGGATCAGGAGCCTAAGCTTCCGCCACATCGTCATCGTCGCCTCCTGTGTCGGGAATCCTGGGATCGACCCGGAACGTGCAGTACTTGCCGTCAACGGAGGCAGTGAACGAGCCGCCGCCATCGAGCCATTCGGTCTCGCCCTCGCCATCGGGGAAGAAGGCCACGGTCATGGGCGAGGTCAGCTTCAGCGTGCCGACCACCCGCCCGTCCCAGATCACCAGCTCTTTCTTGTGCCAACGGCGGAAGAGCAGCACCGATTCGCTGTTGTCAGGAGCCGCCAGGGTCCACTCCCACCGGGTGGTCAGAAGCCGGTACACCCAGAGCAGCAGCGCCACCAGAAGCACAGCCCCCAGAATGAAGCCGCCCACCCCAGCGATGAACCGCATGCCCGAATACTTCACGGGGATCTGCAGAACGGTGTCTACCGTCAGCAGCTTGACGTCTTGGGCGAAGAGGCCAGGCAGCTCCGTCATGCCGTGGAAGGTCAGGTGGCCGATGCGGCTGGTGTCGATAGCCAGGCCGCCGGTCAGCGTGGCCCCCAACTTCAGGTCGGTCTCCACGTTGCCTGCCGTCCCCAGCAGCGACTGCCAGTTCCATGTGGCGTGCAGGGACGGCAGCTCCAGCTTGATGGCGAAGGGCTGGCTGGTCCCCTTGGCCCCGATCTCCCCAAGCTCGGCGCCTTCGATCTTCTGCAGGCCCGGCTTGACGGGCTTGAAATCGATGGTCCGGGGATCGCTGAGGCTGGCCTGCAACGTCGCCTTGGGGATCTTGAAGGACTCGTAGTTGGAGATGAGGCGACCCGACAGCGTCCCCTTGATCACCTGGCCTTCGGAAAACTTGCCGCCGGGGAGGACCACCTTGCCATCCTTGACCTTCACCGGCAGGGCCTTCGTGCTCCCCTCGGGCGTGAACTCGGTCAGCTCCAGCCGGAAGGGGCGCTCGTCGAGGGGCTTGACCAGCAGGGGCTGGGCGCCCATCATCTCCGGCAGCTTGGCCTCGGCCAGCTTGGCGGTCACCGCGTGGTACGCGCTCGACAGGTCCGCCGACGCACTGGGGTCCCACAGCATGGCGTAAAGCATCAGCCCCTGTTTGACCGTGGGATGCTGTAGGTCCAGGGGGAAGACCATAATCTCGGTGAAGCCCTTGAACTGCGGATCGTCCTTCAGGGCCTTGTAGTAGGCCAGGGTGTCGTTGCGCTCCCGCCCCCCGGCGCCCTCGCTCACGTTGTCGGTGAGGAACCAGATGATGGTCGCCTCGCCCGGCTTGCTCTGCTGGGCTTCCGCCACGGCAGCCTTCAGGCCGTGGATCAGTTCGGTCCACTGGGGGACCGATTTCAGCCCGGCGTTCACTTTGGCAGGCGCAGCCCGCAGTTCGCCTACCGTTCCCCGGAACAGCGTCTGAGGCGAGGGGACAGCCCCCTTCTCCTCGCTGAAGAGCATGACCGCGACGCGGTCTTTCTTGGAGAAGGCGCCTTCGGTGTTCATCAGCGTCTCCATCAGCTTGACCAGCCGCTGTGCCGGATGGTGAAGGAAGGGCTCCATGCTGCCGGACTGATCGATGACGACTACGTGGCGGATGTCGGGGCTGCCTGCGGCGAGGGCCGGAGTCCCGATAGCGATGAAGAGCACTGCCATGACCAGGGCGACCAGGCTACGCACGGGTAGCCACCTCCTCTTCCAACGGCAGGTCAAACGCCGTCACGTCACCTTCACCGGTAACCGCCAGGACGGAGGCACCCGACAGGGCGATGCCCCGCACGGCGCCGCTGCCCACGGCCTGCTTGTCCAGGGAGCCTTTCAGCCGGTCTGCCAGCAGCAGCCCGCCGCCCGTGGTCCCCGCCAGCACCAGGTGGCGGGTCACCACCGGGGGGCACTCCAACTCTTCATGCTCGATGGCCCAGCGCCGGGTGCCCGCCGAATCATAGGCAAAGAGCCCGCCGATGGAGCCGACGACGCAGCCGCCGTCCGGCATGAGGGCCAGGCCGGTCACCCCTTCGGGCCGATGTACCATGGGCAGGGCGTCGCCCGTCTCGGGGTAGAGCATCCAAATGGTCCCGTCCTGGTCGGCGAAGTGCAGCGTAGTGCCGTCTGACATGAGCCCCGCCTGGGGCCGCACCCGCAGACCGTCCGCCTGCCAACGCTTGGGCGCCCGCCGCCAGCGGCTCACGCCCGAGGCCGGGTCGACCCCCTCGATGGCCTGCTCTTCGGGGCAGAAGACCAGCGTCTCGCCGTGCCGGGCCAACAGGTAGGAGCGCCCGCTGGCCAGGACCTGCGGCGTCCCGCTGCCCCGTGGATCCACCCGGCAGAGGCCTTGCTCCGTGCCGAAGTAGACCATGTCGCCGAAAACCATCGGGGGCGTGATGATATGATCCTTCACCTGGATCGGCGAGCCGATCAGCGTCGGCGCCATGGTCGGCCCAGACAGGGTTCGGGCCAGATCGAAGACCGCCAGCCCCCGCGGGCTGACCACGTAGACGCAGCCGCCCACCACCGCCGGAGGCTGCAGGAGCGGCGCCCCAAACGGGCTCTCCAGCACCGCCACCGACTCCAGCGTATCGACCGTCAGCACGTGCAGCCCGTGCGCCGCCGTGGGGACGAAGAGGTAATCGTAGGCCGCCACGGGCGGGGCGTCCACCGCTAGACGCAGTGACCGGCGCCTCAAATGATTGGCGGGCTGGCCAAGGGGCGCCATGCGCACCTGCGACGGCAGGTAGCCCGTCTGCCCGGCGCTGCCCCGGGGCAGGCGCCACTCATCTTCGGGCGTCAGCGACCCGCCGCAGTGCCGGCAGTAGGTGGCCGTAGCCCGGTTGGCGGCGCCGCAGACCCGGCAGGGCAGCAGCTTCCGCCGGCAGGCCGGACAGCGCAGATCCCGGGGCTCCGGCGCCCCCTCGCAGCGTGGATAGGGACAGGACCGTTCGGGCTCAAGCATGTCGCAACTCACCCGCGCTTCCCGCTGACTATGACCTTGGCCTTGGTCAGCACCTTGTTCATGGCCTTGTACCCCGGCTCCACCACCCGGATCACCGCATCGGACGGATATTCGGTGGAAGGTTCGCTCCCTAAGGAGACGTGCAGGTAGACATCGTAGTCACGGCCCGGAGCGGGGGCCACCACGGTAAGGCCCATGGCCTCCACCAGCGAACGGGCCTGGTGCTCCAGCAGGTCCAGCAGGGGCTGCGCCCTGGTGGCGCCGTGCTGGCCGTGCCAAATCATCGTGTGCAGGCCCATCACCTTCTCCTGGATCTGGCCCGCAGCCGCCCGGCCCATGTGCTGCTCCAGGGTGGCCACGGCGGCGTCGGTCTCGTGCAGGCACTGCTCGTAGTAGATGGCCAGGGCCGTGTTGACCGCTTCCTGCCAGGCCGCCACAGCAGCCACGGCGTTGACCCGGATGCGCCCGTCATCGCCGACAGGCACCATCAGGTCGGTGCACTCCGGGGCGAATGCCGGGAGTTCCGGGACCGGCATGTGCCGTTCGGGCTGGCCCGCCAGAGCCCGGTTCAGCACTTCCCGGGCGCCGGCAAGAGCCCCCTTCAACCCCAGTGCCGTGCTGTAGATGGGCTCCAGAGTCTCCCGGTCCACCGGCAGGCCCTTCAGCAGATTATCTTTCAGGTCGGCGGCCAGCGGTTCGGCCTGCCGCAGCCGCTCCAGGTCGGACTCCAGGCCGGCCCGGCGAGGCTCCAGCCGCTCGGTCCAGCGGCGGGCGCAGAGGTCGGCCGCCACCCGGCGGGCGCTCTGGCGGATCTCGTCCAGCAAGGCGGTCCAGGGGCTAAGCGGCGACTCGTCCATTTGCTTCTGTAGGCCGGCCAGGGCCTTCTCGGCCTGGTGGGCCCGCTCGTCGACCTGCCGGGCCTGCTCCTCCAGGGTGGACGCCCGCTGCTTCCAGTGGTCGCAGTCCCGGGTGGCCACCTCCAGCATGCGCAGGGTCTGCTGCTGGTCGGCATCAGATGTGGCCATGGCCTCTTCCAGGCGGCGCTGTGTGGCGTTCAGCTCGGCCTTGGACTGGTCCGCTCGGGCCTGCACGGTGGCAAGCTCCTGCTGGGCCTTCTCCAATTGGGCTCGCATGCCCGCCAGTTCCTCGTTCAGGCGACGGATTTCCGCCTGGGGCGTGGGGATGGCGGCGGACGTGACGCCGGTGGATGCCGGCGCAGGACGCTGTGCGGGAAGGGCTGTCTGCATGATCGAATGGAGCTGGTTAAGCTTTATCTCCAGCGCCCTGACCTTGCTGGATTCCTCCTCCAAACGGCTCTGCAGCCCTGTCAGGCGCATTTCGTGACGCTGGACCTGGGCACTCAGATCGCTCTGACCCCCGGGCGTCCCTACCATGGCAAAGACCTCCTACACGTCGGTAAAGCGGTTTTCCAGCTGCTGATCGCCCGCAAGCACCCGCACTCTGAGCACCTTGAACTTGTCCAACTGCATCTGCACCCGCACCCGCACCGGGTGGGCCGGCGAGGCCCCCGGCACCTGGGCCCGAATCCGCCCGATGGGCTGCAGCGCCCCGCTGGCCTGCAGCCGGGACCGATTGCGCACCACCGGCAGCTCAAAGACGGGCCGGGACGCGGTGGGCGCCGCCTCAGGCGGCAGGCTCGGGTCGGGATAGTCGTACCAGGGCGTGGGCAGGTCGACCCCCTTGGGGATCACCTCCACGAACTCCGCATCGGCGCCCGGCCGGTTGACGATCACGCCATACCGGCTCGATGTCTTGTTGTGCAGCCCCAGGGGCCGCAGGGTGCCGTGGCTGACGCCCAGCCGCTGCCAGCCCATGCGGAAGGCCCCCCGGGCCACGCATTCCTTGGAGTCTTCGGCCTGCTCCAGGGGAATGCCCAGACTCCCCAGGGCCCGGCGGATAATCGGCATCTGGCTGGCGCCGCCCGTCAGGATCATGCGGGAGACGTCGCCCGGGCTCACACCCGCGCATTCCAGCGCCTCGCGCACCAGCTCGACGCTGCTCTCTATGTCTGTCCGAATCAGTTCTTCGAACTCCTCGCGCGTCACGCGAATGGGCACGCCTATGATCCGGGGCGGGTAGCCCACCATCAGTCGCAGATCCTTGGGGGTGGCCTCTTCCTCGGTCAGCGCCACCTTGACCTGCTCGGCCGTCTCCTGGACTTTGGCCCGGTTGAAGCGCACCTGCTGCTGCTGGCTGGAGTGAAGGAACTCAAACTCATCGGCCGCCATCTCGTAAGGCAGGTCCACGTCCGACCAGCCCCGGTCGGCCCGCACCTGGGCCACCAGCTGGTCGGCCAGGCGGGCCGTGAAGTCCTCGCCGCCGATCTCCCGGCCTTCCACGGCCAGGACCTTGAGGTCCAGCGGCTCTCCGTCGCCGCGCTGGATGTGGACCAGCGAGACATCAAGCGTGCCGCCGCCAAGATCGTAGATCAAGAAACGATGGTCCCGCAGGTCGTTGCCTTTAGGCGTGTAGATGTAGTCAAGGGCGGCGCCCAGGGGCTCGTCCAGCACATCGAGCAGATCCTGCTCCAGGGCCTCCTGCAGGTCCTGCCGGTGCACTTCCGCTTCCGCCAGACCGGCCAGCTTGCAGGCCTCCAGCATGGCCCGCATCTGCCGGGTCGAGTAATCGGCCGGCACGGTGACCACCGCTCGCCGGATGATCTGCTTGATGTAGTCCTCCGCCCGGTCCAACAGGTAGCGCAGAATGTGGGCGGCCACTTGCTCGGGCTTCAGCTGCCGCTCGTAGATAGCGATGGGCTCGGCCGAACCCAGCCGCCGCTTTATGCGCAAAACAGCATAGGCCGTGGTGTCAGGCTGCATGGCTTTTTCTTTCGCCACCTCGCCGACCACGTAGGTCTCAAGATCGTCAGGGTTAGGGTAATAGATGGCCGTTGGGATGATGTGGACTGGGTCCCCTTCCGAAGTGATGTGCAGTGGCACCATCACAGGCCGCCCCGTCAGATCCTCCGGCAGAGAGACGCAGACGCAGGAGTTGGTGGTGCCGAAGTCGACGCCGGCGTAGCCTTCGTACTCGTGCGGGCTCAGCACCCGCACCCGCACGGGCACCGTCAGCGTCTGGTCCCGGTTCCACTGGACAGCCAGCTGGCCGTTCAGCATCTGCCCCGCCAGGCCGTGGGTGGAGACTTCCACCTTCACGCGGCGGCTCCATCCCGGCTCCAGGCGGATGGGCAGGCGCTCGTCGCCCTGCGGCCGCAGCCAATCCCCCCCCACCGTGCGAATGTGGTGGATGGTGACCGTCTGGTCGGAGTCGTTGCGAATCTCCGTCTCGCCCTGGCGCACCCGGCCGGGCAACAGATCGCCCAGGCGGATGGGTGTCGCGTGCAGGTTCGGCCGCCGGGTCAGGCGGAAGGGCACCGCATAGGCCTGCTCGCCCAGACCGGCCAGGTCCAGCACCACCCGGACCTGGTTCTCGCCCTCCTGGAGGTCCCGGTGGTCGATGAGCAGGGGGAAGTCGGCCCGGTCCCCTCCCACCAGGGTCTCTTCGGCGGGAACGGAGAGCGTGGCGAAAGCGTCCTGCACGTAGCCGCCCTTGATGGTAGCGGCGCCGCCCCCGGCGTGAATGACCGCCAGGCGGCAGTCGGTGGACTCGCCGTAGAACTGGAGGTCAGGCTCCACCTGCAGGCGCAAGTCAGGGGGACGGCTGACCTGCACGGGAATGCGGGTGAGGGCCTGATGCGACTCGTTGGAGTCGATTTCGATGAACTCCCGCACGCCGCTCACCTGCGCCAGGTCCACGGTGAGCGAGTACGCGTCCGTTTTGCCGGGAGCCAGGGTGTGGGTAACGGGCTCAAGCCCCAGCAAGTCGCTGCTGGGGCGGAAGCGGATGCGGAGCGGGTTGGTGCCCACGTTGGTGACAGTCAGGCGCGCCTGGTAGACGGTCTGGTCGCCGACGTAGGTCTGAATCTGGGCGGGCTGGATGTGCGCCTTGATCAGGGGGCGCCCACAGTTGGAACAGAAGCGGTCGGCGTCGCGGAGGTCCCAGTCGCAATGGGGGCAGCGATGCACGGCAGCCCCTCCCTCTGAGTTACGTGTCCCGAATAGTAGAGAATTAGGCACAGGGGATTGGTTCGCCTTCCGGCGTGTTGCAAAAAGGGCCATTAAATGGACTGTTCATAGGACGGGATAGTTTCACGGGCTATGTAAGTAAGACGGCGCCGGGTGGCGCCGCCCCTTCACTCTTCGTGTGATTCACTTGCCGCAACACTTCTTGTACTTGCGACCGCTGCCGCACCAGCAGGGGTCATTGCGGCCAGGGGGCCAGGGGAGCGCCTCATTGCGCAGAGGGACGCCTGCGGCGTAGAGAGAGCGGGTCTTCTCGCTGCCTGGATCCACCTCCCGCTGGGCGCACCAGGGGAGATAGGTCGCCAAACGAATGGGCGCCAGGCACACCCGGGCTCCGATGGAGCGGAACCGGCTGAGGCGGGCCTCCAGAAGCTGGCAGTAGCCCTGGTAGGTCTCCTCCTCCCACGAGTCGCGCAAGTGAGGCCACCGGGACAGCACCTCTGCAAACTCTGACTCCGGAAACCAGCCGATGGCAACAAGTGTACCGGCCGCGCCGCTCCGGGTCTCAGGATGCGCAAACTCCTCGGCGCGCAACTGAAGTGCGTCGTCCGGCAGCCCCAAAGCCTGAAGGCTTTCGGCCCGCATCTCGGCCAACTGGCCCACGATACGGTCCGGGTCCCCCGAAGCCATGGCCAGCTTCAGCCCTTCGGTCAGCCACTGAAGGGCGCGTTCGTGATCCCCCACCTGCTGGTACTCCCAGGCGGCGGCGTTGTATAGCCAGACATCATCAGGCGTGTCCGCTTTGATGGCTGCGTAGAGCGCGTGAGCCTCCTCCATCCGCCCCGCGCGCAGCAGGAACTCGGCGACCATGGCCCGACCGTCAGGCTGGCCGGCCCAGCCCTCGCCTATGGCCTGCTCCATGGTGGCAATGGCCAGGTCATGCTGGCCAGCCACGGAGTACTCCCGGGCCAGATCCTCCATCAGAATGGGCCGGTCCCACAAATCTGCCGTCTCCAATTGCTTCTTGAGTTGCTCGATGTCCGGCATGAGACTCGTCTACCTCCTTCGTCTGGAAACCCTTGGGGCCAAATGCCCGGCCAGGAAGTCTACCACCGCCCGGGCCTTCTCCTCGGCGGTGGGCTTCCGCGCGTCAAAGCGGGCGATGGCAGCCCGGGCTTTCACCACCGCCACCTGCACCCGGTCGCCCCCCTCCACCGCGGCGCCGCGGCAGGCCAGGGCCGACACAGCTGCCGCGAAGGCCATGCAGGTCTTCCGCTTGGCCGTTGGGAAGCGCTCGGTGAACCAGACCGATGCCAGCATGCGCAGGGCACCGCTCAAATCCTTCGGGCGCTGGCCCGGCCCGATGCGCTCCGCCCGGCCCGCGATCTGCGACCAGGCCAGGTTCCGGCCCAGGTCGGCCCGCATGCGGCTCACCACGGCAGGCAAAGAGATGAGGCCAGAGTCACCCTCCGTGGCCGTCCACAAAGGCGGTTCGGCTTCCGCAGGAGATTCGCCCGGGGCGGAAAGGAAGGCCGCCGAGTCGTGGAGAAGCTGGCGCAGGCCCGGCAGCCCCCCGGTGGCCAGGCGCCAGGTGTGGCTGCCCTCGCGGCCGGTGACCAGGGCGAAGCCAGCCTCGCTCCGGCAGAGGTGGCGCACCTGATCCCCTTCCTGCAGGGCCACGCTGGCCCACCGGCCGGCAAAGCCGTCTTGCAGAAAGCCGGGGTCAAGCCTGAGCAGGTACTTCTGGGTATTAGCGGTCTCGATCTGTACGAGGGCGGTGCCGTCGGTGCCCGTGCGGTCGGTGACCGTGGTGTGTTGGGCCAGGGCGGCGGCGAAGTGTTCCTCAATGGCTGCCAGCACTTCCGCCGGTATGGACCGCCGGGGCACGCCGCTGCGGATGTGGTCCCCATCCAGCGCGTACCGGGCCCCGCGGAGGACCTCCAGAATGTCGCCATACCCGCGCACGCAGTGCGTGATCTCCCACGCCGCCTCGGCCGCGGCTGCCTGAGAGACAAACGTGTACCCCTCGCCGGTCAAGCAGAGATAGTCGCGCCAGTTCAGGGAGACCCGAATCCAGGCAGGCAACATTCCCGACGTGAAGCCCTGCGGGAACTGCACCTCCACATCGCGCCCCTGGTGCTCGAAGGCGATCAGCTCCGGCTCATCTTCCCCCGGCTGGGCTGAGGCCCCCAGAGGGCCGGCCAGCTCGGTCTGCACAGCCTGAAGCGCCTCCCGGGGCCTGGCGATCACGGGCGGCCGGGGCTGCCGCTGCCATTTGGTCTGCTGCAGCACGGCCAGCGTCCCCTGCAGAATCTCGATGATCTGCTCGTCAGAGGCGGCGGGCAGGAGCGACCCCTGGCGGGGCAGCGTGCCGCCTTCGGCCAGTACGTAGCCTTCCTCCGAGCGATAAAGCCGCTGGAAGGGGCCGAAGGAGACCCGCATCCAAAACGGCGGGCGGTTGCGGCCGAATCGCTGGTCCAGCCAGATCTGGACCGGAACGCCCGCGTAGTCAAAGGTAACGCCCTCTTCGGCGCCCCGGACCGAGGTCAGTTTGGCCGTGGCCCCCAGGGGGCCCGCCACATACTCCTGCGCAGCGGACAAGACAGCCCGGATGCTGTTGATCTCCACGATTGAGTCCCCTTTTCTGGATTTTGTGTTCCAGGAAGTGGGTTTCATGGTTTTCGTTTGAAAATCCTGCGGAAGACGGAGAAATATTAGAGCCAGGGGAGCATGGCGGAGAGGTTTGTGCATTCCAGATCGGCGGGAAAGCGCGGATCCTTCGGCCGGGCGTTGCGTTGGACCCAGACGGACCGCATGCCGGCGGCGATGGCCCCGGCCACATCCCGTTCGGGGTTGTCGCCGACCATGACGCAGTCTTGCGGGGTCACGCCGAGCTCCGCACAGATGTGCCGGAAGATGCCCGGGTCGGGCTTGCCGCAGTCGATTTCGCCGGAGACCACGGACGCGTGGAAGAGATGGGCCACGCCGCAGCCTGCGATCTTCTCACGCTGCAGGTCGGGCACGCCGTTGGTCACGATGCCCAGGAGGTAGCCCTGCTTCAGCAGTTGGTCAAGCATGGCGTCGATTTCAGGGTAGCGCGGGTAGCGGCGCCGCGCCTGGGCGTAGAGGTCGGCCTGGGCTTGGGCTAGTGTGGGGTCCAGGCCTTGCAGCTGGAGGGCCTCCCGCCAGGTCTGGAGCCGGTAGCCCGGCGCCCACTCCCGCAGGCCGGCGATGGCAGGGTGGCCGCCGCGGTCGTAGCGGGCCAAGAGCCCTTCCCAGGCGCTGTGGCCAATGCGCTTGCTGTAGTCGCAGTAGGGGCCTGCGCCCCACAGGCGGCGGGAGATGGCCGCCGCATCGCGGGCGAGGCGGGACTGGTCGGCGCCCAGGGGCGCAGCCAGGGCGGCGGCGGCCTGGAAGGCCTCCTCGCAGATCAAGTCATCGAGAATAATCGTCTCGTCCAGGTCAAAGAGAATCGCTTTCATATAAGTGCTCCCATCCGTGGAAGTATGGGTCTCGACTTCGGTGGCCCCGGGCCGGCCACCTGCATAAGCCCCGAAGGGCGAGGTCATAATGAGAGTGCGAGGGGAGCCGTTGCGGGAGCCCGTCTCAAAGGGAACGGGACGCTTGGTCGGTTCTACCGGAAAAGAGAGTGCAAAATGAACCTGACCACCTCGGACAGAATCGTGCTGACAAGAAGCCAGGTGATCCGCCGAGACAACATGGTGACCCCCCTTTCGGGATAGGTCTCCCCTCGCATCCTTATTCTACCAGAGAACACCTGTTTGGCGTGTCGAACGCCGCCGGGTGTTCATTCTTTTGTTCGTCAGGATCCGACAAGCGGGTCGGTTGGACAGCCTGGCACGAGATGCACCAGCTTCCCCTTCCGGAACAGCCCACCGGGCTGCAACAGGGCCAGGGGGATGCTCAGCGCGCCCTCCTTCCAGACCAGGCCCCAGTGCTTGCCGGTCATGCTCTTCTCCAGCACACTCCGAGCTTCCCCGTCCGGCCAGACGAAGCTGCCGGCCTCGGCGGGGTCGATCGCCTGCACCCGCAAGGACCCGCCGTTCGGGAAGGCCAGCATGCCTTCCTTCAGCTTCCCGTCCCCGACCGCTTCCCGCAGGCGGGCCAGCGGGTCTTGCCCTGGCTCTGGCTCGTCCTCCCACCGGGCATCGGCGAGCGTACAAAGCTGGACCTCGCCGCCTGCCCCCAGGGGATAGCGCGCCTGCCAGCGCAACTGCCCTGCCAGGGGCGTCCGCAGCCAGGCGCCCTCGGGCAGGAGAGGCGGCTTCACCAGGACGAGGTCGTCCGGCAGGCTCCCCCGCAGCTTGACGCAAGCCCACACTTCACTGGTTCCGAGAGCGAAACGGGCGACGGGCAGCAGCCTGTCGGCCTTCCGGGCCGAGGCGGCCGCGCCGTCCCGGCCCAGGCCCAGGCCCAGGCCCGGGCCCAGGCCCAGGCCCGGGCTCGGGCTCGGGCTCGGGCTCGGGCTCGGGCTCGGTCGGACGGGCGCCCACGCCCCCGGCGGGCGCGCATCGGCCGACAAGCGGACACGCAGCATCCTCAATGCCGCCACCGCCAGCGAGACAGCCGCCAGCCCCTCCGCCGCCGTGCCAGCCGCGGCCACGGCCCGGAGGCGCCCCGCAAGCGCCGGCAGGCCCGCCTCTTTCAGCGCCTCCGCCTCCGGTCCAAAGGCTGCCGCTTCTGAAGCTGCAGCCCGCCACCCGGAGGCCAGCAGGCGCTCCAGCCGGTCCTGAAGGGATCTTAGCCGATCGGCAATCTGGTCCATAGCCCCACCCCCCTGTCCCCCTCGCCCGCGCCCCGCAACGCACTCATTCGGAGAAAACTGGTCATCGACCGATCCGTTCAGTGTACAGATTCTTCCCAATCACCCCGTTCCACGCCTTGTCAGCCCTGCTCCCCCCCGATTTCCCGGTCCAAAGCCCGGTTCCAGCGTCGCCCTCGCCCCACAACGCACTCATTCGGAAAAAACTGGACATCGACCGGTCCGGTCAGTGTACAGATTTCTCCTTACCCGCTCATTGTTCCACGACCTCCGTCCCGGACCCGTGGGCGGCCACCCGCCAGGAGGCGGGCGTCACGCCACCGCCCGCCGGAGCGACCGGGCGCCTATTTGTCCGGGAACACGGGCCCCCGCCCCCACCGCAGGTCGGGCGACAGGACCGAGAGGCAGCGCAGCTCAGGCCCCGCATCGTCCAGGGAGAGCAGGCCAGACAGGGAATACTCGCCCGACTCCGGGAGAACCCCCGCCAGCTAATGTTTCCACGACCTCCGTCCCGGACCCGTGGGCGGCCACCCGCCAGGAGGCGGGCGCGACCCCACCGTGCCCGCCACCGCCCGCCGGAACGACCGGGCGCCTATTTGTCCGGGAACACGGGCCCCCGCCCCCACCGCAGGTCGGGCGACAGGACCGAGAGGCAGCGCAACTCAGGCCCCGCACCATCCAGGGAGAGCAGGCCAAACAGGGCATACTCGCCCGACTCCGGGAGAACCCCCGCCAGCTCCTTGCTCCACTCGGCCGGCCAGGAGACCCGCAGGAAGCTGCCTGCCTCATCGACCAGACCGGCCAGCGACCCCTGCGTGACCAAAACAGAAGGCCTGACCAGCACGGGGAGCTCCGCCGCACCAAAAGGCGAAGCCAGCCGCGCCGCTAGCAGGGCCCGCAGCTGCGCCACACGGCGCACCGCCCCCGCCACCACCGCCGCCACGTCCGCGGAAGACAAGACCGCCCGCCGCCCCCGCACCAGCTTGATGCGCCGGGGCGCCGGACCCGGGTAGAGCCCGGCCTCCTCCACCACAATGCGATGCCGGTAGCTGCTCTTCGGGGCGGACCCCAGCTTGACCGGGGTAATCTGCTTCTCCACGTAAAGCTCGCCCGACCCGATATCGACCAAATACGACGTCTCCACCCGAAACTCGGGGTCTGCCACACGTTCGAACCCGACTTCCATGAGGCTGGGCCCGCTGACGGGCGTAAGGTCGCCGTCCCGCCAGACCTTGCCCAACAGCTCTTCTGCCAGCGTGGGATCCAGGGCCACCCGGCCCTCCAGGTGGGCCCCCACCGCTGCCC
>Ga0196971_1001132_pt1 | contig 13274 bp, 16 predicted proteins | sample S1v_1013CmetaG_FD_148660 | JGI IMG/M metagenome (GOLD analysis project Ga0196971, IMG submission 148660) | Soil microbial communities from Anza Borrego desert, Southern California, United States - S1+v_10-13C | ecosystem: Environmental > Terrestrial > Soil > Desert | place: USA: California... | reverse complement strand
GGGCAGGCGAGGTGGCCGGCCGCATGCGGGAGGCCAGCCGCGGGGGGACGCCCGCGGCCGTTGAGCCTCAGGTTGTGGCGCACCCGTTCCGCAAGGCCGCCGGCGAAGTGGTGCTGCTCAGCCCCCTGACGGGCCGGGTGGCCCCCCTGGAAACGGTGCCGGATCCCGTCTTCGCCCAGGGGCTGGCCGGCGTTGGTGCTGCCGTGGAGGCTTCGGAAGGCACCCTGCTGGCCCCGGTCTCGGGCAGGGTGCTGCACGTCTTCCCCGGCGGCCACGCCATCGGCATTGTCACCGAAGAAGGTTTGGAAGTGCTGGTACACGTGGGGCTTGACACGGTCGCTCTCCATGGCGACGGTTTCAGCGTGCTGGTGGCGGACGGCGACGCTCTCCTGGCCGGCGATGCGCTGGGCCGCTTTGACCCTGAGTTGGTCGCTGCCCGAGGGAAGTCGCTGCTCTCGCCGGTGCTGGTCACCAACCCCGACCGTCTGGACGGATGGAACCTGATGGCCGAAGGCGCAGTGCGGGCCGGAGAGCCCCTGCTGCGCTTGCGGGTGAAGCCACTGGGCTGACAAACCGGAAGGAGGAGGGCTCTGCCCTCCTCCCTATTCCATAGTTTATACGGTTTCAAGGCCAGCTACGGCCGCATATGTGGCACAGAGTTCCAGTAGCTCTTCCGGCTCCAATTCTCGCTTGCCCCACGCATCCAGTGCGACCCTGGCGAAATCTGTGGCACCTGCCGCCAGCAACCGGGAGAGCACCAGCGGCAACTCTTCTCGCGGTTCGGCGGGCAGCCGCCGGTGTTTGGCGGCCCGCCTGGTTTCCAGGCTCACAACCATCCCCATACTGATCCCTCGCTTTTCTTACGTGGAGTTTTGTCTCTGGGGAAAGTATACCAAGAAATCCCAGAGAACACAACAGAGCATTGTAAGTTTATAGGAGAATTTGTGCCTATTTGTCGAATCATGCCTGGCTCGGCGCTACACTCGATTGCCAAAGATGCCCAGGAGGAGGTATAATATTCACCATTGAGATGACGGACGGACCGGGGGTGGGACCGTTGTCCGACTCGCTTGCCATCAGGCTGGTGAGCCTGCGGGGGATGCGCAATGTGAGTGCTCGTGAGCTCGCTGCGATCACGGGAATCCCGTATAGTGACCTCCTCAGTCTCGAGAGCGGCTCGCGCAAACGACCATCGGCCGATGTGCTGCGCCGGTTGGCAGATTGCTTCCATACCACCGGCGAGTACTTGTTGAACGGAGACGAACCCTCGCCAGTAGCCCTGCGCGCTGGCTTTTTTCGCTTCTATGACAGTCTTGCAGCCGAAGAACGCCAGCAGCTGAAGTACGCCCCCATCCAGAGACGGGTAGAGGCCGTGCTCCAGTTCCTGGAGCACTCGTATCCGACGCTCTACGACCGGGGCCGGATGGCCGCCCGACTGGGGTACACGCCCGAGGCCCTCGCCGACGTTCTGCAGGGGACTGCGCCCCTACAGAGCTACCTGCTCAAGCTTTTGGGCACCATGGTTGGCCTGGAGCGAGACTTCTTCGTGCGGGGCGATTTCTTCGGGGGGGCAGTACCTGCCGAACAGGACCTGAGGCCGGACATGCTGGCGGAGTATTACCGTGTCGTTCAGGAAGCCATCGCCGCTGGAGTTACGCCCGCGGCCCTACGGAAAGCAGTACGAATCCTGGCCATTCGCGACTACGAGGAGGAGCAGCAGCATGAAGTACGTCGACCTAAACTGTGACATGGGCGAGAGCTTTGGGCCTTACACCCTCGGGCTCGATGAACAGGTAATGCCCCTGATCAGCAGCGCCAACGTGGCGTGCGGCTTCCACGCGGGGGATCCGCAGGTACTGCGCCGCACGGTGGCTCTTGCCGCACAGCATGGCGTGGGCGTGGGCGCGCATACCAGCTTTCCTGATCTGGCGGGCTTCGGCCGTCGGGAGATGCAGGTGGCCCCGGCCGAAGCGGAAAACGACACACTCTACCAGATGGGCGCCATCAGCGCCTTCTGCAAGGTCGCCGGCATCAAGCTGCGCCACGTCAAGCCGCACGGGGCGCTGTACAACATGGCGCAGAGAGATGCGGCCCTGGCTGCCGCCATCGTGCGGGCGGTCAAAGCGTTTGAACCCAGTCTTATCATCTTCGCCCAGCCGGGTTCCGCCATGGAGCGTGTGGCTCGGGAAGAGGGCCTGGCTGTAGCCGGAGAGGCCTTCGCCGACCGGGCCTACACGCCCGATGGGGCCCTGGCTTCCCGAAAGCTGCCGGGATCGGTCATTCACGACCCCGATCAGGTGGCCGAACGGGCCGTACGTATGGTGGTCGACGGGCGCATCGCTGCCATCGACGGCACCGTCATACCTGTGAGGGCCGACACCATCTGCGTCCACGGCGACACACCCGGGGCTGTCTCGCTGATTGAGCGCATCCGGGAGCGTCTGGCCGCGGAAGGCGTGACTGTCAGGCCCTACGGGGGCTAGCCGCCATCTGCGCCCCGCTCCGCAGCAAACTGGACGAACACGAAGAGAGAGGCGTAGAATGATGGAAGTGCGTGTGGCCGTGGCCAAACTCCCCAAGAGCGGCCTGCTCGAAAGCGGGGACACCGTGGAGATCGTGGAGCGTCCCCGCGGCGGTCTCACGGCCATCATGGCCGACGGGCAGACCCATGGGCGCGCCGCCAAGCGGGTCAGTCATCTGGTGGTTGCCAAGGCCGCACAGCTCATCGGCGACGGTGTGCGCGACGGCGCTGTGGCTCGTGGTGTTCACGACCACCTCTATGCGGTCCGGGACGGCAAGGTATCCACAGAACTGACGATGGTCTCCGTCGATTTCCGTACCAAGAGCCTCGTGATTTCCCGGAATTCCCGTGTGCCGATCCTGTTTCGGCACGGGGACGGTCGCGTGGAACGGCTTGAACAGTATGTGGACCCCATTGGTGTGCATGAAGCCATGAAGCCTGTGATCACCGAAGTGCCGCTGGAAGTGGGCGCCCTCGTTCTGGTCTTCACGGACGGCGTCTACTCGGCCGGTGAGCGCTACGGTGTCCGCCTCGACATGGCCGCAGTGGAAGCTCTGGTGGCTTCGGCTGACCCCAACGACGTGCGGACTCTTGTGGATGCCGTGCTGGCCCGTTCCCTGCACCTCGACCGGAACCTTCCGGCCGACGACATGTCGGTCATGGCGGTGGCACTGGCCCCGGCGGCTGCTGGCGCTCCCATCAGGCACATGCAGGTATCCATGCCGATGTGAGCAGGAGGGCGATGCTTCTGTGAGCGAACCCAAGGTGGTCGTTATGGGGGTCTGTGCCTCGGGCAAGACCACCCTGGTCGCCGGACTGGCCGAGGCGGGCATTTGTGCCTGGAATGTTCCGCAGGAGCATTCCTTCGTGCGCCGGCTATGGGAGAAGCAGCATCCCACCGCGAATGTCATCGTCTTGTTGGATGCGAGCTTTGAGACGACGGTCAGGCGGCGCCCGACCATCGCCTATGGTCCCGGACTCCTGGATGAGCAGCGGAGGCGGCTGACCCCTGCCCGGGAGGCATGCCACCTCTTCCTGCCGACCGATGGGCTGAACATAGATCAAGTGCGCCAGACCGTTTTGGACTGGCTTCAAGCGTGGAAGGAGAGGTCTCAATGACGGAACCCCAGAAGCAGCCGGAAGAGGGTCTGGTCGCCCAGCAGGAGCAGACCCTACCGGACGGAGCCGAACCGGCGACCGCCGCAGGTACCGAGAACTCTCCGCCCAAGGGTGGCGAAGCCCCGCCCAAGCCCCGCAAGAGCGAACTGCGGGAGTGGGCCGAAACCATAATCATCGCCGTGCTCGTGGCCCTGGTGATCAAGACGTTCGTGGTGCAGCTCTATGTGGTGGACGGGCCTTCGATGGAGCCTACCCTCTATACCTCGGACCGCCTGCTCGTCAACAAGTTCCTCTACCGGCTGCGCGATCCCAGGCCGGGCGAGATTGTGGTCCTGCAAGATCCCACCCGGCCCGCCCGTGAACTGATCAAGCGAGTAGTGGCCACCGAAGGGGAGAGCATCGAGGTCCGCAAGAACGTGGTGTATATTAATGGCAAGGAACTGGATGAGCCGTTCGTGAACGAGCTCGTCACCAAGCGGGAAGACATACCGTCCACTACTGTGCCGGCGGGCCACGTCTACGTCATGGGCGATAACCGGAGCTGGAGCCAGGACTCCCGTGCCATCGGGCCCATTCCCCTGAGCAAGGTGGATGGCAAGGCGTTCTTCATGTTCTGGCCCCTGAGCAAGTTCGGGCAGGGACCGCTGGATCAGTCGCGTACCTACGAGGCGGGCGAAACGGCAAAGTGAGCGGAAAGGGAGCGTCCTATGGCTGAGGTTACCTTTGCAGATGTGAAGGCCGATGCCGAGGTGAAGACCTACATCGGCCATGCTCAGCAGATGCTGGAGGCGATCGGCTTCACCGAGCACGGCCTGCGGCATGTGGGGCTGGTGGCCCACCGGGCCATGAGGCTGATGGAAGACTTGCAGCTGCCCCCCCGGCGGATCGAGCTGGCCGGTATTGCAGGCTTGCTGCACGACATCGGCAACATCGTCAACCGGCATGACCACGGGCAGACCAGCGCACTGCTGGCCTATTCGATCCTTACCCGTATGGGGATGCCGCCCGATGAGATCGCGACGGTCATGTCGGCCATCGGCAACCATGAAGAGCAGTACGGCAACGCCGTCAACGACGTGGCGGCCGCCCTGATCCTGGCCGACAAGTCCGACGTGCACCGCAGTCGGGTCCACAACCGCGACGTGGCCACGTTTGACATACATGACCGGGTGAACTACGCGGTGACACACAGCGACCTGGAGTACAATCAGGAGCAAAACGCGGTCCGGTTGAAGCTCCAGGTAGACACGTCGATCATTGCGATCATGGAGTACTTCGAGATCTTCCTCGTCCGCATGGTGATGTGCCGTCGGGCGGCAGAGCGCCTGGGCTGCCGGTTCGAACTGGTGATCAATGACACCCGCTTGCTGTAGTTGACAGGGTGTCCATGTCTCTTTCGTTGACAAGCCTCCAGGCAGCCCGTAGAATGGCAAGGGAGCATCGGGGGCAAGGGCCTCCTTTTTCTGCCGTTACTTAATTTGTGACTATATTATCAAAGGAGGGCGGGCCATGAGGGCCTTCTCGGCGCTCCTGGCGATTGTGATCGCAATTGCCGGAGTGGGATACTACTACACAGCTGTGGACCCGATCAAGAACCACATGCAGCTCGGTCTGGACCTCAGGGGCGGCGCCCACATGGTGTACGAGGCTGTTCCGTCGGAACTGGGCGACGTCACACCCGAAGCGATTGATGCGGCCATGAAGGTCATCGAGCGGCGCGTCAACAGCATTGGTGTTTCTGAGCCAGTGATCCAGAAGGACTCCAAGAACCGGATTATGGTCCAGATTGCTGGCGTCATGGACCTCGAACAGGCTCGTGAAATGGTCGGCAAGACCGCTGTCCTGACGTTCGAGGATCCGGACGGCAAGGTCGTCCTCGACGGCAAGGATATCAAGGAAGCGGGCGTTCAGCAGCAGCAGGGCCAGGCTGACTTCGTCGTCACCCTGAAGATGAAGGGCGAAGGCACCCAGAAGTTTGCGGACGCCACCACCAAGTGGGTGGGTCAGCAGATCGCCATTAAGCTGGACGATATGACCATCTCCGACCCGAAGGTCAACACGCCGATCATGAACGGCGAGGCGATCATCGAAGGCGGCTTCACAGCCGAGTCTGCCAAGCAGTTGGCTGACCTGATCAACGGCGGCGCGCTGCCCGTCAAGCTGGAGATGCGCGAAAACCGGATCGTTACCGCCACCCTGGGCGCTGACTCCCTGGCCAAGTCGGCCAAGGCCGGCCTCATCGGTATGGCGTTCGTGGTGGTCTTCATGATCATTCTGTTCCGTGTTCCCGGCATCATGGCCGACATCGCGCTGACCGTGTACGCGATGCTGACCCTGGGCTTCCTGCTGGCCATCAATGCGGTGTTCACGCTGCCCGGCATCGCCGGTCTGCTGCTCTCCATTGGCATGGCGGTAGACGCAAACGTGATTATCTTCTCCCGTATCCGGGAAGAGCTGGCGTCCGGCAAGGGCTTGCGGTCCGGCATTGACTCCGGTTTCAACCGTGCCTTCTCCGCCGTCATTGACTCCAACGTCACCACGCTGATCGCCGGCGTCATTCTGTGGCTGTTCGGCACCTCTTCGGTGAAGGGCTTCGCTCTGACCCTGAGCGTGGGCGTGTTCATCTCCCTGTTCACCGCCATTACCCTGACCCGCTGGCTGATCAACCTCTGCGTGCGCACCGGCTGGTTCGGCAAGAACCTGTTCGGCATTAAGGAGGTGTCTCGCTAATGCAGGGCAACTGGCTAACCCGCATCAACTACATGCGGAGCGCAAAGTACTGGATTCTGTTCTCGCTGGTCCTTACGCTGGCGGGCACCATTGCGCTCTTCACCATGGGCCTCAACAAGGGTGTCGACTTTACCGGCGGCTTTGTCTTCGACGTTCAGTTCGAGGAGAAGGTCGAGGCCAACAAGCTCCGCGACCTGGCTCAGAAGGTAGTCAACGGTGACGTGCAGACGCAGCAGGCCGAGATCAAGGGCGAAGCCGGCCCCAACGCGGTGGAGTACTTCCTCCGCACCCCTGAGCTGAAGCCCGAAGTCCGTTCCCAGCTCCTCAAGGAAATGGAGTCGCTGGGCAAGTACAAGATCGTCGGTGAGGATAACGTCTCTGGTGCAGTCTCGAAGGAGCTGACCCAGAACGCCCTCATGGCTATCAGCATCGCCGCTGCGCTGCAGCTGATCTATATCTGGTTCCGCTTCGAGTTCAAGTTCGGCGTCACCGCTGTTGCGGCCATCGTGCACGATGCCGTGGTCGTTCTGGGCCTGATCGCCATCTTCCGGGTCCAGATCAACTCCGCCTTCGTGGCCGCCATTCTCACGGTTCTCGGTTACTCGATGAACGACACGGTCGTCGTCATTGACCGCATCCGTGAGAATCTGGCCAAGCGTAGGAAGGGCGAGGACCTTACGGACCTCACCACCCGGTCGATCCAGGAAGTGATCACCCGGTCGCTCTACACGGGCGTGTCGGTGCAGGTTATGCTTATCTGCCTGCTCGTCTTCGGCGGCGACACCCTTTGGGACTTCGCCATGACGCTGCTGATCGGTGTTACCTCCGGAACGTACTCCTCCATCTTTATCGCCAGCGCCCTGTGGCTGTTCTGGCATCAGTGGGAGGACAACCGGAAGAAGGCCGCTCCGAAGGCCAAGCCGGCCAAGGCTTAATCGAAGAACAGCGACGGCACTCCTTCGTGGGGTGCCGTCTTCTTTTTTGCCAGAGGACTAGCAATGAGCCCCCTGATATTGTAACGTCTAATATCATACAAGCATGGGCGAAGCGGAGGGGCTGGGCATGGCGGTTCGAATGATCACGGATGACGAAGCGGGCGCTCTTGCCGGCATCTACAGCGAGATCCGCTCCTGCCTGGGGCTCAGGGCAGTCCCCAACGTTTTTCGGGCCATGGCTGCCGTGAATGCCGATGTGCTGATTCAGAACTGGACGGCTTATCGCCACACCTTCCTCGATGGCGAACTGCCCCGGGTGCTCAAGGAGATGGTGGGCCTGGTGGTCTCCCGCCAGAACGCCTGCGACTACTCGGAGCGCTTCCATGCCCATGTTCTGGAGCTTCTCGGCGTGCCTGGAGAAGTGATCCGCAACCTTGTGGAGTCAGGGGACTCTGAGCGGGTGCCGGCTCCTCACCGGCCCGTTCTTAAGTTTGCCCGTGCGTACTTCGGCGCGGCCGCCGATGCGCCTACGGAAGGGCTAGAGGCTGCAGGGCTTACGGAGGAAGAGACCCAGGAGGTCATCGACACGGTGCTGCTGGTAGAGAGCATGAACCAGTTTGCCGCGGAGAGCGATGTGCCGGTTGATGGCTGATTTTCTCTTGACGATGCTACGAGCTCGTAGTATAGTGAAGACGTGGAGGTACTTCGGGCTCGTAGCATTGATCAGTGGGGTGGCCCATGGAACAACTGCTTGAGATGATTCTGACCGGGGGCGCCCGGCTGCCCTTCCTGAATTCGGACCTGCTGGCGCTGGATAAGGAACTGCCCAAGTCCGACTTCCTGGCCCTGCTGCTGCTGCAACGCCGGGGAGAGGCGACCATGTCGGAGCTGGCCGGGGACATGAATGCCCCCCTCAGCACAGCCACAGGCATCGGGGCACGGCTGGAGAAGCGGAAGCTCGTGGAGCGGCAGCGCCACCCGCAGGACAAGCGTGTGATTACGCTCCGCCTTACGCCTGAGGGGCAGAACCTGGCCGCACGGGCACGGGCGCAGATTGACGCCCTGCTCCATCGTATCGGCGAGGCACTCACGCCCGACGAAATGCAGCAGCTCATGGGGCTGGTGCAGAAAATCTTCGTGGCCCTGCAGTCTCAGGCTCCCGCCACGCCTGGCGCCAAGCCGGAGACCACAGCGGTCCGCCGCATTGTGATCGAGGAATGAACGGGGAATACCCGTTTGTTCTTTGACAAATACTTCGACGTCGTAGTAATGGAGGTCAGAGCGATGAGAATCCTCGTTTACACCGGCAAAGGCGGCGTTGGCAAGACCAGCGTGGCGGCTGCCACTGCGGCCCGTCTTGCCGCCATGGGCAAGCGTACCCTCGTCATCAGCACCGATGCGGCCCACAGTCTGGCCGATGCGCTGGACCTGCCCCTGGGCCCCGAGCCCACCGTGGTGGCGCCCAATCTCTGGGGCATTGAGATCGACAGCCTGCGGGAAGCGGAGCGGAACTGGGGCGCCATTCAGCGCTGGTTCTCGTACCTGCTCCAATGGGCGAAGATGAGCGAAGTGAGCGCGGAGGAGCTGTTGGTCTTCCCCGGTCTGGAAGAGATGTTCGCTCTCCTCCGCATCCGGGAGTTCGCCAAGAGCGGCGACTACGATGCGCTCGTGGTCGACTGCGCCCCAACGGGCGAGACGCTGCGGCTCCTGTCCTATCCGGCCACCATGACCTGGTGGCTTGAGAAGCTCTTCCCGTGGAAGAAGAAGGCCATTAAGCTGGCCCGGCCGGTGGTGAAGATGGCGACCAAGGGGTTCGAGCTTCCCAGTGACGACGTGATCGATGCCATCGAACTGCTTTGCCGGCACCTGGCCGAACTGCAGGCGCTGATGATGGACCCTTCGGTCACCACCGTGCGCATTGTCCTGAACCCGGAGAAGATGGTGCTGGCCGAGTCCCGTCGCTCCTTCACCTACCTGAACCTGTTCGGCTTCCACACCGATGCGGTCATTGTCAACCGGGTGCTGCCGGCGGAAGTGGGCGAAGGCTATCTGTCCGAGTGGCGCCACATCCAGGCCAAGTACGATGAGGAGATTCAGGCGGCCTTCAATCCGATGCCCATTCTGCGGGTCCCCATGATGAAGACCGAAGTGGTGGGCCTGCCCATGCTGAAGTTGGTGGCCGATGCGGCCTTCGCGGAAGTCGACCCCGCCGCCATTCTGTTTGAAGGGCGGGTGGAGGAGGTCTGCAAGGAAGAGGACGGTTTCGTGCTCTACCTGGCCGTGGGCTTTGCCTCCAAGGACGAGATCAGCATGACCCAACGGGGCGATGAACTGACCGTGCAGGCCGGCTGGTACAAGCGCAAGGTCGTACTGCCCCGCACCCTGATGGGGCGCCCCGTGCTGGGCGCCAAGTTCACCGGCCAGCGGCTGCGCATTCGTTTCGGCGAACGGCCTGCAGCCGGGGCGCCGGAAGGAGAGTGAGCGCCATGCGCCGTGAGCAGATGCATGTGGTGTTGGATGTGCTCCTGGACATGGGCCAGCGGCTGCTAGAGCGCCAGGCCCCGTCGCCCGAGGCCCGCCAGCACTTCAAGACGGCCCGCCGGGAAGCCCTGCTGGGCGTAAGGGCCATGGTCGATGCGGCGATTGAGCGGGCCGACCGTCCTGAAGAGGCGCCTGCCGCCTCAGGTCGGCCGACCGCCATCAAGATCGACTGAACTCAAAGGGCCGCTGCCAGTTGTGGCAGCGGCCCTCCGGACATTTATTGGCCGCGGATTCGGGGAAAACGCGGATTAAATACATCATTATTGTTTCAATCCGCGTTATGTCCGGAAATCCGCGTAATCCGCGCAATCCGCGGCAAAAAATGGGACCGGACTCGCTACGCTACAGAATCGCCCGTGATCGCCTTGGTACGGGCATCCAGGTTCCATGAGTAGGCCATGCCTATCAGTACGACGGTCACGCCCATGAGGAACGGGATGACCGGGCCGAATAGCTCCCACATGAAGCCGCCGGCGATGGGCACCATCACGCCGAAGATGTGGTTGATGGTCGAACCGGTGGCCAGGGAGGCGGAGAGCTCGCCCCTGGGGATGATGCGCCCGGCATGGGTCGACACGGCAATGTCGAAGCCCGTCAGCACATTGTCCATCACAAATAGGCCGTAGGCGATCCAGGGCACCCGAATGAAAGCATAGCCTGCGAAGACTGCGGCTACGATACCGTAGTTGAGGGAGAGTGCCCGCTGCTCACCCACACGGTCGATGATCCGACCGATGAGGGGGCGGGTCCATATGGCCAGGAAGCTTTGCAGGGCCATCAACAGCGCCATGGTGGGGACAGAAGCGCCATACAGCTTGACCAGTGCGAAGCTGGCGAAGGTGACCACAATGTGGCGTCGGGCCCCCTGGAGCAGGGTCAGCACATAGTAAGAGCGGTACTGCCAGCGGAAAACGAAGGTGGGGCGATGGACGGCCTCTGCCGTGCGTCTGAGCAGCAGGCCGAGGGCGGCGCCGCCGAGACCAACCACACCGGCCATCACAAAATACCAGCGGATATTGAGCAGACTGCCCGTCAGCCAAACGCCGGCAAGACCCAGCAGGCCGGCCGCGGCACCGGCCGCGTTGACCTTGCCCAGTCGGGTGGCCCGGTCTTCCAGAGCAGTGTGCTTGAGCACAATCGATTCCTGCACCACAGACCAGACATGGAAGCCGGTGCTCTGTACCAACGTGGCCAGAACCACGTCGGCATAGCTGTTCGCCGTGGCGTATAACCATATGCCGATGCCGACAAGGCTACCACTGATGGCATAGAGCCGTTCGTCCCGCACGCGTGCCGCCATGGCCACCAGCACCACCGTCAGCAGGCCGGGGACTTCCCGGATGCCTTCCACCAGCCCGTACCGGGCGGCATCGATCCCCATCTCCTGTACGGCGAAGTTGTTGAAGACCCCACGGTATAGGGCGAAAGCAAGGTTGAGGAGGAAGCTGGCCCCCATGAGGATGGTCAGTAACCGTGGGGTCCCGTTAGCCGAGCTCAATCGTTACATCTCCTTACATGCAATTCCCCTGTAAATACGGCATTGGAGAGATACGCTCCTCTTTCCGCAACTTGCGGGAGGGGAGAACCGAACTCATATCGAAATTTGACGGTACGTTGGGACAGAGAGGGGTGCTCCCGGGATGTACGAGATTCGCCCGGTCAAGGTCACGGTGCGGGGCCGCGAGTTCACCCGCGACGTGGTGGACCATCCGGGTTCGGTGTGTGTGCTGGCGTTGACGCCGGAAGATCGCATTATCTTCGTGCGGCAGTTCCGTCCGGGCCTTGAGCGCAAGACGATGGAGCTTCCCGGTGGGCGCCTACGGAAAGGTGAAGCGCCGGAAGAGGCCGCCCATCGGGAGATGGAGGCCGAGACGGGCCTGAAGCCCATGGATCTGGTGCTGGTGGGACGTTTCTTCCCCGCTCCGGGCTACTCCACGGAAGAAGTGTACTGCTTCGTGGCGCAGCAGATGGAGCCCGGCCTGATGCAGTTCGATGAATCGGAAGATCTGCAGGTGGAGTTCATCCCTTACGCCGAGGCCATGGAACTGGTCCGCAAGGGAGAGATTGTGGACGCACGGTCGATCATCGCCCTACTCCGCTGGGGCGACGAGATGTACGACGACCTCCAGGCCCGGCCCTTCGCCATGGAATAGGCAGACACCCCCTTGCGGCCCCTGCCGACCGGTGGTAGAATCGAACCCATAAGTCCAGAAAGACCCGTCGAGCGTGAGCGCTCGGTCGGGTCTTTCGCCGTGTTTGGGGTTTTTCCCAAGGGAAACAGTCTTGGGCAGGGGCCAATCGGATCGTCGAAGGGCGGTTATCGCTTGAGCGCCAAAGTCAAAGCTGCCCGGCTCTCGGTGGCCAGCAACAGCCTTCTCATCGTCGCAAAGCTTTTCGTAGGCCTTCTCACCGGCTCCGTCAGCGTCATGTCGGAAGCCATTCACAGTGGTATCGACCTGGTGGCGGCTGTGATCGCCCTGTTCAGCGTGAGGGTCTCCGGCCTGCCGGCAGACCGGGAGCACAACTACGGTCACGGGAAGGTCGAGAATCTGTCTGCCCTGGTGGAGGGGGCTCTGATTCTGGTGGCGGCCGTCTGGATCGTAGTAGAGGCTGTGGGGAAGCTGCGGGGCGGACACGAGGCCCCTCCCGTTCTGCCCGGTATCTTGGTGATGGCCCTCTCGTCTGTGGTCAACTGGCTGGTCTCGGGCAACCTCTTCCGGGTGGCGAAGGCTGAGGGCTCCATGGCCCTTCAGGCTGACGGGATGCACCTGCGCACCGACGTGTGGACGTCGGCGGGCGTCCTGGGCGGGCTTCTGCTGGTACAGATCACAGGCCTCGCGTGGCTGGACCCCGCGGTGGCCATGGTAGTCGCCTGCATGATCGCCAAGGCTGGCTACGACCTCTGCCGCGAGGCTCTCTGGCCGCTGGTGGATACCCGCCTGCCGGTCGAGGAAGAGGCGGAGATCGTCCGCATCATCGAAGGGCATAACGGGGCCTATGTCGGCTTTCATGACCTGAGGACCCGCCAATCGGGCGCCCAGCGGCACGTGGACTTCCACCTGGTCGTCCACGGCGGATGGCCCCTGGCTGAGGTGCACGACCTGTGCGATCGCATAGAGAACGCTTTGCTGGATCGGTTCCCCGGGGCCGGTGTGTTGATTCACCCTGAACCCTGCGACCAGGCCTGCCCGCAGTGTGCGCGAAGAGTGCGGCGCGTCCAGGCTGCGGGCGTCTTTACCCGTCACATGGTACGGAAGCGGCAGGCTCGCTGAGCCTGTCCGAAATGGCTTCAGAACGAAGAGCTCGCCCTCCGCAGAGGACGAGCTCTTTTGGATTTGGCAGGGCTACTCCTCGTCTTCCTCTTCGTCCTCTTCGTCCTCTTCCTCGCGCTCGCCGGTCCAGTCGCCGGACTCGTCACCGGAGCCGTC
>Ga0196971_1001131_pt1 | contig 13329 bp, 11 predicted proteins | sample S1v_1013CmetaG_FD_148660 | JGI IMG/M metagenome (GOLD analysis project Ga0196971, IMG submission 148660) | Soil microbial communities from Anza Borrego desert, Southern California, United States - S1+v_10-13C | ecosystem: Environmental > Terrestrial > Soil > Desert | place: USA: California... | reverse complement strand
CTGCGCTTGTCCAGGTCTATCAGGAACGCGCCTTTTAAAGGTGTCTCGGTGAATATCATGGGCCCGTCTACTTTGCTGTGGCGAGTGCTCGCCGCGTGCCTGCCTTCATCCACGGGGCATCGCCGCTCTCCCACATCTTGTTTAGCAACTCAGATTCCCGGAGAGTGTCCATGCACTGCCAGAATCCGTTGTGCTGGTATACGCTAAGCTCGCCGCGTTCCGCAAGCCTGATGAGCAGGTCCCGCTCGAGCGTGTCTTCGTCACGCTCAATGAGGTCGAATGCTTCTTTTTCGAACACAAAGAAGCCGCCATTTACCCAGCTGTTGCTGACCTGCGGCTTTTCATAAAAGGTACTGACGAGTCCATTGTCCAGGAGAAGTTCGCCAAAGCGGGATGACGGGCGGACCGCGGTGACGGTGGCGAGCTTGCCCGATCGTCTGTGCGATTCCAGGAGTTCATCCACGTCGACATCACTCACGCCGTCGCCGTAGGTGGCCATGAACTGATTGCCGTCAATGTACTTCAGAATGCGCTTCAGCCGAGCGCCGGTCTGCGTCTTATCACCTGTTTCCGCAAGCGTCACCCGCCAGTCAAGCTCGTTGTGCTTGTTGTGCAGCGTTGTCTCGTTTGAGCCCAGTGAAATGGTCAGATCACAGTTGCGTGTGTGATAGTTCACAAAATAATCACGGATGACGTGGCCTTTGTAGCCCAAGCAGACCACGAAATCCGTGACGCCATGGGCTGCGTAACCCTGCATGATGTGCCAGAGTATCGGCCGGCCGCCCACTTCCACCATCGGCTTGGGCTTGAACTCTGTCTCTTCGCGCAGCCTCGTACCAAGGCCGCCGGCAAGAATCGCTACTTTCATGGTTATCCAAGAGCCTCCGAAATTAACGTTGATGATGGGAATAGCGGGTCAGGCAGTCACGCCAGCTCTGCGCGCGCTGAGGTTATCCGGCTCAACGGCGGGCTCTCCCGGCGTGCGGCACCAGTAGAATTCGCTGTCAATCTGCCCCGTGCGGATCAGGTGCTCCAGTTGGGCCAGCCGTGTGAACGCGCGGAACTGGAATAGAGACGTATCCATATCGATGTGGCGGAATATCTGGTACAGCTGTCTCGCCCCTCTGGCCGCATCCCATTCGCAGCGAAAGCCCGGCAGGAGCGAATTGATCTTCTCGAAAGACACGCGATAACTGCGGTTATCTGCACCGTTGCTGCCGAAGCTCAGCTTGCAGCCGGGGAACGTGTCGGCGACGATGCCCGCAATATCTTTCACCCGGTAGTTCATGGAAGAATCGCCAACGTTGAAGACCTGGTTATGCACGACCTCGCGCGGCGCTTCAAGGGCACACCTGATGGCCTTCGCGATGTCGAGCGCGTGAACAAGGGGGCGCCACGGCGTACCGTCGCTCGTCATCCGGATCTCACGTGTCGTCCAGGCGAGACCGGCAAGATTGTTGAGCACAATATCGAAGCGCATCCTCGGCGAGGCGCCGAACGCGGTTGCATTGCGAAGGAATACAGGCGAGAAACCGTCATCTGCCATTTCCTTCAGGTCGCGTTCGACCAGCGTCTTGCATTCCGCATACGCGGTCTGCGGATTCACAGGCGATGTCTCATCCACGGTGTCGGCCGATCCAATGCCATATACACTGCAGGACGACATATAGATGAAACGCTGAATGCCCGCCTGCGAGGCGAGCCGGGCGAGGCGGATAGAGCCTTCGTGATTGATCCTGTACGTGATGTCCGGCGCAAGCTGCCCGAGGGGATCGTTTGACAGCTCCGCCATGTGCACTACGGCATCGTACCCCCGCAGCCTTTCCTGTGACATTGTTCGGATGTCCTCGGTAAAAGTGTGGGCGGTGACGGGTGTTCCGTTGAACAGCCAGCCGGATTTGTAAAAGCCCGTATCGATCCCGGTGACGTCGTGTCCACGTTCAATCAGGACGGGCGCGAGCACGCAGCCCAGGTAGCCTTCTGTTCCAGTAATGAGAACTTTCATCGATGATCCTTCAATAAATTAGCAGTGTAGAGGGAGCCGCGGCACGTATGGTTACGGTCGGAGCAGGTCCGGTATCTAACTTGGGCGATCGACATCCGCGCATGACAGTGCTGTTGTGCCGGCACTGTCACTAGGCAGCGCGTACTCCGCGGCATGCGTCGGGAGGAGCCTGCCCAATTCGTCAGACCACTGGCGGATGATCGTTGCGCGGCTGAAGTTCTCCTGATACACGCGGTGGCAGTGCGCGTTCAGTATTTTCAGGTCTGCCGGGTCGCTTGCGAGCCGGCGGAGCTCGGCGGCAACGGCGGAAAGCGTATCGGCATTCAAAACCCAGCCAACCTGATGCGTTGCGATCCAGCGAGCGATAGCGGACTCCGAGCTTCCGGCAAAGATCACGGGCCGCCCGATTGCCAGCGCACCAAAGAACTTCGAAGGCACAACCGTGCCCGTCCAGTCCTCGTGCAGACTGACAACGTGGATGTCGGCGGACGCGAGCTGCTGCGCTAATTGCTCCTGCGGCACAAATCCTCCCATCTTCGCGTTGCGAGGCCCTGCACCTACCGCTTCGCGCAGCGCTTGCTCGCGATTCCCTCGAACACTGAACGTCAGGTTCACGCCATCGGCCGCGACGAGTTCCGCAAGCTGGAGCAAAGTACTGTATGTATGTGCGCGGCCGAAGCTGCCCGAATACAGTAGTCCCAAACGGGCATCCCCGAAGAGGGACTCCCGGGCCGCCCCGGGTACCGGCGCGGGAACCCTGGGTTCTTCCAGACCCCAAGGCGGTAGCGTCACCGTACGAGCGTTGTGGTTGTAATGGCTTAGTTTCTGGCGCATACAACCGCCTATATCAGCGATCAGATCGCAGCAGCGATACGCACGCCTGAGTACTCCCCGAACGAGGCGAACCGCTGGTGATGAGTCCGTCAGGATACCGTCGGCTATAGCTGTTTCTGGATGCAGATCGAAGCACCAGTGCGCTATTCGAACGCGAGGCCGGGCGAAGCGCCACGCTATCGCCGTCACAACGCTCAGAATCGGGTCCGTGCCAATGATAACCACATCGCACTTGATCCTGGGGTTGATTGCCATGAAGGACCATGCAGCGATCATCCAGATCGCATTTGCGATTCGGCCGAAATTCGTTGATTGCCTGAACCGGGGCCGCCAGACGCGCCGGATGGTGACGCCCTGCACGGAATCGCGACTGCCGTACGTTCTCGACTCTTCTCGACATCCGCGATTGCATGGCATTGCCACAACATCCCAACCGCGAGCGGACAGCCCGGTACTCAGCTCGGTCAGGTGAACGGCGCTGACTACGTCGTCCGGATAGAAATACTGATACAGGACGAGGGCTGTTTTCATGGCCGATGTTTTAAGCGCCCGCCCCGACGGCTGCGCCTTCGTGGGCTCTCACCTGATCGGCGATCCAGCCATAGGTTTTTTCGATCCCATCGCGCAGCGGTGAAGACGGCCTCCAGCCCAGGCGCTCCTGAATCAGGCGATTGTCGGACACGCGTCCACGCACACCGGTGGGACCCGGTACGTTCCGGATACTGATGCTCTTTCCGGCGGTTGTCATGACCAGACGAGCAAGATCGTTGATCGAGATCATCTCTTCGGACCCGATGTTGACGGGACCGCAAAAGCTCGACTGCATCAGTCGCCGTACGCCTTCGACGCACTCATCGATATACAGGAATGATCTCGTCTGCAGTCCGTCACCCCAGATCTCAATCTCTCCTCCCTCTGCGGTTTCGGCGACCTTGCGGCAAACGGCGGCTGGTGCCTTCTCGCGACCGCCGCGCCATGTGCCTTCCGGCCCGAAAATGTTGTGGAACCTGGCTATGCGCACTTCAATGCCGTAGTTCCGCATGTATGAGAGATAGAGGCGCTCACTGAACAGCTTTTCCCATCCGTACTCGCTGTCAGGCGCGGCGGGATACGCCGAATCCTCAGAGCAGACGGGGTTGTCAGGATCCATCTGGTTGTGCTCAGGATAGATACAAGCCGACGAAGAATAGAAGAATTTCTTTACCGCCGCCTCACGCCCCGCCTCAAGCATGTTCAGGTTGATCGTCGCGGAATTGTGCATCACGACGGCATCATGCTCGCCGGTGAATATGTAGCCAGCCCCGCCCATGTCGGCCGCAAGCTGGTATACCTCCTGAATGCCCTGGACAGCAGCGGCGGCGACCTGCTGATCGCGCAGATCACCGATGATGAACTCGTCCGCGGTGGTTCTCGAGAACTCAGGGTATTTGAGGTCCACTCCGCGGACATAGAAGCCCTCGGTTTTCAGGCGAGTAACAAGATGGCTGCCGATAAAGCCGCCAGCACCACAGACGAGTACAGGTGTCATAGATTTCTTTCCGTGCAGATTTGGATAATATTTACAGCGAAAAAGGCTTTTGGAGCGTCCGGCACAACCGCTCAGAATCGGAAGCACTGTTCCACAGCGGCGCGGGCCGACGCTGTCAATCCGCGCTATGCCCCGGCGCCGGACATGTGTTTTTATTTATCGGTTCGGATTCGTGCCCGCAGACAACCCCCTCGAACCCGTGCGCCCGCCTCGCGCCCCGTATGCACCGGATGACATTGCACAGGTACAGGGTCGGAAAACGTCTTGGAATTGTCGGTCTCCTAGGATATTACTCAGGATTCGATGATGAAGGAGGCTGGGGACCAGCCGCGAGACAATTCCTGCATAGCTCGATGCGTTCGGGCTTCGGACGCAGAACGTGTCTGCCTCACGAATGATGTGGCCGGGTCATACGCGCCTGAACTCGTCATACACAGGGCGCGCGTTCACGCGCACATAGAACGCCACTGTCCGGTCGACAGCGGTAAAACCGCGGAACCGGGCTTCCGGATACCATGCTTGAATATTGTGCATACCGGTGCAGTTGGAAACTTCAACGAAGGCCGATCGGGGCCGCGGTTGTATGAGACAGGGGCCTTATCGGTATCTTGCAGGTTATGAATTGTGCTTCAGGACGTGATCACGCGAAAATCAGGCAGCGGATAGTGACAACCGCGCGTCGCCGAACGCGTTTGCGGGACGGGAGGGTTACGGCCGGCTCGCGCTCAATGCGGGCGGTTTGATCGGTGCACCAGGCAGTTTGGGCTGGTCCGCAGTGCTGATCTCTTCCCTGCCGAAGCCATTGCCCTGGCGCGGAAACATCTGCGCCCGCACGAGATCCATGCGTTTGCCGCGCGACAAGACCAATAGCTCCGGGTTATGCCGCAAGCCGAGCGCATCGCCCTTGATCATGTTCAGCATCACTTTACCGTTTTGGAAGCCAATCACCGCGGTGGAATTCTTGTCCAGGAGCACGCGGCTCTTGTCGCCGAAGACGATGACGGCCGATGAGTCAAACGTCGTGATCTCGTCGCCCACAACGAGCGGCCATGACGGCACGGTAGCGGCCTCAAGGCGAGTTCCGCTCAGGTCAATGACCCCCCCGCTTGTGACGGATGCCACGCTCTTCGAACCGCCGACGCATACACCGGCGAAACACATTGTTAAAGTACAGAGACTCGTTAAGCGCATAAGACGCAAACTCCAGACTTGGCTATTATGCAGTGAAAAGCCGGCAATAACAAGTGTCGGGTTACCTGGCCGATGTGACCGACACAGTTATTACCGCCGGTCTCCCGAACAGATCGTTCATCGAGATCGGCTCCCACTCAATGGTGAGCGAGCTGGCAATACCGGCTATCCAGCTCATCATCAGCGCGTTCGCGGGAATGAAACTCTGAAACTCAACAATTGAATGGATCAATAACGCAGCGAATGAAGCAAAGCACGCGAGAGCAACCATACGGCCTGCCGGCGTCGGATGCGACCTCCAGGCAAGAACCGAAGCCTGAACGAAAAGGGCAACCAAGGCGGCAGCGATCAGGAAGCCAATCGTGCCGAGTTCGGCGACCCATTGCAGATAGTCGTTATGTGCATACTCCACGGCTGTAAGAGGTACTACATCTTGATATTTCAGAAACGCCGATTCATAACCCCCGGCACCACAGCCGAAAACAGGGTAGTCCGACAGCAGCCGCAGCGTCTCCTTCCAGAGCTGCAGCCTCGTCTCGGATTTGAAGTGATCCGATGAGGCAAGTTGTGCGAACCGCTCAATCAATTCATCGGGCGGCAGAAAGATAAACGCCAGAAGCGTCGCGACTGTCAGACTCCCAATAGCCGCCAGACGTCCGCGATGCGACACGTATTTGCTCACAAGGAGAGCAGCGATGAGAAACAGTGAAAGGAGGGTAACCGCAAACCCCATCCTGGACAGGGAGAACAATATACCCACAAGCAGTGTCGTGCCAGCCACGACTGAAATCAGCGCGAGTGCTCCGCCAGTGGATTTGGCCGGCCGTCTCTGTGCCATTTGCATCACGGTATAAACGGGGTAGAGGACGGCAAACGGAAGTGCCAGTTCGAGCAGACCCGAGAAATGGTTCCTGTTGACGTAAGTGCCGTGGGCTGGCGTAACTGTTACGGCTGCCGTATGCTGGGCAATTCCGGTCAGGGACTCAGCGACTGCGATCACCACAAGCGGCGTCACCGCCAGCCATGGGTTGCTTCGCAGCTTCCAGCCTGCTTCCCGGCTCAGCAGGAACATTACTATATATGTCGCGATCGTGAACAGCCGATACAGCGTGACACTCGGTGCCACACTGAGGGTTGCCAGCTTCTGGTCGATGCCTGCCGTGATCAGCGCACGGGTTGCCTCGGCGCGCGCCGGAGAGAGCACATCGAGGACCTGCACCGGAAGCGGAATAGCCTGAATCCCAACGTAGACGAGGAGCGCTGTGAGCAGCACCCGAGTTCTTCGGTCTAGTTCCGGCGCGCCGTCCCGGCGATCGAGAAGCACATAAAGAACGGCAACAACGGCTGTGGCCGCAATCGCAATGCGCCAGTGCAGATCGGACATTCCACCGCTGTGGAAGGCGGTGAAACCTGCGATGGCACTGAGAGAGATCAGGAGAAGTGCTGCACTCACCACGCCCGCCTCAGTTACTCTCGGCCATAGTATTTCTTGTAGCTTCGGATGTACTCGGCGGCTACAGCGCTCGTTTTGGGATTCCAGTCGTTGAGAATTGTGCCGAGGATTCGAGTGCCGTCTTCCGCGAACAGCCGCACTGTCGCAAGTGCATTGTCGCGAGTCGTAAGGCCGGACCTCACGACAACGATGACCGCGTCGACAAGCCTGCCGAGCACGCGAGCGTCAGCGATGTGCAACGCCGGCGGCGTGTCGATCACGACGTTATCGTACCGGCTCTTTAGCAGGGCCAGCAGCTCGAACATTCTCGGGGAATACAACAGATTCGAGATGTGAACGATGGTCGATCCGCTGGTAAGGACATCGAGACCCGGGATTTTGGTCTTCTGCACGCACAAGTCACCCGTTCCTTCTCCGAGTGGCTCCTTCTCGCGCAGGATATCGCTCAAACCACGGGTGTTCTGCAGGTCGAAAACCGAGTGCAGCCGCGGACGCCGCATGTCTCCGTCAATGATGAGCACGCGCTGATTGATTTCCGCCCAGGCTATGGCCAGATTGGTCGCAGTCATCGTCTTCCCTTCCCCGGGTGCGGGGCTCGTGAAGAGAAGGACCTTCGGCCGAACTGCATCTCTGCCGGAGAAGAGAATCGACGTCAACGTTGAGTGGTATGCCTCGGCCATCAACGACATCTTCCGCTGCCACGTAACTAGTTCGAGAGCCATGTCCTGTTCGTCTTCGGCCGAGCTCAGGGCAAGAGGAACCTTACGCTTCGATTTGGACACCGCATGCGAATCCGCGTTCGCTGACAGAATGACTCCGAGTTCCCGAAGGTTGGAGTAGTACGCAGTATCGCCAGGATCACGGATGCTGCGGTCACCACGCTCTCGGACAAGCGCCAGCAGTACTCCGCATCCCAGCCCGGAGAAGAGCCCTAAGACAGCGTGCAGCGGCAGATTTGGTTTGTGCGGTGCCTTCGCCGGCGCAGCGGGATCGACGACACGGACATTCGTGGTGCGCAATGCCGACGCAATACCAGCCTCCTTCACCTTGTGGAGCATGCTGTCATACAACTGGCGACCGGTATCCACTTCGCGCTTCAGAATGTTGTATTGGATGCTCCGGGAAGCCTGCTCCGTCAATACCTTGCTTTGTGCGGCATATGCGGCCGCCAGCAGTGCTTCGCGTCGCTTTGCACCTTCATACTCACTCTTGATCCGGGCCAGTATATTGGAACGCTCGGTCGCGAATGCAGCCGAAAGTTCCGTCACCTGCGCATCCACGCGTTTGACCCGCGGGTGAGCAGCGGTGAACGCGGCGCCGAGTTCTGCGCGCTGCCGCCGCAACTCGGTCAGTCTGCTCTGAATTTCCCGCAACGAAGGATCGTCGATTACCTCGGACAGCGATTCGGGCGGCGTGGAACTCGCGGTCTCAAACCGCGACTGCCGGGAGACGCGCTCGCCGCTGGCACGCGAGAGCTCCGCCTGCAGCTGCTTGAGCTTCTCTTCGACTACGTTTTCTTTTTCCCCCGTAAACATCAGGCCGGACGTGTTCGCATACTGCTGCAGCTTCTCCTCGGAAGACTCAAGCTTCACCTTCAGGTCCTCGAGCTGCCCTGTTAGCCATTCACTGGTCTGCTGGGCAGCGTTCCACCGGACTTCACGGCTCTGCTGCATGAACTCCGCCGCCATTGTGTTCAGGAACAGAGCAGCTACCTGGGGATTCGTTGACTCGGTGGACAACTGGACGATACGGGTAAGGCCCGCGCCGCGGACTTTCAACTCTTCAGCCGCCATCGCCAGCGCCTCGCCGTGTTGGGTTGCGCCCGCGTTCGGAACAGCGATCCCGAGCGCTTTCTTCCATGCGCTCAGGCGATCCGTGTGGTAGACGCCTGCTGTTTTAGGCTGTCCTTCAAGTTTGCTTAGAACACGTTGCTTCAACGTGTTGCTTTCGAGAATACGGATCTGCGTTTGAAGATACGAATCAGCACCGTAATTCATGCTCGTGGGGTCGACTTCGCCCAGCCGCATGAAGTTCTCGTTGATGTTTTGCAGCTCCAGATCGATTGTTGCGTAGTAGACCGGTGTTTGTGGCAGCGCAACCATGAACCCTAACAAGGCGCCCACTACACCAATCGAGATGACGCTGACCTGATGCCGCCGGAGTATACGCCAATACGCCAGTAGCCCTTCGGTTCCGCCTTCATCGGTTGTAGGCGATCCGATGTCGAACTCCCGGACCGAACCGAGGGCTGCCGGACGCATCGAGGCTGGAACCCTGGGGGTGCTGCCCGTGATCGTGATTTCGGAGTTGCTAGTTCTGTCAGACATCATGCGGAACCTGCTTATCGGCGCCAGATTACCAGGCCGGTGACTGCTTGTATCGCTGCTTCGACAGACCGGGTCGCGACTTTCTTCATCTTGCTGCCGGGCACAATGAGGATGTCTTCCGACATCAGTGGTACGTCCGGTGTTTTTCCCGACATCATCCTTCCTATGTTCACTGGAACTTCCTTCCTCGAGTTGCCGGAAACATCGGTGCGGAGAATCTTCGCGTGTGCGGCCGAAGCGGTCGGATTGAGCCCGCCTGCCATTGCCAGCGCCTGGAGCACAGACATTGACTCGCGTTCGTTCAACACAAAGCCTCCGGCTTTGTGAACTTCGCCGATGACGTAGACCAGCTCGGCGCGCGGAATGGTCAGAATGTCGTGCGGCCGGACGATGATATTGTCCGCCTGATCTTTTGCATCTGTTATCGAACTCATGTTGAGAGTTGCGTACGTAAAATGGCCGTCTGCGTCTTTGGCCGCGCGGGCGTGCGGAATGTCGCCCTGGTCCCCGCGCCGGGTGAGTCTAACCCAGCTGCCAGCATCGGACTTTACACCGCCTGCAAGCGCAAGTACTTCCGCAACTGTCTTCCTGCCTCGCAACTGATGGGAGCCGGGATTGTTTACCGCACCCAAGACCGAGACGGGCTGACTCCGGTATTCGGCCAGAGTGACCACAATTTGCGGCTCCTGCACGTATACACTGAGCCGTGCGGTCAAGACTTCTTCAAGTTCGGAGATCGTCATGCCGGCGGCGCGGATGCGGCCGATGAGGGGCACCTTCAACTCGCCGCTGGCGTCCAAGTGGACCGGACGGCCACTGATCTCCTCGATGTCAAGGCCCCAGATGTTCAGCTGATCGTCAGGCCCGAGGACATAACGGGCGTCGTCAGACCTGGAACCAGAGGGTTTTGTTGTTGCGCGCGCAGGGTTGTTGCCATCCGGCGCAGAATCGTCGCGCTGGTTCGGGGTATCACCCACTGCAGCAAGTGCTGTCACAACTAAGATCAACAGTTTCCACATAAAAACACCTCGCGCTCAAAACATGGCTAACTATCAGCGGTGCCTTCCCCCTGGCGTTCTCCACACTTTTCATCGGTTGCGTCTGTACCCATCCGGAGACGCTCGACAGAGCTGGACAGGTAATTCACGCGCATGTCAAGCAACTCCATCTGTCGCCTGAGCCCGTTTAGCACAACAGCCATGTTTGGGTCCGGAAAGGTGTGATGCTGCTGGTTTACGACACCGCCAGCTAAGACCCTGGCAAACTCGGACAAGCTGTTTGCACCGCATTTACGGGTGTATTCACAAAGGCACTCGTATTCTTCTTCTGTCAAGCGAAAACTTACAACGCGTCCCCTGCGCATCAATGGATTCCCCGACCTGAAGGTTAGGATGTCGCGATCAGCCCTGATCGACGGCGATACGGCGACTCTCGGTTTCACATCGACCGGTGCGCCGTCGACGACACGCGCACCGTCATTCCGTGTGCTGGTTGTTAAGGTGTTTGGATCGCAGGTGTGAATGGTGACCGTCCGGTCAGGTTCACCATGGCCAGAGAGAGCTTCAGCAACTACCCGCGGAGTGCGGCTTGGCCTTTGGACAAGCTACCGCCCCTTCTGACCCATTTGCGCATATTGACTATGCCCCAAAGAGGGTATATGGATAAGTAGTTTCCCCTATTCCCGTATACGCTGTCAACAGTAAACCGATGCGCTTGTCGGAGATTCTTCCGTAAACATCGTCTGTTACATTTGCGGCTGCCAATGATTGTATACACATGTGCTATAGCCAACAGAATCGGATGCAACCGTGATGAGAAGTTTACACGCTTAGGCGGGCCACAGCTGGAACCACTTTCGCTGCGGCTTAGGGGGCGTAATTTCGCCGTACGGAAGCGGGTTGTCTTGAAGGACGTACAAGGGGTTGGAAACGAACAGGTTGTGAGCCCGTTCAGAACCGACTCGCTTTACAACTGCTTCGAACGCATCATCCAAGCGCGGGCTGCGGTCATGTACACCATGGGCGTCGCTGGCGATGAAATGAGCCAATCTGCCCTCAACGAGGCTCCAGCCGCTTTTCCTGGCCGCACCTCCGAAGCGTCCCATCAAACTTCCAGCCGTGACCTGAAGCAAGCACCCTTCCGCAATCCATCCGCGGATGCATCGCGGATCGCGCCGCAGTAATTCGTGCCTTTCCGGATGCGTGATGATCGGAGTGATCCCCCCATCAATCAAACGTCGCAGTACAGCCGTGGCTGCCACGGGATTCGTCAGGTCGGGGATCTCCGTCATCAGGAATCGCCCGCCGTTTATCGTGTATCTGTCGTGCCTGATCAAGGCGTCCAGCACGTTCTCGTACGTCATGTGGAAGTCACAGCCGCGGTGAATGCGGACGGCGTCCCCGAAGCGCTCCCTCAACTGCTCCGTACGTTGCAGGACGACTTCCGGGGAAAGGGTGAACTTTCGATTTAGATGAGGTGTGGCGACTATGTCCGTGGTACCCCTGGACGCAGCGAGTTCGAGCATTCTTAAGCTTTGATCGATGGTGCTAGGCCCGTCGTCTACGCCCCAGATAAGGTGACAGTGCAGGTCGATCATACTTTATGAAGCCTTAATACGGGTCGCACCGCCGGACAGCAGGCTTAAACCGCTGAGCGCTCCTGAGTTTCAGTCGCCGTCCTATCGCTATCTATCGCATAAACCGGAACACTACGACGTATTCACTCGGGACAGTCGTTCCGTCCACTGTTGCAGGTTTGAACTTCCATTGCTGAGCCGCAGCCTTGGCGAGTTGAGCCAAATGGCCGATTACACCGCTGCCACTGGCGGTTGTAACATTCGATACATTTCCGTGTACGTCGACGTTCATCCGCACCTCCAGCGTCGCACCTCTCGGAACGACAGCCCGCAAATGTGGCGGCACCACGGGGTTCACTTGCTTGGCGGGCACCGCGGGTGTCACAATGCGCTCCCGCACCGGCAACTGCGGCCGCGATGGAGCGGGCGCAGCTGCTGGCGGCTGCACAAGCTGCGCTTGTTGCACGACCGCCGATGATCTCTCATCCTTGGGGATCAAGGGCGGCAGTTGACTACTCACATCTGTTTGGACTGCCGGTACAGGAGGTGCGGGCGTGGATGGCAACACGCTTGGTTCTACAGCCGGTTTCTCCTTCTGCGACGCTTCCGTCGCGGGCAGGACGGCGGGAGGATCCTGCGGCGGAACAGACGGCTCGGATTGCGGCCGAGTGCCTTGTGTCACCGCGAGCGGATCTGCGCGGCGCGCAGACGACGGCGCAACTGCGTCAGGAGAAGGAGAACGATCGCCAGCAGCAGGTGATCCATCATTGGGCACGGGTGTGCGTCTTTGAACTAGCATTCGAGGAGACAAACCGGGTGCGTGGACCACCCGGAGCACGTCCTGAACAGCACCTGCCGGCGTGAATGCAGTCAGGCGGACATCGATATCCCCGGACTTCGGTACGTAGAACAACCGGCCTACGGCCAGCTCACTGTGTCCAAGCGGCAACTCAAGATGACTGGTTCCTTCGAATACCTGCAGCAATCCGGACTGGGCACCCGCAATCGCCGTCCGGCTCCTATCCCACTGAATTTCGATCCCGCTGTCGCGCAGGGCCACTTGCAATCCGAGCGGACTTCCCTGCCCATCCCCGCCCTTGGGTGCCGCCGGAACGGCAATCGAATCCACCGGCAGCGCCGCTCTGTCAGATGGCCTGAAGTACCAAAACGGTCCGATGAGCCCGGCAACTGCAAGCATGGGCCAGAACCACACAGGGAACCTGAATGTTCGTCCGGCGTTCGCGGGCAGGTTCGCGTTCGCCCTCAATACGGTCTCGTCGGACGACGCAACATCGTTTGGCGGCATTGGTGGAGCAGACTTCTGGATACTAGGGTGAGACACTTATGCCAGCCTTGGGTATTTATAGCACTCTCGGCCGCGACTTGTCATTCGAGTATAAGTCAGCTTGCGAATCC
>Ga0196971_1001128_pt1 | contig 13366 bp, 10 predicted proteins | sample S1v_1013CmetaG_FD_148660 | JGI IMG/M metagenome (GOLD analysis project Ga0196971, IMG submission 148660) | Soil microbial communities from Anza Borrego desert, Southern California, United States - S1+v_10-13C | ecosystem: Environmental > Terrestrial > Soil > Desert | place: USA: California... | reverse complement strand
TCGCCAAGCTCAAGGCGCGGCTCCGCAAGGCTGGGCAACGCACCGTCGAGGCGATTGGGGACGCCATCGGCGAACTGTTGAATCAGCTGACTCCGGCCGAATGCACGAACTACTTCCGGAACGCCGGTTATGCCGTATAGCCGACGTGAAAATGCTCTAGCCGCCGGCACGATCGGCCAGGTCCACCGGGCGACCCTGGCGAACGGCGACCGAGTGGTCATCAAGGTACAGCGGCCCACGGCTCGCGAGGAGATCGAGCAGGATCTCGCCTTGCTCGAGGTATTTGCAGAGAAGGTTCGGGAGCGGCCCGCCCTGCAAAAAGTCATCGACATGGAGGCCGTGTTCAAGCAGCTATCCATGTCCTTGCACCGCGAACTCGACTTCACCCAGGAAGCCTCGAACATCGAGCGGATGCGCGGCGTACTCCAAGGCTACGATCACCTCGACGTTCCCGGTTTGCACCGAGAGTTGTCCACCTCAAGGCTCCTGGTGATGGAAGAGATCCAGGGCATCCCCATCATGAAGGCGCCGGAGGGTCCGGCACGAACCCAGGCAGCCCGCCAGCTCCTGGAAAGCTATTACAAACAGATCATCGTGGATGGATTCTTCCACGCCGACCCGCACCCCGGCAATCTGATGTGGTGGAAGGACCGGGTCTACTTCCTCGACTTCGGGATGGTCGGGAACTTGGAAACCGAGCTGCGTGAGCATCTGATGCTCCTGCTGATGTCTTTCTGGCAGGAAGACACCGAATTCCTCACCGACGTCACCCTCATGTTGTCCGGCGCCGTCGACCGATCCGATCTGGACGTGAGCCACTACCAGGCCGAGATCGGCGAGCTCATGTCGAAATACCGGACGTCGGGGCTCGCCGAGATGCAGGTGGGACCCATATTGCAGGAAATGAGCGAGATCGCGCTACGCCACGGGGTGCCGCTGCCGGCATCACTCACACTCATCGGCAAAGCGCTCGCGCAGGTACAGCTCGCGACGGTGCAACTCGACCCCACGCTCGATCCTTTTGAGGTCGCCGGAAAGTTCCTGACGCGATCGCTGTTGCAAGGCATGAGGTCCAAACTCAACCCAAAGACGCTCCTTTACCAATCGCAGAAGCTCAAGGTGCGGGCCCTGCGGGCGATCGAGACGTTCGAACGACTGATCGGCGCCCGTCCCGGTCAGAAGCTCGTGGTGAACTTTCAGGCGAGTTCCCTCGAGGACACGGTTCGAAGGGCGGGACGGCGGCTGGCGCTTGGGCTGATCGCCGCGGCGAGCATGTTTGCCACCGGTTTCACGGCCGTATCGACGACGGTCGCAGACTGGGTGCCCACAACCTTCGGCACCCTCGCGGCGCTGCTCACCTTTGGATTGATCATCGACCTGGTGCGCCGGCACTGAGCGGGTATGGGCTCGCGCCGCGGCGTTCATCGGATTGATCAGGAGAATGGGGTTGGATTGGGCGTCCCTCCTGGGAAATGCCTCGTGCGTGACTGACCGTCGAAACCCGCCGCGGAGGGCTATAGTTTAGTCCGACCGCGTCTTATCGAACGCAGCATGGCTTTTTCGAGCAGGTAAGCCATGGCGACCATCGCCAAGCCTACTAGCCATCGCTCGATGCGCCGAAAAAGCGGCAGATTCGGTACGTTGTTCACAAAAGCTCCGTCCAAGATTCGCTTACTGCTCCAACCCCATCCTCCTCAACAGAGCAACAAACCGAGTGTCCATTCGCAAATCCGCATAGATCGGATCCACCTTCATCATTAGGGCCCAGACATCGCGGTCGTTGCACCCCTTCTCCAGCCAGGTCAGCGCTTGGTCACGGTCACCCAGCCCCAATAAAGGCAGCGCGACTCCAATCGCGCGCACATAGGGATATTGGTTGGAGTCCTGAAGATCCGCCAAAATTTTCATCGCCTCGGCCGGTTCACCAAATACGGCCCAGGCGTGACCCAGCATGCACCGCGTCCAGGCCGCACCGCTTGAGATTTCCTCCGCTTTGGTGAGCGCTGCGAGAGCCGGGTCCCGCTTGCCCGCGGCGACATAGACCCTGCCTAAGAACCATATTCCGAAAACGAATCGTCCATCCAGCTCAATGACTTTACGCAACTGTTGCTCGGCTTCGTCGAACTTTCCCGCGTGGTAATACATCCACCCGAAAAACGTGCGGGCGATGGGCGAAAAGGGCTCGAGTTCGACCGCCTGCCGGCAATGTTCAATAGCGGTGTCGTGATTCCCGGCACAGGAATAGAGCCATCCGAGCCAATAGCGGGCGGGAACAGTTCGGGCGTTCAACTCGATGGCACGACGGAATTCACGCTCGGCACCAGCCCAGTCGCAGTCTTGACAGAGTAGACAAAACCCCAATGACGTGTGCGCCTCGGCAAGCTGCGGGGCGTGTTGCAAAGCCCGCTTCGCGGCAGCGGCGGCTTTCGGAATCACCTCGCCGGGAGGCAGGTATCCGTACCAACTCAACAGACTGTAGGTGTCGGCAAGGCCGCTCAAGGCAAGTGCGTAATCGGGATCTTCGATCAAGGCCAGTTCGAAGTAATGCAGCGCTTTCTTGAGTCCGATTCCGCGCTGGTTCCAGAAGAAACGGCCCTTCAGATATAACTCGTAGGCTTCAGTGCTGGTCGTTTGCAACCTGACGAGAGGCTGATCGTCGCGACCGGCCAAGCGCAATTTCAACGCGGCCATGATCGCGCGGGTAATGTCATCTTGAATTGCAAAAATATCCTGCATCTCCCGGTCGAAGCTGTGCGACCAAAGGCGAAAACCGTCGGCGACATTGATAAGCTGGGCCGTGATGCGGAGCTTGTTGTCCGCCTTGCGGACGCTGCCTTCCAGCACCGTCTCCACGCCAAGCGCGTCTCCGATCTTGCGGATGTCTTCGCTACGGCCTTTGAACGCAAAGCAGGAGGTGCGTGCCACCACATGCAGTCCTTCGATTCCCGAGAGAGCGTTCAGCAAGTCCTCACTGATCCCGTCGCTCAGAAACTCGTTCTCACGGTCGGAGCTCATATTGACGAACGGCAGCACAGCAATGGATTTCTGTGGTTCGCGGCTGGATTGGCCTGCCGGAGACGACATCTTTCGCTTGTCAGCGACCGCCGATGTGGGTTTCGACCCGAGTAGGATCCGATACACGTCCATCGGCCGCTGGATATTTTTCAACTCGACCTTGCCGATGCGCACCAGGGTCTGCGGGATCTTGTTGTACACCTGATCGAACACTTGCTGTGTGATTGCAATTCCACCCGAATCGGCTAATGGCTCAACCCTCGCTGCGATGTTCACGCCATCGCCCACAATGTCATTCCCACGGAGCAGCACGTCGCCCAGGTGTATGCCGATGCGAACCTGAAACAATCTGTCAGCCGAAGCGTCCACGTTGCGTCGGGCCAGTGCCTCTTGGATTTCGACCGCGCAGTTCACCGCGGCTACAGCGCTGGCAAACTCAACCAGAAAGCCGTCGCCTATCGTTTTGATCTCATGTCCTTGATATTTTAAGAAATTCGGCCGCAATAAAGTCCGGTGTTCCTCGAGCAACTCCAGCGCCAAGGCCTCGTCGCGTTGTGTTAGGGCGCTAAAACCGACCATGTCGGTGAACATGATCGCGGCGAGCCTGCGTTGTTCTACCCTGTCTTCAGCCATTTCGATGCCACTTGAGAATTTGGTTTGGCCAACCCAAGTTCAGGATGGGCTTACAAGTCTTTGATTTTAAGGATGCTGAACGTGCCGCCACAAAAAAGCCATCCATGATTAAATCAATGACTTAAGGTATTTTATCCTGAGATTGAGTGGCCAATTCGTTAATTCGTCCCGGAGTTGGTCAAACGATAAACCTTAAGGCCCAAGTAGTTTTTATGACTCCATTCAAACCTTTTCGAATGGTCGACTATCTTCCGAAAAATAAACCGAACTCAAATTCCGGCGGCACTTCAACTAGACCGCGGTTGAGCGTCCTATTCGCATCCTACTCATCCTGGATGGCAGGTGCTAGCCCCGTTGCCGATTCGTTGCAGCTTCTCCCCTCCATGGTCGAGCCGATGCCTAAAATAACAGGCCGATATTCCTATAAACTGGAATTAACTGCCGTAGTAGGGTTTTCTATTGCCGTGCTATCAAAGCTTGATAACATCGCTCGGAGTTTTGTGGGGACGAAAATCCATTCCGTCAAGATACGCCATTGGCGAACCTTTCGAGAACTTTATCCGTGAGCAAGGCGAGAGCGGACGCTACAGCAGCGGCCCTACCATCCCGGCAGAAGAGGTTTTAGACGGCTTGACCGCCAAATATCGAGAGATGCTGAAACCCTGACGAGTTGCGTTTTCACCGTGACCGAAGCTTTTCTCATTGAGCTACTTTGACAGAATATTGGATCGTGCAACAACAGCCTATTGGCGTATCCCCTGCCGCCATTACAGCCTCCATCCATCGCCCATCGGGATCGTTGCTCGTTCGGATGCGCTCGCTGCGATCGAAACACAACCGAAACCCGCTCGATAAATCGAAACGATAGGCATCCTATGACTTCTGGGATAAAGACGGACTGGGCGCACCGCCTAGCCCGACGTATACGGCACATCTCGCGATGGCTCGGAATTCTGCTGGGCTTCGTTTTCACGGCCACCCTGGCCAGTGCGGCCGAACGCTGGGACATCGATGCACTGATGAGCGCCCTATCCCGCATCGACAGCGGCGAGAAACGCTATACCGAAATCAAGACCATGGCGCTTCTTAAAGAACCCATGCGCTTGAGCGGCACCCTGAGCTATCGCGCGCCGTCATTCCTCGAAAAACACGTGCTCTCCCCCTTCGAGGAGCGCTATACGGTGGATGGCGACTCCCTGACCATCGAGAACCCTGGCAAAGGCATCAAACAAACGCTTTCGCTGGCCTCGCAGCCGGCCATTTGGGCCTTCGTGGAAAGCATCAGGGCGCCGCTGGCCGGCGATCTCGCGACTTTGAACCGCTTCTATAAGGTCAACTTCGGTGGATCGGAGCGCAACTGGCTGCTGGCCTTGGTGCCCACCGAGCCGGACATGGCCAGGCTGGTTCGGTTTATCCGCATTCGCGGCAGCGGCGACCGCTTCGACCGCATCGAAATCGAGGAAACCGGCGGCGACGTCTCGGTCATGACCATCGAGCACCAGCCGTGAGGGGACGCCTGCCGGTCTTCGCCTGGCTGGTCCTCATGGCGATCGGCTTATGGATTGCGCTATTCCGAACCCCGATTTCCACCGACCTGACTCATTTTCTTCCGAAAAAGGCCGGAATGGCGGAGCAGATTCTGGTCGAGCAATTGCGTCAGGGCGTCGCTTCCCGCCTGCTGCTCATGGCGCTGGAGGGTGGTAACGAAACGGATCTGGCCGGGGTCAGCCGGCACTTGGCGGAACAGTTGCGGAAGAACGACTCGTTCGTGCGGGTCGACAACGGGACTCAAGGACTTTCCGCGGCCGACCGGGAGTTTCTGTTCCGGAATCGCTACCTCTTGAGTCCGAAGGTGAGCGAACAGCGATTCAGCGTCGCCGGACTCCGGCAAGCCTTCGAAGCGCGCTTGGCGGAACTGGCCTCTCCGGCCGGTTTGCTGGAAAAAGAATTCCTGCCCCGCGATCCGACCGGCGAATTCCTCGAAACCTTGCGGCCCTGGATGAAATCCGCAGGGCCCTCGCTCCGCCAGGGCGTCTGGTTCTCGCCGGACGGCAAGCGGGCGCTTCTTGTCGCGGAGACCAAGGCGCCCGCCTTCGATTTGGACGCTCAGGCCGAGGCGGTCACTTCGATTCGGGACAGCTTCGCCGCGGCCAGGGAAAACCGGCCGATCGAACTGCTCTTGAGCGGCCCCGGGGCCTTTTCCGTGGAAGCCAATGCCACGATCACCCAGGATGCCGTACGGCTGTCCCTGCTCAATACGCTGGCGATCACCCTGCTGCTGGCGGCGGTGTACCGATCGGTCCGGGTCATCCTGCTCGGCCTGGTGCCGCTGGCGACGGGCGCCTTGGCCGGGACCTGCGCGGTGAGTCTTTGGTCCGGCGGCATACACGGCATCACCCTGGGTTTCGGCGCGACCCTGCTCGGTGTCGCTGCCGATTATCCCAACCATTTGTTCACTCACGTTCGCCGCGGAGAGACTAGCCGGCAGACGGTAAGGCTGATCTGGCCGACGCTCCGGCTGGGCATCCTCACGAACGTGGCGGGCTTTGCCGCGACGCTGTTTTCGGGCTTCGAAGGCCTTTCCCAATTGGGCGTCTTCGCGGCGACGGGACTCATGGCCGCCGGCCTGACCTGCCGCTGGATTATGCCGACGCTCATGCCCGACCACATCGATTTACCTAACCGGATTATCAAAGGACTGCACGCCGATGAGTTTCTCACTCGACTCCACCGATTCCGTTTTGTTCCGCCCTTGCTCATTCTGGTTGCAATCGCGTCGATCGCTGGTTCCGGCGTACCGCTTTGGAACGACGATATCGAAGCCTTGAGCCCGGTGCCCGAATCGCGCAAAGCGCTGGATGAAGCCCTCCGCCGCGATCTGGGCGCACCGGATCTTCGGCAGTTGATCGTGGTCACGGGAGAGGATGCGGAGACCGTCTTACGCCGGAGCGAACATCTGAGAGGAATCTTGCAGCCGTTGGTCGACAACAAGACGATGGCCGGATTCGACATGGCGGCTTTTTACCTGCCCAGCCGGGAAACGCAAAGCCTCCGGCAGTCGGCCTTGCCCGAGACCGAGGCTCTGCGGCGAAATCTCGACGAGGCACTGCAGGGAACACCTTTCAAACCCAATGCCTTCGAACCCTTCGTGGCTGATTTGTCACAAGCGAAACGTGCGCCGCTGCTTGATGAAACGAGCTTTGCCGGGACCTCGTTCGGGCTCAAGATCGAGTCGCTCCTGTTCCGGCATGCCGATCGATGGGTTGCCCTGATTCCGCTCATCGGCGTGGCCGATGCCGCGCAGTTGCAAGCTGCGCTTGTGGCGGACAAGAACCTGATCTATCTGGATCTTCGCGAAGAATCGAGCCGGCTGCTCCGGGATTACCGGCGCGAAGCCACGCACTTGCTCGGCGCTAGCCTTGTGGCCATCGTAATCTTGCTCACCGCAGGACTTCGCTCGATGGGCGGCATGCTGCGGGTTTTGACACCCATGGCCGCCGCGGCCTTCGTTACTGCGGCCGTATTGATGCGGCTGCACGGCGGGCTGTCGCTTTATCACCTGGTTTCGTTGCTCCTGGTCATGGGGCTGGGCATGGACCAGGCATTGTTCTTCAATAAACCCAGCCGAACGCCGGAGGAACGCAACCGAACCTTCTTGTCGCTTCTGATTTGCAGCTTCAGCGCCGTAACCGCCTTCGGCATCCTGGCCACCTCGAACGTCAACATTCTCAACGCCATCGGCAGCACCGTGGCCATGGGCGCGGCTCTCGCGGTTCTTTTCGCGGCGATGCTGGCCAGACGGAATCCGTCTTCGGCATAATACTTGAACCTACTGCCGTCTCTAGGTTGAACTTTTCACATCCCCATCTCACGCTATTTTTCTCCACACCGACTTGATGCAGCCTTTGATTCTTTCCGCATTCACCCTGACCAGCAGTCTGGGAAGGGGGCTGACTGCGACTTTGGCGGCGCTTCGGGAACAGCGCAGCGGTCTTCGCTACTGCGATTTTCCGGGTGCCGAACTGGACACTTATATCGGCCGGGTCGAGGGAATCGAAAACGAGCCCATTATCGACGACTTGAGCGACTTTGATTGCCGCAATAATCGCCTGGCCCGGCTTGGCCTTGAGCAGGACGGCTTCATTCAAGCGGTGGAAAGCGCCCGCCGGCGGTACGGGCCGGACAGAGTCGCAGTGATCCTCGGCACCAGCACGTCCGGTATCTTGGAAACCGAATCCGCTTATCGCAGGCGCGATCCCGAAACTGGCGCATTACCGTCCGATTTCCGTTACCGGCACACCCAGAACACTTTTTCCGTAGGCGATTTCACCCGACGCTATCTCAAGCTGCATGGCCCGGCGTCCGTCGTCTCCACCGCCTGCTCGTCCAGCAGCAAGGTCTTCGCCAGCGCCGCGCGCCTGATTCAGACGGGGCTGTGCGATGCGGCGGTCGTCGGGGGCGTCGACAGTCTCTGCTTTACCACCTTGTACGGCTTCACCGCGCTCGAACTGGTGTCGTCCACCCCATGCCGTCCTGCCGATGCGGACCGAAACGGCATTTCCATCGGAGAAGCTGCGGGCTTCGCGCTATTGGAAAAGCCGGATCGCGGCACCGGCGATATCACACTGCTCGGCTATGGCGAAAGCACCGATGCCTACCATATGTCATCGCCCCATCCCGACGGCCTGGGCGCGGCGGAGGCCATGAACAAGGCGATGCAGCGGGCTGGACTCGAGCCGGGAGCTATCGATTACGTCAATCTGCACGGCACCGCCACCAAAGCCAACGATGCCGCCGAAGACAAGGCCGTGTCCGGAATCTTCGGTGCGACGACGCCCTGCAGTTCGATCAAAGGCTGGACCGGCCATACCCTGGGAGCGGCGGGGATCGTGAATGTCATCGTCAGTTGCCTGAGCATTCGCGAAAGCTTCGTGCCGTGCAGCCTAAACACCGGGCGGGTCGATCCGGACATCGCATCCTGGATCGCCATCGAGGAACTGCGACGGCCGGTCCGGACCGTCCTCAGCAATGCCTTCGGTTTTGGCGGAAATAACGCCAGCCTGGTTCTGGGAAAACACTCATGATTCGCGTATTCATCGACGGCATCGGGATCATCGGTCCCGGACTTCCCTCCTGGAACGAAAGCCACGAAATTTTGGCGGGACGGCAACCGTATGCGGGCGGCGAGTTGCCGCGGCTCAACGCCAACCGGCTCCCCGCGGCGGAGCGCCGGAGAAGCACCGCCGTCACCCGGCTCGCGATCGACGTGGCGGAACAGGCGCTCCCGCCGGATGTGAGCGCGGGGGATGTCGCGACGGTATTCACGTCCTCGGGCGGTGAAGTGGAAATCATTCACCGGATTTTCGAAGAGTTGGCGACCGCCGAGCGGCTGATCTCGCCGACCCAGTTCCACAACTCGGTCCATAACGCGGCTTCGGGATACTGGAGCATCGCGACCGGCTCACGGCAAGCGTCCACGAGCCTGTCCTGCTTCGACGACTCCTTCGCCATGGGACTCTTAGAGACTGCTAGCCAAGCATTCGTCGAGCACACGAGGGCTTTACTCGTCGCCTACGATTTTCCCCCGCTCCAACCGATTTTCCGGGCTCGTCCGTTGCTCGCACCGTTCGCTGTCTCCTTGTTGCTTGCCCCCGAGCAATCCGAACACAGTCTTGCCGAACTGACGATTGGCTTCGATCCTGCCGATATCGGCGATCCGGGCCGAATGGAGGATGCCGGGCTCGAGGCCTTGCGCGCCGGCAATCCCGCCGCTCGAAGCCTGCCGCTTTTGGCGGCTCTTGCCCGTTCGAAGCCCGCCAAACTGATTTTCGGCTGCGCGGTGAACGGCCAACTGCAGGCCAGACTGACGCCATGCCCTTAGATAAATCGGAACTGCGCGGGCTACTCCCCCATGCGGGAGCGATGTGCCTGCTCGATGCCGTATTCGAATGGGACGAGACCCGCATCGTCGCGTTGGCCACCAGCCACCGCCTATCGGACAACCCGCTACGGCGCGAAGAAGGTCTCGGCGCGGTGTGCGGAATCGAATATGCCGCCCAAGCCGTCGCAATACACGGCGGTTTGTTGGCCAGAGAACGAGGCAGCCTTGTAAAACCCGGTTACTTGGCGGCCATCCGGGATCTTGAGCTTGCCGTCGATTACCTGGACTCCGTCGAATCCGCTCTCGTGATCCGCGCCGAAATGCTGATCGGAAACGAAACCAGTCTACTCTACGCTTTTGCCGTGGAATCCAACGGCTCAACTCTTCTCGCGGGCAGGGTATCCGTCTTTTTGACCGCGTGAACCAACCCCAAAGGGCTGCACGGAGCATCGAAGTTTCTCGGAAGAGGCCGCATCGGGTAGCCCCACCCTCCTTGGGGGAGTACAATATTCAGCTTTTATAACGCGCGTCTACTTAGGCAGACGAAGCGATTCCTGCGGTAAGACAAGGCTATGAAACAGCTCTCGGAGATCATGGCGGTAATGCATAACGAATACAACACGGACGATTTGCGCATTTGTGAAGTCAAGGAGGTCATTCCGCCCGTACAGGTTCATGAAGAATTTCCCATCACCCAAGAAGCTGCGCTGACGACTTTGCAGGCGCGCCGGGAAATTCACCGTATTCTGGCCGGCCAGGACGACCGTCTGCTCGTCGTTATCGGTCCGTGCTCCATTCACAATCCCGAAGCCGCGCTGGAATACGCGAGACGCTTACTGGATGTTAAGCGGGAACTGATCAGCGAACTGGTGATCGTCATGCGGGTTTACTTCGAAAAGCCGCGCACTACGATAGGCTGGAAGGGGTTGATCAATGACCCGTGCCTCGACGAGAGCTTCAATATCAACAAGGGGCTTAGGCTAGCCCGTCAGCTGCTGCTCAATCTGAATCGGATAGGCATGCCGGCCGCCACCGAATATCTCGATCTCATCACGCCGCAATACGTGTCCGACCTCATCGCCTGGGGGGCAATCGGAGCGCGTACCACGGAAAGCCAGGTGCATCGCGAACTGGCCTCGGGCCTTTCCTGCCCCGTCGGCTTTAAAAACGCCACCGACGGCGGCATTAAAGTAGCCATCGATGCTATCGGCGCGGCTAGACGTCCGCATCATTTTCTGTCGTTGACCAAAGCAGGTCATTCGGCCATTTTTTCCACCACCGGCAACGAAGACAGCCACATCATCCTCCGCGGAGGAAAACAGCCGAACTATGATGCCGCAAGCGTAGAGGCCACGGCTCAGACTTTGGAGAAGGCAGGCCTGCCGCCCAATATCATGATCGACTTCAGTCACGCCAATTGCATGAAGGATTATCAGCGCCAAATGGCGGTGGGAATGGATGTGGCGGCGCAACTCGAGGCCGGCGATTACCGCATCTTCGGCGTTATGATCGAAAGTCATTTGAAAGCCGGCAATCAGAAGCTCGAGCCGCGCAAGCCATTGGAATACGGCCTCAGCATTACGGATCCTTGCCTCGGCTGGGAGGACAGCAAGTCTCTGCTTCAGCGCTTGGCGGAAGGCGTGGCGGGGCGGCGCCGGCATTGCCGCGAAAAAACAGCTGCGGACCTCGCCAGATCGAGTACGTAAACCATGCGTATTTTCGTCAACGGCGAACCGCGTACCATGGCCGATGGATCGACGCTAGCCGATCTTGTCGCTGAGTTGAATTTGGGCGGCAAACGCATTGCCGTAGAGTTGAACCGCGAAATCGTGCCCCACGGACACTATGAAGATTATCGACTCACTATGGACGATAAAATAGAAATCGTACATGCCATCGGCGGCGGACAAGCCGATCCTTTGGTCATCGCCGGCCGCAGTTATCGTTCGAGGCTCCTGATCGGAACCGGGAAATACAAGGATTTGGACGAAACCCGTCGTTGCGTGGAAGCATCCGGGGCCGAGATCGTCACTATCGCCATACGCCGCAGCAACATTGGGCAAGACCCGAGCCAACCCAACCTGCTCGATGCGGTTCCGCCGGATCGTTACACCCTGCTTCCCAACACCGCCGGGTGTTATACCGTGGAAGACGCGGTGCGCACCTGCCGGCTCGCCCGAGAACTGCTGAACGGCCACAACCTGGTCAAGCTGGAAGTACTGGGCGACCCTAAGACGCTGTATCCGGATGTCACCGGCACTTTGGCAGCCGCGGAAATTTTGGTGAAGGAAGGATTCGAGGTCATGGTCTACACCAGCGATGATCCGATCGTAGCCAAACGGCTCGAGGAACTCGGCTGCGTCGCCGTCATGCCGCTCGCCGCGCCTATCGGCTCCGGACTCGGCATACGCAATCCCTACAATATTCTGACCATTGTCGAAAACGCTAAGGTCCCCATTCTGGTGGACGCCGGCGTGGGCACTGCATCCGACGCCGCTGTCGCCATGGAACTCGGCTGTCACGGCGTGCTGATGAATACCGCCATCGCCGAAGCGAAAAACCCCTTGCTGATGGCCCAAGCCATGAAGAAAGCCGTGGAAGCCGGGCGCGAGGCTTTTCTGGCCGGACGCATGCCTCGCCGGCGCTTCGCCTCGGCGTCTTCACCCGAATTCGGGCTGTTCTTTTGATTCGCTAGCGGGCGGTATTCCTGCCATTGTTGCCGGAAGAAAAATACTGTATCGCCGGCAAGACGACAGGCAGCAACCTAAGCTCGGAAGGCTTTTCCGTTTGTCTTCCCGCCTGGATTGCGGGAAGAATTTCTGACTAATTTTGTGTAGAATCGAGGACTCTTGATTTTTACCTTTCAGCCTCATTTCAGAGGATGAGCGAGGCCGTTGCAGCCGCTGGGATCTTCCATGGCTTGCGGCCGACACAATCTAAATCTGACACACTTAAAGGAGACGTTTGATGAGCGTATTAGTCGGTAAACCAGCTCCCGATTTTCAAGCGGCCGCTGTTTTAGGCGATGGCAAAATCGTTGACAGCTACTGGTTCTCGAAAGAAACCAAAGGCAAATACGTCGCCGTTGTTTTTTACCCGCTGGATTTCACCTTCGTCTGCCCGACCGAATTGATTGCGCTTGACCGTCGTGTTGATGAACTCAAGAAGCGTGGCGTTGAAGTAATCGCGGTTTCCATCGACTCCCAATTCACCCACAACGCCTGGCGCAACACGCCGGTGGAAAAGGGCGGCATCGGTCCGGTGAGATACACCATGGTGGCCGACGTCAGCCATGCCATCGCGAAAGCTTATGACGTGGAAGTGGCAGGCGCGGCCGTGGCCTATCGCGGTACTTTCCTGATCGACCGGAGCGGCATCATCCGTCACCAGGTTGTCAACGACCTGCCGCTGGGCCGCAACATGGACGAACTCGTACGCATGGTTGACGCGCTCCAGTTCTGCGAAGAGCACGGCGAAGTTTGCCCGGCCGGTTGGAACAAAGGCCAAACCGGCATGTCGGCCAACCCCGAAGGCGTAGCCGCTTATCTGAGCAAGAACGCCGACAAGCTATAAGCCAATATAAGACTCAAAAGTCTTATTCAACGCCCCGCAGGCGCATGCCCGCGGGGCGTTTTTATTTCCGGTTACTGGGCTTTAACCGCCTTGAGCAAGAAGAAATGCCGAACCAGTACGGCGCACACAAGGCCTAGTGCTTCATCAAGGTTGAATTGAAGGGTAAAGATGCTTGAGCTTTATGCGCGCATTGTCGGTGGTGAAACGCCAATCGATTTTGGCGCGGACGGTATTCCGGCGGGTTTCCCAGGCAGCGACTTCGCG
>Ga0196971_1001126_pt1 | contig 13387 bp, 11 predicted proteins | sample S1v_1013CmetaG_FD_148660 | JGI IMG/M metagenome (GOLD analysis project Ga0196971, IMG submission 148660) | Soil microbial communities from Anza Borrego desert, Southern California, United States - S1+v_10-13C | ecosystem: Environmental > Terrestrial > Soil > Desert | place: USA: California... | reverse complement strand
TGGTCTTCACATCGCTTGCGATGCGCTGCAGGTAGGCCTCCTTGATGTCATGCGTGCGGTAGCTGCCGTTGCCGCTGGCAAAGTCGGCGCGCACAATGGTCGTGTACAGGCTCTGGATCGCGTCGCCATAGATCGCCTCGCCCCCCAGCACCATCTTGAAGCCGTTGTAGTCGGGCGGGTTGTGGCTGCCGGTGACCATGATGCCGGACTGCGCCTCCAGCGCATGGGTGGCGAAGTAGACCATCGGGGTGGCGACCACGCCGAGGTCGATCACGTCGATGCCGGCGCGCTGCAGGCCGGACGCGAGCGCGGCTGCCAGTTCCGGGCCGGACAGGCGGCCGTCGCGGCCGATCACCACGGTTTGTTCGCCCTTGATGCGGGCGGCGGTGCCGAACGCCTGGCCGATCTGGCGCGCCACGCCGATGTCCAGGGTCTTGCCCACGATGCCGCGGATGTCGTAGGCCTTGAAGATGGTTTGCGAAACAGAAGAAGCAGAAGTAGCGGAAGAAGCGGTAGACATGATCTCTTATGAAAACTGGTTGAATCTTTACAGAAAGCCGCCGCGCGCAGAAGTTCGCGGCCGGCACCCTCTCACTTTCCTTTTTTCTTGCCCAGGATCATCCAGCGCGGCGAGCGGAAACGCACGATGCGCGCATAAAGCCATATGTAAGTCACGACGAACACCAGGCTCAATACCATCAGTATCCAGGTATGCCGCCAGAACCAGGTCGCCGGCACCACCGCCATCAGCGACAGCAGCCACAGATAGGGGGAAGTCATCGCGTTGCGCAGGTTCAATGCGCGCGCGTCGCGGCGCCCGACCGCCCACAATACCACCCGGCGGAATATCAGGCTGTGCAGGTGGATGCCGTCCGGCGTGCCGGGCGACTGGCCGCGCAGGAACAGGCGGCGGTAGGCGGAAAAGATGGTTTCGAACGCGGGATAGATCAGCAGCAGCACCGGATACCAGGTCGATACCGCGGGATTGCGCATCACCAGCAGCACCGCCAGCTCCGCGACCATGAAGCCGAGGAAATAGGCGCCGCCGTCGCCGAGGAAGATCAGCCCGACCGGATAATTCCAGATGAGGAACCCGGCCGCGGCGCCGGCGACGATCAGCGCGGTGACCAGCACGAAGGTATCGTTCACCTGCAAGGCGACATAGGCGAGCGACACCAGCATGCTGATCGACACTACTGTCGCCAGCCCGTTGAAGCCGTCGATGATGTTGATCGCATTCGCGATGCCCGCCACCGCCAGCACCGTCAGCGGCAAGGCGATCCAAACCCAGGCAATCGCCCATTGCGACACGCCGAGGTCGATCCGCTCCACTTTCGCGTCGAGCAGGAAGTAGCCCATCGCAGCGGCCACCATGGTCAGGATCAGCCGGCGCGACGGGCTCACCCGCTTGGTGAGGTCTTCCACGATGCCGCCGGCGAAGGCGACCGAAGAGCACAGCAGCAGCAGCAGCATCGCCTGCCCGATCGGTGGCGTGCGCCAGGTCGCGATCGCGGCCGAGAGCACGACGGCGGCGAAGATGCCGACGCCGCCGATGCGCGGCACCGCGCGCGCGTGCACCTTCTGCACGCCGTTCAGGTCGCTGTCGAGCATCGCATCGTGCAGCGATGCGTGCCTGATGACGAGCAGCGTCAGGAGTGCGGCAGCGATGAAACTGATGAGAAAAGACGACATGAAAGTGGGACGAAATCGCGTTGCGCGGGCTTGCCGCGCAGTCGGGGCATGAAAAACCGGGCCGGTGCGGATTTCGCCGGAAAAAAGAAGGTGACAGTCTAAATTATTGCCAGATGTTAATCACGCAATTGCATCCATTTTTTACAAGATCATGACAATTTTTATACTTTCGGCAACACCCTGAATCGCCCGCGCAGCAACCCGGTCACCTTGCGCCGGTCGTCCCGGTCGAGGAAGACGAACCAGGAAATTGCGGCCGCGCCGCCGAACGCGGCGGCGCACAGCGCGGCACGCCAGGCCCAGTCCAGGTCCGGACCGGAAAGCAGCCCGGCAGCGCCGGTGAACGACACGCCGATCAGCACCGGCAGCGCGACCGGCCGCGCGCTCTCCTGTCCGACCAGGCGCAGCAGCAGCAGGCAATCGAGGAAGACCCGCAGCACCCACAGCACCGCCGCGCCGGCGATTCCCCATGCGGTCACCGCTGTATACAGACCGAGCGCGTACAGCGGCAGTTCGACCAGCTGCACCTTGGCTGTCAGGTGCGCCCGCCCCACGCCCTGCAGCCATGCCTGCGGCAGGTGCGCGATTGCATACACGAAGATGCCGACGGCGACGATCTCGACCACGCGGTATGCATTGGCGGCGAACGGCTGGCCCAGCCACAGGCGCAGGCCGTCGTAGCCGCCGGCGGCGGCGAGCGCGCACAGGGGCAGCATGATTGCCGCGATCACGCGGATGCCGCGCTGGTACAGGGCGGCCAGCGGCGCTTCGGCGCGGGTATCGGGCTTGCCTGCGAACTTGGGAAACAGCACGCCGGCGAGCGCGGCGGGAATCACCATGGTGCGCAGCAGGACTTCCTGCGAGGTCACGTACCAGGCGACCGCGGTGGGCGGCACCAGCGCCGCCAGCACGAAGCGGTCGGAATACAGCATCAGCGGGCCGATCACGTTGGACACGGTGATCCAGCCGCCTTCCTGGAAGAACAGGCCCTGCCCTGCGAGCTGCGTGCGTATCGGGCCAAGCAGGATGGCGGGTTCTGCCTGCAGGCAGGCCCAGGCGTGCACCGCCAGCGCCAGCGCGCGCCCGAGCACGATGCCGATGATCATGCCTTCCAGCGTCGGCGCCCACAGCGATGCGACCGCCGGCGCCGCATAGGTCCAGGCGCCGAACACGGTGCGCATCAGGTTCACGCGGGCAAAACGGTGTACGCCTTCGAGCGCGCCGCGCAGCCAGTTGGTCGCCAGGGTGACCGGAATGCTGAATGAAATCCAGGGCCAGCTCGCTGCCAGCTCGCGCCCGAGTTCGCCCTGCGGCAGGAAGCCGGCGAACAGGATACGCGACGCCAGCAGCAGCAAGCCGATCACTGCCAGCGCCGGCACCGCGCGCCACCAGAAAAAGCCGCGCAGGTCCAGCAGCTCTTCATCCAGCCGTCCCTGCTCCGCCGCCTGCGCGACGCGCCGGGTGACCACGCGGCTCAGGCCGAAATCGAGGAAGCTGAAATACCCGACCAGCGCCCACACCACGCCGAGCGCGCCCAGCCGCTCGACGCCGGCGAAATGCGCGATCATCGGCACCGACACCAGTGCGACGGTCATCGGCAGCGTGTGCCCGAGCAGGTTGAAGATGAAAAAGCGCAGGGTATGCATGCGTTCAGCAGCGGGGCCGGCAGGGCCGTGTCATTCGTTCTGGCGCTGCAGCGAGGCCGCCATGCCGTTACGTTCCAGCACTTCCTGGTAAAAGTCGAGGGAGACCGCCGTGGTGTTCTCCCAGGTAAAGGCTCGGCTTTGCGCCAGGCCGCGCGCCGCCAGTGCGGTGCGCGCCGCGGGGTCGGCCAGCAGGCCATGCATCGCCGCGGCGATCTGCGCGGTGTCGTTCGGGTCCACCTGCAGCGCGCCATCGCCGGCCACCTCGGGCATCGAGGAAATGTTGCTGGTGATAGTGGCCACGCCGGCCGCCATGCCTTCCAGCACAGGCAGTCCGAAACCTTCGTAGAACGACACATATGCGAACAGCAGCGCCGACTTGAGCAGCGCATGCTTTTCCGCTTCGTTCACATAGCCGGCAAGAACGATGCGCTCGCGTGCGGCGGAAGACTTCAGGTATTGCAGCAGGTTTTCATAATCCCAGCCGAGCTTGCCGGCGATCACCAGCTTGACGCCGGGATGCGCAGCCGCGCAGCGCTCGAAGGCCTGCACCAGCCCGAGGATGTTCTTCCTCGGCTCGACCGTGCCGACATACAGGATGTAGCGGTCGATGCCGAAGCGCGCGCGCAAGGCCTGCACCAGCGCCGCATCCGGCGCCTGCGCCAGGCGCGCCAGGTCGGCGCCGAGCGGCATCACGCGGCGCGCCGCGCGGCATTGCGGGAAGTCGCGCATGAAATCCTGCATGGTGGAGGCGGAGATGAACAGCAGCCCTTCGACCTTCGGCAGGCGGCGGATGAAGAAGCGGAAGAACAGCCGCTTGACTGGCACATGCAGTCCGGGGAACAGGAAGAACGACATGTCGCAGACGGTGACGATACGCTTGAAGCGGCCGAAGCTGCACAACGGAAAACTGTAATGCAGCGAGTGCACCGCGTCGAAGCCGCGCGTGAACGCCAGGAACGGAATGATGCATTGCTCCAGCAGCACGCGCAGCGCGAAACGGCGGAACAGCGCCGCCTTCAGCACGATGGCATTTGCTCCGGGAATCGCGCGCACGTCGCGCAGCAATTCCGGATCGTCGTCCAGCACCAGGAAATGCAGGCGTTGCAGGCCGGCCAGGCGGCGCAGGCTGCGCACGTAATTGACCGCGTACACGCCGACGCCGGTGCGCTCCAGCGGCAGCTGCGTCAGGTCGATCAATACGTTTTTCATGGCCGGCATCGCCTATTTCCGGTTGGTCAGCGACGGCGCATCAGCGGGCAGCGGCTGCGCGTGCTGCAGGCCCTGCAGCGCGGCGCGGTTGACGGCGCCGCGTTCCGCATCGGACACCCAGCCCCATTTGTTGAAGTATCGGATCGCGGAACGTATGTGGCGCAGCAACAGCGCGCTGGTCTTGTAGGATCCCTTCTGATACGCATGCGTGATCGACACGCCCGGGTAATACACGGTACGGGCGATCTGTCCGATGCGGCGCGACAGGTCGACGTCTTCCAGGTACATGAAGAAACGTTCGTCGAAGCCGCCGGCCTTCTTCAGCACCGAAGTGCGCAGGAACATGAAGCAGCCCGACAGCGAGGGCACGTCCATGATCCGGTCGTAGCCGCTGCGCCGCATCTCATAGGTGTCGAGCCGGCCGGAGAGGCGGTACAGGGCGGGCAGGAAGCGCCGCACGAACAGGTCGCCCGGATGCGGCAGCAGCTTGCACAGGTGCTGGCGGCTGCCGTCCGGATAGCGGATGTCGGGCATGATCAGGCCGATGTCGGGATGCGCATCCATGTAGGCGCGCAGCGCCGGGATCACCTCCGGCCCGAAGCTGATGTCGGGGTTCAGGACCAGGTGGTAGTCGGCGCCCTGCGCGATAGCTTCGCGGATCGCAAGGTTGTGCGCGGCGCCGAAGCCGAGGTTGTCCGGCCGGTGCACATAACGCGCGCCGAAACGCCGGGCGACCGCCGCCAGGGCATCGTTGGCCGAATTGTCGACCAGGGTCAGCGCCACGTCCGGCGTGGCGGACGCGCTGCGCAGCACCTCGGCGATCTCTTCCGGCGGATTGTGGTAACTCACCACGCAACAGCTAATCGACATGAATGGTCCGAACGGGTTGACGCTCCGCCTGGCGGCACGGCTCAGGCGAGCACTTTCTTGTATACCGCGATTGTCTCATGGGCGAACTTGCGCCATGTGAATTTCCGCGCCTGTTCGCAGCCTGCCGCAACAAGCGACGCATGCATCGCGTCATCCTCGATCAGCGCTTGCATATGCTGCGCGATCGCGCGGTCGTCGAGCGGATCGACCAGCAGGCCGGCGTCGCCGACCACTTCCGGCAGCGAGGCGCGACGCGACGCGATAACCGGCGCGCCGCAGGCCATCGCTTCCAGCGGCGGCAGCCCGAACCCTTCATACAGCGACGGATAGACGAACAGCCGCGCGCCGGAATACAGCGCCGGCAGGTCTTCCTGGCCGACAAAACCGAGCAGGCGCACCTCCGCCGCTTCGACCATGTGCCGCAGGCTTGCGGAAAAGTCCTGCATGCCCCAGCCGTGCATGCCGACGATGACCAGTGGAAAACGCCGCCGTACAACCGGCGGCAATTGCGCAAAGGCAGCGATGACGGTCGACAGGTTCTTGCGCGGCTCCAGCGTGCCAACCGCAAGCTGGTAGCAGCCGTGCTGCAGCCCGAAGCGGTGCAGCACCGGGCGGCAGGCTTGCGGATCCAGCGGCCGGAATTCCGGCGCCACCCCGAGCAGCACCGTGCTCACGCGCTCACCCGGCACGCCGTAGTGGCGCATCACCTCGTCGCGTACGAAGTCGGAATCGACCATGATGTGGCTCGCCCGCTCGGCGATGCGCGGCATGAACAGGTTCATCTCGCGCACCCGCTCGGGCGGATGGGTTTCCGGATGGCGCACCCAGGACAGGTCATGGATCGTGACTACCGTCGGGCCGGAAAACCGGTAGGCCAGGTAGGCAGGCTCATGGTAGAGGGTAATGCGGTGCTTGCGCGCGCCGGCGGAAAACCGGGTTTGCTTCAGGAAACGCGTGACCACATGCGGGTGCGGCAGCAGCTGCTTGATCGCATTGTTGATCTCGCGCGCGCCGGGCGCCGCGGCGGTGCGGATCTCGCGGTCCCAGGAGGTGCCGTAGAACAGCCAGGGTTGCTGCGGCAGCAGCTGCTGCAGTTCCGTGATCAACCGGTACGTGTATTGGCCGACCCCGGTCAACGGGGACAGGATGGGCACGGCATTGATGCCGACCCGTACGCGGTTGAAAAGGTCCATGGAGCGTTATTGTAATAAGGCAATCCCGCGGGCGCGGGACCGGTTCTTCAGTGGGCAGCCGTGCCGGCGTCGTACATCCAGCGCAGCGTGTCTTCAAGCGGGATCGGATCGAGGCCGGCCACCAGCGAACGCAGCTTGTCCGGCGCCCCGACCAGCGTCTTCACCTCGGACTGCCGCACGAAGGCCGGATTGACGCGCACGTCAATCTCGTAACCGGCGATCTGCTGCATGTGGCCGATGATCGCGCGCAGCGAATAGGGCCGGCCGCTGCAGATGTTGACGATCTCGCCGGTGCGCTCCTGCTCCAGCAGGCCGCGGTAGGCGCGCGCCACCATGCGCACGTCGGAGAAGTCGCGTTCGACGTCGAGGTTGCCGAGCTCGATCAGCGGCGCGCGCTGCACGAAATGCGACACGATCTTGGGCACCAGGAAATGCGGTTCCTGGCCGACGCCGGTGTAGTTGAACGGACGGGTGATCACGATCGGCAGGCGGTCGTTCCAGGTTCGCACCATGTATTCCATCGCCAGCTTGCTCACCGCGTAATGATTCACAGGCTGCGGCGCTTGCGTCTCGGCGATCACGCCGGCGGTGGCATTGCCGTACACATTGGCGCTGCTGGCGATCAGCACCCGGCGCGGCGTCACGCCGGCGTCCGCCATCGCCTGCAGCAGGTTGATGGTGCCGATCACATTGACGCGATAGAACGCATCGGCATCGGCATGCGCGACGAAGCTGATCGCCGCGAGATGAATCAGGTAGTCCGGACGCAGTTTTTCCATCACCCGCCGGCAGTTGTCCGGCGAGGTGATGTCCAGCGTCACTTCATGCGGGCCGCGGGCGGCGCCAACGAGCGCGCCGACCACGGTATAGCCGGCCGCCTCCAGCTCCGCCCGCACGTATTTGCCGGTGAAGCCGTTGGCGCCGGTCAGCAGCACGCGGCCTCGCGAGGCCGGCGTGCCGTCAGAAGGAGAAGCCACGCTCGTTTCTCCGCAGGTCGGCTTCCACCATCATCTGGCACAGCTGCTCCAGCGTCGTCTGCGGTTCCCAGCCGAGCTTTTCCTTCGCCTTGGCCGGATTGCCGATCAGCAGGTCGACTTCCGCCGGGCGGTAGAACTTCGGATTCACGCGCACCACGGTCTTGCCGGTGGCGGCATCGATACCCTCTTCGTTTTCGCCGCGGCCGCGCCATTCGAGCTGGGAGCCGGCCGCCTTGAATGCCATCGTGACGAAGTCGCGCACGGTTTCGGTCCGGTTGGTCGCCAGCACGAAGGTATCCGGTTCGCTCGCCTGCAGCATGCGCCACATGCCTTCCACGTATTCCTTCGCATAGCCCCAGTCACGCTTGGCGTCCATGTTGCCCAGCTCCAGCACATCCTGCTTGCCGAGCTTGATCTTGGCGACCGTGTCGGTGATCTTGCGCGTCACGAACTCGCGGCCGCGCAGCGGCGACTCGTGGTTGAACAGGATGCCGCTGCAGCCGAAGATGTCATACGACTCGCGGTAGTTCACCGTGATCCAGTGCGCATACAGCTTGGCCACGCCGTACGGGCTGCGCGGATAGAACGGGGTCGATTCGATCTGCGGGATCGCCTGGACCTTGCCGAACATTTCCGAGGTCGATGCCTGGTAGAAGCGCACCTTCGGATTGACGATGCGGATCGCCTCCAGCAGGTTCAGCGGGCCGATGCCGGTGATCTCGGCAGTGGTGACCGGCTGGTCGAAGGACACGCCGACGAAGCTCTGCGCCGCCAGGTTGTACACCTCGGTTGCGCCGGTCGTCTGCAGCAGGCGGATGCTGGCCGACAGATCGGTCAGGTCATACTCCACCAGGTGCAGGTTCGGATGCTTGTCGACGCCGAGTTCTTCGATGCGCCAGAAATTGACCGAGCTGGTGCGGCGGTAGGTGCCGTACACCTTGTACCCCTTGTTCAGCAGGAGTTCGGCGAGATAGGCACCGTCCTGGCCGGTGATGCCGGTGATGATCGCGGTTTTGGAAGTCGTCATTTTTATCGTCTGCAAGAGTCTGAATCGGGATTGGAGAGGAAGTCCGGGTGGCGCAAGTGCTTGCCTGGCAGAAAACCGTCAGCAGCCTTCGCACAAGTTAATGGAAATTTGTTTTTCGGTGATAACACAAATCAAAGTTGTTTCAGAATCAACGCGCAAGCCGCCATTTTGCCCGAGCCTGTCACTGCCTGCTGCCGGCGCATGCCAGCGGCTCGGCTGCCGTCGCTGCCGCCTGCGGCCGGTCGATGCTGATGCGCGGCGGGATCCACGCGCAACCGACGAACTGCGGCTTGCTCAGGTTGGCGACGGTAAACACGAGCGCCAGGTCGCGCCATTCATAATTATCGACCAGGTGCGTATCCGTGCTCTGCAACGCCACCGCAACCGAGTAGGTTCCCGGCCCGAGGGTCAGCGGGAAATCGATGCGGTAGGTGATCGGCTCGCCCGGCTGCACGTCGTGCAGCGGCTGCTGCGACAAATCGGTATTGGTGCCGTACACCGCCTGCCCCAGCCGGTCCTTGATCATGTAGCCCAGTACCAGGCGCGGGATCGCGCGCCGTACCGCAACCTTCACCCGCAGGCTGACCGGCACACCGACGTCGAACACTTCCTGCGGCTCGCCGCGCTCGTTCAGCAACGCAATGTCGGCCACCGTCGCCTCGCCGCTACCGGACACGGTCTGCACCTTGCCGCCGTCGAGCTGCTTCTGCTGCAGGTTCAGGTTGCTGTTCTCGCGTTCGGCCAGGCGGGCATTATAGTAATCCATGACCTCTTCCGGATCGCCTTCCTTCACCAGCCGGCCGCCGTCGAGCAGGATCGCGCGGTTGCAGATCGACTGGATCGCGTGCTTGTCGTGCGACACGATCAAGAGCGTGGTGCCGGCGCGGCTGAAGGAACGGATGCGGTCGAAGCTCTTGTGCTGGAAATAGGCGTCGCCCACCGACAGCGCCTCGTCGACGATCAGCACGTCCGGGCGGCGCGCGGTCGCGACGCTGAAAGCCAGGCGCATCTGCATGCCGCTGGAATACACGCGCACCGGCTGGTCGATGTAGTCGCCGATCTCGGCAAAGGCTTCGATCTCGGGCATCAGGCGTGCGATGTCGTCGATGCTCAGGCCGAGCAGCTGGCCGGCCATGAACACGTTCTGGCGGCCGGTGAACTCCGGATGGAATCCCATGCCCAGTTCCAGCAGCGCCGCGACGCGGCCGCTGATCTCGACGCTGCCGGTGGTCGGTTGCGTGGTGCCGGTGATCATCTTCAGCAAGGTGCTCTTGCCGGCGCCGTTGATGCCGATGATGCCGACCGCTTCGCCCGGCTCCAGCCCGAAGCTGACGTCACGCATCACCCACTTGAGCTGGTGGCGCGGCCCGCCAAAGGGCAGCATCCACTCCGCCAGCCGGGCCCAATGGCTGGAATATTGCTTGTAGGCCTTGCCGAGGCCGTTGACGCGGATATAACCCATTACAGTTCATCCACGATTTCGCCGACGCGCTTGCGGAACATGCGCATGCCGAGCACGCACAGGAGCGCCGCCAGCACCGCCGGCACCGCCAGGGTGTCCCACTGCGGCCAGCCACCATGCACCAGGATGTCGTGGTAGGCGGTCACCAGCGGCACCATCGGATTGAGGTTGAAATACGGAAGAAGCGCGGGCGGCAGGATGGACACCGGATAGACGACCGGCGTGAACCAGAACCAGAACTGCAGCAACACGGAGAAGAACTGACCTACATCACGGAAGAAAACATTCAGTACGCCGACAATGATACCAAGCCCGATTGCGAACGCGATCTGTATCGCCAGCACGGGAAAGATCGCGATGAAGCTCGCGCCGGGAAAGCTGCCGGTCGCCAGCAGGAACAGCACGAACAGGCTGAAGATGATCGCGAAGTTGATGCCGGCGTTCAGGACCACGATCACCGGCAGGCAGATGCGCGGGAAGCTGATTTTCTTGATCAGGTTCGCATGTTCGAGGAAGACATTCTGCGCACGGCTGACGATTTCCGCGAACAAGCCCCAGGTCAGCACGCCGGCGCACAGGTAGATGCTGTACGCAAAGCCGCTGTCGACGCCGGGCAGGCGCGCGCGCATCACCTGCGAAAAGATGACCGTGTAGACCACGATCATCGCCAGCGGATTGAGAACCGTCCATGCTGCGCCCAACAGCGAATTCCGGTAGCGCGACTGGAACTCGCGCTTGACGCTGCCGGATATGAAGCCGCGATAGCTCCATATCGAGCGCACCATGCCTACTGCCATTATTTGACCCTGCCGTAGATATCTTCGAAGCGGACGATGTCATCCTCGCCCAGATAGGAGCCGCATTGTACCTCTATCAGGGCCAGTTCCGTGTCGCCGGTATTGGTGAGGCGGTGCTTGTTGCCGGCGGGGATATAGGTCGACTGGTTCGCTTCCAGCGCGATGACCTGCTCGCCGTTGATCACCTCCGCCTTGCCCGACACCACCACCCAGTGCTCGCTGCGGTGATGATGCATCTGCAGCGACAGCGACGCGCCCGGCTTGACCGCGATGCGCTTGATCTTGAAGCCGGGCGCCTCCTGCAGCACGGTATAGGTGCCCCACGGACGCGCGACCGTGCGGTGCGTCCTGTGCGCCTCGTGGCCGCTGGCCTTCAGGCGGGCGACGACTTCGCGCACTTCCTGGCTCTTGGACTTGTCCGCCACCAGCAGCGCATCCGGCGTATCGACGACCAGCAGGTTGTTCAGGCCGATCACCGCGACCAGGCGGTCCTTGGTTTCGATGTGGGTGTTGCGGCTGTCGATGACGATGGTCTGGCAATTGTTGCTGGTGTTGCCGTCGGCGTCGGCCGGAATCGCTTCCGCGACCGCTTTCCAGGCGCCGATATCGCTCCAGTCGAAGTCGCCCGGGATGACGGCGATGTTCTTCGCCTTTTCCATCACCGCATAGTCGATCGAGATGTTCTCCAGCGCCGCGAAGGAAGCCGGCAGCTCCATTTTGTCGCCCTCGGGCCGGGTGCTCTTCCAGACCTCGCGCGCCGCTTCCAGCAGCGCCGGATTATAGACGGCGAACGCCTCCAGGATGGCGCTGGCGCGGAAGCAGAACATGCCGCTGTTCCAGACGTAATTGCCCTGCTCGAGGTATTTCGCCGCGGTCACCGCATCCGGCTTTTCGACGAAGCGCCGCACCAGCTGCGCGTGCTCGCTCACCTTGTCGCCCATCTCGATATAGCCGAAGCCGGTTTCCGGGCCGGTCGGCTTGACGCCGAAGAGCACCAGGAAGCCGTCCTTGGCCAGGTTTTCCGCATGCTGCACGGCGGTATAGAAGGACGGCGTGTCCTTGATCAGGTGGTCGGCCGGCAGCACCAGCAGGCAGGCATCGCTCTTCTGTTCCATCGCCCACATCGCGGCGAGCGCGATCGCCGGCGCGGTGTTGCGGCCGGTCGGCTCGAGCAGGTAGTGCGGCTTGACTTCCTGGTCGGCCAGTTCGTCATGCGACAGAAAGTAATACTCCCGGTTGGTGACGATCAGCGGCGCGGTATTGCACGACACCGCCAGCGCCCTCTCGTGCGTCTGCGTCAGCAGGCTCTTGCCGCCGCCGATGCGCATGAAAGGCTTCGGATACGCCTCGCGCGATACCGGCCACAGGCGCGTGCCGGCACCGCCGGAAAGAATAATGGGGATCAACATGATGAATTTTCGCTCTTATGAATTGTTGAGTATTTGGAATTGTAGGTTCGTTTTCCTTCGCCCCGGCCTTACTACTCGAGGCACAGGCGCAACGCGCTGTCCCAGCGCGGCAGGCTGCAAAACGTCTCCATCAGCTTGTTGCAGGACAAAACGGAATTCGCCGGCCTTTTTGCAGGCAGCGGATAGTCCTTCGTCGTGATTGGTTTCACCACCGGTTTCCTTTCGGTCGACCAGTGCGCAATTACAGTCTCTGCAAACCCGTGCCATGTGGTTTGACCTTGCGCAGTCAGGTGATACACGCCTGACCTCTGGCGCAACAGGTCCAGGTCCAGTCCGGCATTCGCCCTGCCCGCGCCGAGTCCGGCCACCATATGGGCTGTCGTATCGGCAATAGTACGGCACCAGGTAGGGGCCCCGTATTGATCGGCGACAATACGCAGTTCTTCCTTTTCCTGCGCCAGCCGGCGCACGGTCAGCAGGAAGTTGCGGCCGCGCGTGCCGTAGACCCAGCTGGTGCGCAGGATCAGGTGCGGCGCGCCGCTGGCCTGGATCGCCTGCTCGCCGGCCAGCTTGGTGCGGCCGTAGACGTTGGCCGGCATCGGCACGTCCTCTTCGGTGTAGGCGCCTGCCTTGCTGCCGTCGAACACGTAATCGGTCGAGTAATGGATGATTGCCGCGCCCAGCCGGCGCGCTTCCTCCGCCATCACGCCGGGCGCTTCGCCGTTGATGCGCATCGCCCGTTCCGGCTCGCTCTCGGCGGCGTCGACGGCGGTATAGGCGGCAGGGTTCACGATCAGCGCCGGCTTGATCTCCCGGATCACGGTGCGGATGCGGTCGAGATCGTACAGGTCCATCATGTCCCGGTCCGCCGCGATCACCTCGCCCAGGCCCTGCAGGCTGCGCTCGAGTTCATAGCCGACCTGGCCGCTGCGGCCCGTCACCAGGATTCTCATGCGTACACCTCGGCCTCGGCCAGCAGCCTGGCATTGCGGTCCTTGTCCGAAAGCACGGGTTCGCCGGAAACCGGCCATTCGATACCGATCGCCGGATCGTTCCAGGCGATGCTGCGCTCGTATTCCTGCGCCCAGTAATCGGTGGTCTTGTA
>Ga0196971_1001124_pt1 | contig 13393 bp, 16 predicted proteins | sample S1v_1013CmetaG_FD_148660 | JGI IMG/M metagenome (GOLD analysis project Ga0196971, IMG submission 148660) | Soil microbial communities from Anza Borrego desert, Southern California, United States - S1+v_10-13C | ecosystem: Environmental > Terrestrial > Soil > Desert | place: USA: California... | reverse complement strand
CAACTACCTGGGCCTGGCGGACGATCCGCGCCTGAAGGAGGCCATGATCAAGGCCACCGAGCAGTGGGGCGCCGGTTCGGGCGCTGTCCGGACCATCATCGGTACCATGTCGATTCACAACGAGCTCGAAGTGAAGCTGGCTGCGTTCAAGCACACGGAGGCCTGCGTGGTCTTCCAGTCGGGCTTCACCTGCAACTCGGGCGTCATTCCCGTCCTGGTGGGCGACGGGGACGCCATCATCTCCGACGAGCTGAACCATGCCTCGATTATTGACGGCTGCCGGCTGTCCAAGGCGATCACCTTGCGGTACAAGCATGCGGACATGGACGACCTGGCTCGGGTGCTGCAGGAGACCGACGGCAAGTACCGCCGCCGCCTGATCATCACCGACGGCGTCTTCTCCATGGACGGCGATACCGCTCCGCTGCCGGCCATTGTGGAGCTGGCCGAGAAGCACGGCGCCATGACCTACGTGGACGACGCCCACTCCAGCGGCGTGCTGGGCAAGAACGGCCAGGGCTCTGTCCACCACTTCGGCCTGAATGGGCGCGTGACGGTACAGGTCGGCACCCTGTCGAAGGCCGTGGGCGTGCTGGGCGGCTACGTGGCGGGCCCGAAGGCCCTGATTGAGCTGCTCTGGCACCGGGGCCGCCCGTTCCTGTTCTCCACCTCGCATCCGCCGGGAGTGGCGGCTGCCTGCCTGAAGTCCATCGAGATCATGGAGCAGGAGCCCCAGCTAATCGAGCGCCTGTGGGAGAACACCCGGTACTTCAAGGCGAAGCTGGAAGCCCTGGGATTCAACACGGGCAAGAGCGACACACCGATCACGCCAGTCATCGCCGGCGACGAAGCGAAGGCGATGCAGCTCTCTGACCGGCTGATGGCCAACGGCGTCTTTGCCCAGGGCATCGCCTACCCCACTGTCGCGAAGGGCAAGGCCCGGGTACGGACCATCGTCACGGCGGCTCACACGAAGGATGACCTGGACGAGGCCGTGCGGGCCTTCGAGAAGGTCGGCCGGGAGTTGGGCCTGATCTAGCCCCCGTCTTGCCACCAGGTGGATCCGCAAACTGTTGGAAGCGCATGGGAAGCAATTGTAACCGCATGGCATCCAATTTCGACCCACTGCAAAGCTGTAGCCAACCCAAGCGTCCCTTGGCCCACGCCCCCTCCAGCCAACTGGCAGGGGGCGTGGGCCCTTTTCTCCAAACCACCTGGCACCACGTCTCGCCCAGTCGGCCAGCCCATACCCTCCGGGGGCATGGCCCGCTGGCCACACTGGCAAGCCGCCTCCAGCGATGGCTCTCCCGACACCCTCAGATGGGTCCTCAATGTTGTAAGCACGTGGTATCCAGTTTTGAGCGCATGGCATCCTGTTGGAACCGGTTCCTTGTCGTCCGGTCACCGTTCGGCCCGTCCATGCCTATTGCGCGACCCGGCCTAAGAATGGCAAGATGAGGGAAGAGAACGGCTGCAAGGAAGGGAACAGATGCAGATCATCAAGCTGAAGGATCCGGTCAGCGGTCTCACCCATGCCCTGGGGGCGCTCCTGGCTGTCGCCGGCCTGGCCGCGCTTGTGGCTCAGGGGGTCAGGCACGGCACCGTCTGGCACGTGGTCTCCTACGCCATCTACGGGGCAAGCCTGATCATGCTTTACTCCGCCAGCGCCATCTACCACCTGTTCCCCGTCTCGGAAGCCACAGGGCGCATCCTGCGCCGCATGGACCACATGATGATCTATGTGCTGATCGCGGGCACTTACACGCCTTTCTGCCTGGTGCCCCTGCGGGGGGTGTGGGGGTGGACCATCTTCGGCGTCATCTGGGGCTGCGCCCTGGGTGGATTCGCCTTGAAGATCTTCTGGATGAACGCACCACGCTGGCTTTACACGGGCATCTATCTGGCCATGGGCTGGCTCATTGTGGTGGCCGGCTATCCGCTGGCGAAGGCGACCAGTTCCACCGTGCTCTTCTGGATGGTGGCGGGCGGCCTGTTCTACTCGCTGGGCGCCGTGCTCTACGCCACCAAGTGGCCCAAGCTGTGGCCGCCCGTCTTCGGCTTCCACGAACTCTGGCACCTGTTCGTCCTGGCCGGCAGCGCTGCCCATTTCGTTGCCGTGTGGAACTTCCTGTAGACTTCAGGAGGGAGACCGTGAACTACACCGCCTACCTGAACCAGGTGCGGGACCGGCTCGTCCAGCGAGGGTTCCAGCCCATCTCCGGTGTGGACGGCCCATTTGGGCTTCTGGCCCAGCGATCGGAAGCATGGGGAAGCCTGCTGATCCTTCTGACTGCCGGCGAGGGGCCCGACGGGACAGAACGGGACGCGGCGGCCAGTGCGGCCGGCGCGTTGGTGCGCGAGCGTTCCCTTCGCGGCGACGCCTGCTACGCCATACTGGTCTTCCCATTCAACCGCAAGGTGCCGGACGGGATCTCCACCGCTGTGCTCAAGATGCGGGCCGAGGACCCGGAGCGGCGCTGGGGCGTGATTCCCTGGACGGCAGACCTGGAAGTGGAGCTGCTGGACCGCCATTCGGGCTTCCCCAAAGTGGACGATGCCGTGGCTCGTATTCTTACGGAAGTCCCGCGGGGCGCGGCCGAGTCCATCTTCCGGGGGGCGACGCAGCCCCGCATAGGGGCCCGGGGCATGCTGCGGGTGGATCTGGGCTACGTGCCCGCCACCCGCATGATTCTGGCCTTGACCGTCGCGTACTACCTGTGGGTGTTACTGATCTCCGGCCAGGGCACAGCCATCATCGGCGGTCCGGACCTTGAGACCCTGAGGACCTGGGGAGCCAACCACGGGGAGCTCACACTGGCGTACGGTGAGCAGTGGCGTCTGGTCACATACATGCTGCTTCACGGGGGCATCTTGCACCTGGGCTTCAACATGTGGGCCCTGTGGAGCCTGGGGCGGCACCTGGAGCTGCTCTTTGGCCCTGCGCGCATGTTCTTCATCTACCTGATGGGCGGCATCGGCGGTGGCATCGCCAGCACGGTCTTCCGGGCGGGGGCTGTCACCAGTGTGGGCGCCTCGGGGGCCATTATGGGTCTGCTGGGCGGCCTGCTCTACTTCGCCCTGGCCATGCCCGGAAAGCGCCTGGACTGGCGGGCCATGCTGGGCCCTCTGGGCATTAACCTGATCTTTGGCTTCTTCTGGCGGGGCATCGACAACCACGCGCACTTCGGCGGAGCCATTGCCGGATTCCTGGCCGCCTTCCTGGTGGGCATCGCCGGGGAGCGGATGCCGTGGCGGTTCTATGCCATGGGCGTGGTGGGCATTCTGACAGCGCTGGTCTTGTCGGGGATCCTCCGCCTGCCCTACCTGGGGCTGTTCTAGGCCGTGGGCTTGTAGACAGGCGTTATTTTTGGTACGATAATGCGGGTTTGGCACGTCCTCAGACAGGGGGTGACCCGCTTTGCCGCGCATCCTCGTGATTCACGGTCCCAACCTGAGCCTGCTAGGCACGCGGGAGCCGGCCGTCTACGGTTCGACTACCCTCGCCGAGATTGACGCCATGCTCAAGAACCGGGGGGCGGAATTGAAGGCCACGGTGGAGACGTTCCAGTCCAACCACGAAGGGGCCATCATCGACGCCATTCACGGGGCACGGGGGCGCTTTGACGCCATCGTGATCAACGCGGGCGCCTATACCCATTACAGCATCGCCATTCGCGATGCCATCGCCGGCATCGGGCTGCCCACCGTGGAGGTCCACCTGTCGAACGTCCACAAGCGGGAAGAGTTCCGTCACCACTCGGTCATCGCACCGGTGGCGGCTGGCAGCATCGCAGGTTTCGGGGTGCACAGCTATGAGCTGGGCCTGCGGGCCGCCGTACAGCTTGCCGCGGCAGCGGCGCCGAATACATAGTCAGACAAGGGGCAATGCCAGATGACCGTTTCCCGGCTCGCAAAGCTGCGCAGCCTGTTGGTGGAGAAGCAGTTGGACGGGGTTCTGATCAGCCGTCCCGAGAACCGGGCCTACATCAGCGGATTCACGGGCAGCAGCGGCTGGCTCCTGGTCAGCCAGGAGAAGGCAACCCTCGTGACCGACTTCCGCTATGTGGAGCAGGCCACCAACCAGTCGCCCCACTTTGAGGTGCAGAAGCTGACCACCACGGCTCTGGCCCTGCTGGCGGAACTTGCCGGCGCCATGGCCATCGGCAAACTGGGATTCGAAGGCGATTTCGTCACGGTGGACGAGTTCGGCCAGTATCAGGCCCACTTCACAGGCCGCGAACTGGTGGCCGCATCCGGGTTGGTGGAGTCGCTGCGCCTCTTGAAGGACGAGACCGAAGTGGAGACCATGGGCAAGGCCGCGGCCATCGCTGACGCAGCCTGGTCTGAGATTCAGTCCCTGATCAAGCCCGGCGCCGTAGAGCGGGATCTGGCCGTGGAGCTGGAGTACCGCATGAAGAAGCTGGGCGCCGACGGCAATGCGTTTGACATCATCGTCGCGTCGGGCGTGCGGTCCTCGCTGCCCCACGGGCGTGCCTCCGAGAAGGTGGTTGAGCAGGGCGACCTGGTCACCTTCGACTTCGGGGCTCTGTATAAGGGCTACTGCTCTGACATGACCCGTACGGTCATGGTCGGGGAGCCCAGTGAGAAGCAGCGGGAGATCTATGAGATCGTGCTCGAATCCCAGATGCGGGGCGTGGCAGCCTGCAAGCCCGGCATGACAGGCAAGGAGCTCGACGAGGTCTGCCGGGCCCACATTCGGGAGAAGGGCTACGGGGAGATGTTCGGCCACGGCACCGGCCACGGCGTCGGGCGGCAGATCCATGAAGGTCCCAGCGTCAGCGTGCGGGGCGAACGGCTCCTCGAGCCCGGCATGGTCGTGACCATTGAGCCCGGCATTTACATTCCCGGCTGGGGCGGCGTCCGTGTGGAAGATACCGTTGTGATCACGGCGACCGGATGCGAGCGGTTGACGAAGTCTCCCAAGGACCTTCTGATTCTGTAGCATCGTTTTTGCACCTGGAGTCATCCAGGCCTGTTTGTCAAATCCTAATCGAAGGCTTTAGAGCGGAGGGGTTCGTCCAATGATATCTGTTAACGACGTCCGTAACGGTACCACTATTGAGCTCGACGGCAACGTGTTTCAGGTGATCGAGTTTCAGCATGTCAAGCCCGGCAAGGGTGCTGCCTTTGTTCGCACCAAGTTGCGGAACGTCACGAACGGCGGCGTAGTGGAGACTACTTTCCGCGCGGGTGAAAAGGTGGCCAAGGCCGTCATCGACCGGCGCGAATTCCAGTTCCTCTATGGTGGCCAGGGCGTCTGGACCTTCATGAACAATGAGACGTACGAGCAGATTGAGCTGAACGAAGCCACTATTGGCGACGCCAAGAACTACCTGCTGGAGAACATGATGGCCACCATCGCCGACTGGAAGGGCGTCATCATCGGTGTCGACCTGCCGAACACCGTGGAGCTGAAGGTCGTCGATACCGAGCCCGGCTTCAAGGGCGATACCGCCACCGGCGCCACCAAGGCCGCCAAGCTGGAGACCGGCTACTCGGTCAACGTGCCCCTGTTCATTAACGTGGGCGACGTGCTGAAGATCGACACCCGCAGCGGCGAGTATCTCGGCCGGGCCTAGTCCGACACCGTACCAGGAGGCGCCAGACTGCACCAAAGCAGTCCGGCGCCTTTTCCGTATGAAGGCGGCGTCGGTCCCGCAGACTATCGTGGTGGACCCACCTTCACTGGAAGGGCGATGCTGCGGTCACCATCTGATGCGGGGGGAATCGCTGTGAACGATATTCGGACCAGGGTCGCGTATCTGCAAGGGCTGGCCGAAGGGTTGGATATTGACTCAGCCAGCTCCGAGGGCCGGGTTCTGAGCGCCATGATCGATGTGCTGGGCGAGATGGCCGACGAGCTGTCGGTGGTCACCGAGGCCCAGGAGAAGCTGGCAGAGTACGTGGAAGATGTGGATTTCGACCTGGGCTCCCTGGAAGACAGTCTGTACGCCGACGAGGATGACGACGCAGAAGTGCTGTTTGTGCCCGAGCGGTCGCTCATGCAGGAAGAGGAGGACGGCGTGCACTTCGCCGTCTGCCCCCAGTGCGGCGAGACGTTGGGCGCCACCGGCGGGGAGATCGAAAACGAGCTGGACGTGGTCTGCCCGTCCTGCGGGGGCATGTACGACGAGCAAGGGCGAATTCGGAGCTAGCACAGAAACGGCGGCGGACCCAGGGTCTGCCGCCATCTTCGTGTCCGGGGAGTCAATCTTGCCGCCGAGGAGGTGGGCGGAGGGGCCAACGGTCTCCGCATGGAACAGCGGGAGACGATGACCAACAACCTTCGAATAAGTGCTTCCATAAGACTAATCCCCCTGTGTCAACATAGGTGAGACAGATGTTGTCACACTCAAGCGACCGGGAGAGGGATCGGAACAACGTCGTACCGTTGCGCACTGCACAGGGCCAGGTCCCGAATCCGGAGGTAGCGGATCGACCCACCGTCCGCCGATTCACGGCAGAGTATAAGGCGCGCATCATGCAGGAGGCAGATGGTCTCAGCAGAGGAGAGCTGGGCGGTCTGCTGCGTCGCGAGGGTCTGTACACCTCGCAGATCTCGGATGGGCGAAAGCAACGGGAGCATGCCCTGAGGAAGTGGATGGAGCCACACCGCCCTGGTCCCAAGCCGGCACCGGCCAACCCGTTGTCCGAAAGGGTGGCGGAGCTGGAGCGGGAAAATGCAGCGTTGCAGCGGCGTGTGAAGCAGGCGGAAATGACCATCGAGGTGCAAAGGAAAATTTCCGAGATCCTCTCCATCCCGCTGAATCCACCCGACAGCGACAAGAACGGCTAATTGCGGCTGTCGTTGCGTTGGGTGCGGACACCAATGTCGCTGCAATCTGTGCGGCGCTGGGCATTCCCCGTGCCACCTACTATCGCCATCTTGCTCGTGCGGAGCGGGTCGCTTCTGCGCGGCAGTCGCCGGCACGAGCCCTCACCTCTGACGAACGGCAGCGGGTGATTAGCGTGCTGCACCACCCGCGCTTCGTGGATAAGGCGCCAGCCGAGGTTTACGCTACCCTCCTGGACGAAAAGACGTACCTCTGCTTCGGACGATGTACCGGATCCTCGCAGAGGTCTGCGAGGTTCGGGAACGTCGAAACCAGGTGCGCCATCCGGCCTACTCCAAGCCAGAGGCGCCGCTTCAACGGTCAACTGCCCGAGCAACCACGGGTCACGCATTTTCTTCACAACAAGATCCTCTCGAGTGCCCAAAAAAGTCATAAACTCCCGGCTCAGGGGCTGAGTACCAGGGGACGAGGGGGGGTTGAGGGCGAATCCGCCCGGATTTGGGGCAGATTCGCCCCAGTTTGGTGGGGATATAGGCGATGGGAAGACCCTTGGAGACTTTTCTGTACACTACTGCCGCCCCTGGATGTACAGAAAAGTCCTGAACTGCCTGACTCGGGTGATGGGATTGCGGCTGGCTGTCCTTGCACGAGTGGCCCTGCAGACATGGCCGCCTGGCCTGTCAGGCGGCGGCCTGCCCAACGCCTCGGCCTCCTCGACTGGACGGCCCCGGTCTGTGGGCTCCCGGCAACCAAAAAGAAAACAGCCCCCTGCCCGTCTTTCACCGAGCGGAGGCCACAAGTTCACCTTGCAGGATCCCGGAGACCTCCACCCAAGTCCCACGGCTAATGTCGCCATGGCAGGCCGAGGCGGGGGCGGCGGCCAGAATGGCCCAGGAGCCGGGCGATGTGATCCAGAGCATGCGCACGGGCCCGCAGGCGGGATCAGGCTGCGTCTCGTGCAGGTCCGCCACCCGGCCCCGCACGGTCAGGCGGCACTGGCCCGTAATCTGGGCGGTGGGGCCGGTGGTGGGCAGCAGTTCAGCCACAGGGTCCCGCCGCTCTTGCACGCGGTCGGCCAACAGGGCCAGGTACGACGCATAGGCCCCCGGCTGCGCCGGAATCGGGCGCTGGTCGGAGAGGGTGGTCACGTGCAGACTTGTGCGCACGGGCGTCGCCCCCGCCACAGGCTCCCACAGGCCGGTGGCCAGCAGGTGCCCTCCGGGGAGGGCTGAGAGACGCTGAAGGTGGTAGTCGGTACGCCAGCGGGTGGTCGCCACGGGCCAGGCCGGTCCGCCCGCCTCGCGGGCGCCCAGGGACAGATCGCTGCCCAACTCCAGCTGCCGGACCGCGGGCAGGTGCCTGGGCTGAAAGACGGCTTGCCCCCGCTGCCGCACATCGTCGCCGAGGGCGGCCGCGGCTGCTGCATCGCAGCCCACGGCGGTCAGGAAGTCTTGCATCCGACACCCTCCAGCGCTACCGTTTCGTACAGGTAGGCTTCCAGGTCGCCACCGGCTCCTTCGACCACCCGGCAGGCATTCTCAAGCCCCTTCAGCGCCACCTGCACCTGCTCTGCCGTCAGTTCGCCGGACGCGATGGCCGCGCGGAACTCGTCTACATCCACCAGATGCCAGCGCCCGTCGCGCTCGACGATGACGTCGAGGTAGAGATCCTCAATGACGACCGTGTCGCCTTCATCGCGGATCTGGGCCATGTGCATGTAGCAAAGCCAGGGGTGAGGCGCTCCCTGGCCTTCGAAGAAGAGCACCCAGAGATGGTGCCGGGGCAGAATCACGGACCGGGCGCCGGCGATGGATGGGTGGCGGATGAAGTTGCGTTCGAGGTAGATGTTCCCATGGAGCCGTTCCAGGCGCCGGTCGATGGGGAAGATGCTGCCGCTGAGAATGTGCTGCTCCATGCGGCTGGGCATGTGGATGAGGATTCGTTTCATTCCTGTCCTTCGATCCCTTCGAGGTGAACCGTGTAGTTGAGGCGGGCAACAATCACGCGCTCCCCTGGGACGATACGCAGTTCGATGTACATACCTATGGGTTGGGTTTCCCCTCTATTCCCGAAGCTCAGGCGGGTTTCCTCCCCGGTCTGCGGGTCAAGATTGAACTGTTTGGGCAAAGTGGGCGGTCTTCCCTACGGAGGTGGCGCCCATGAACTTGCTCTTCCGGCCGTTCTGGGTACGCGGCAAGGGACGGAGCATCATGAAAGTGATCTACCGGGACAGTGACGGCTACCTGCGCCAGCTGTGGGGCAGCTCCGGCATCTTCGGGGACGACCTGCAGCGGGAGTATGACGACGGCCAATACTAGGCGAGACCGCCCTTTCGGGGGCGGTCTTTCGCGTGTGTCATAACGCCGGAGGCTGGTCCATACCCATAGGAGTGGTAGGGGGTGTGCAAGCTGTGGTGCCTGCCGCATTTGAACAGGAGATACTGCCCCTCTTGGCGCCGCGCCTGGCTGACCTGATTCGCCGGGCTGTGGCCCGGCTGCCGGCGCCGTTGGAGGAGATCCGCGTCAGACAGGCCCGGCCGCTCCATCTGGTCTACGCCGGCGGCGATGCCTTCATTACCGCCGACGGAACGCTGACGCCGGACTGGACGGCGGCCGCGCCCGCCACCCACGACGACCTGCAGCGGACGTTCCAGCTGCTGGCCCAGGGCTCGGTCTACGCCTGGGAAGACGAAGTGCGGGGCGGCTTTCTGACCGTGCGCGGGGGACACCGGGTGGGTCTGTCGGGCCGGGCCGTCACCGAAGGGGGGCAGATTCGCACCCTCAAGCATGTCACCAGCCTGAACATCCGCATGGCCCGGGAGGTCCGGGGGAGTGCGACGCTGATGCTGCCGCGGATCATCCGGGGCGGCAAGCTGCTGAGCACGCTGATCATCTCGCCGCCGCAGGCGGGCAAGACCACGCTCCTGCGGGACCTGGTCCGCCAGGTCTCCGGCGGGGTGCCGGCCCTGGGGCTCAAGCCTTTGAAGGTCGGCCTGGTGGATGAGCGGTCGGAGGTGGCGGGCTGCGCCGCGGGCGTGCCTCAGCGGGATGTGGGGCCGCGCACGGACGTACTGGACGCCTGCCCCAAGGCCGAAGGCATGATGCTCCTGATCCGGGCCATGTCGCCGGACGTGGTGGCGGTGGATGAGATTGGCCGCCCCGCCGATGCGCTGGCGGTCATGGAAGCCCTGCACGCGGGCATCACGGTGGTGGGCACGGCTCACGGCTGCGATGTGACCGATATCGGGCGGCGACCGGCGCTGGCCCAACTACTGGAGGCGGGAGCTTTCGCGAGGGCCGTGATTCTGGGGCGGAGCCGGGGGCCGGGCACGGTGGAGCGGGTCATTGACCTCGTGGAGCGGGAGTCGGGGGGAGGTGGGCAGGTTGCTGGCTAAACTGGCGGGCGCCGCCCTGATTCTCGGCTCCACCAGCTACGTAGGCTGGCAGGTGGGGGCGCAGTATGCAAAGCGCCCCCAGCAGCTGCGGGACCTGCAGACTGCCCTGGCCGTGCTGCAGACGGAGATCGAATACGGGGCCACGCCCCTGCCCGATGCCCTGGCCAGCGCGGCCCGGGCGGGCGGACATGCGGTGGGGCAGCTCTTCGCCGAAACGGCCCGCCGGTTGGCCGTGGGCGGCGGCATTTCGCCGGGGGAGGCCCTGGCGGCCTCCCTGCGTGACTGGATGGCCCGGTCGGCCATCCGCGAAGCCGACGGCGAGGTGCTCGCTGCGCTGGTGCCCTTGCTGGGCGTGACGGGCCGGGCGGATCAGGTGCTGCACCTGGAGCTGGCCCGGCAACGGCTGGCCGGGGAGGAGCAGCGGGCGCGGGACGAGCGGGAGCGCTATGAACGGCTGGCCCGCTATCTGGGTGTGTTGTCGGGGGCGGCGCTGGTCTTGATCCTGGTGTAGGCGGGGGTGGGGTTCGGTGGATGTCTCGCTGCTTTTCAAAATCGCCGCTGTAGGCTTCATCGTCATGGTGATGGCCAGCATGCTCAAGCAGGCGGGCCGGGACGAGCAGGGGCAGATGTTGACCCTGGTGGGCGTTCTGATGGTGTTCATGCTGGTGGTCTCATTACTGGGGAATTTCTTTAATCTGGTCAAGTTCACGTTTGGCATGCAGTAAGGGGGCCCCACGGTGGACATTGCAAAGATCGTGGGCATCGGGCTGCTGGCAGGGATTCTGATCAACCTCCTGCGCCAGCACAAGCCGGAACTGGCCATGCAGCTTTCCATCGCCACGGGCGTCATGCTCTTTCTGCTGATGGTCTCCCGGGTCATGCATGTGGTGGACGTGCTGCAGACCTTGGGGCAGAAGGCACGGGTGGACCAGGTTCACCTGGGCACGGTGATGAAGATCATCGGGATCGCCTACGTGGCGGACTTTGGTTCTCAGGTACTGCAGGACGCGGGCGAGAAGTCGGTGGCCTCCAAGGTAGAGATGGCGGGCAAGATCCTCATTATGATGCTTGCCGTGCCCATTCTGTTGGCCATTGTGGAAGCGGTCGTGAAGGTGATGGGGTAGGGGACGTGATTCGCATCGATATGAGGAAGCTGTGGCTACTCTCGCTCCTGCTGGTAGTTCTGGCAACGGGGGTGGTACTGGCCGAAGGGCCGCCTGCGGGAACCGCCACCCTACCGGGTGTGCCCCTGGGGGCCGAGCAGCGGGACGCGCTGATGCGCAAGCAGATGCAGGACCTGGACACCCGCCCCATGGATGGCTTCATGCAGGAGATCAGCCGCACCTGGGAAGGGTACGGGCCCGACATCTCCCTGAGGGACTTCCTGGAGGTCTACAAGGGCGGTGAAGATAGCAAGTACTCCCCCAGGACCATCATGACTGGTCTGCTGCGCTACCTGGTACGGGAGGTGCTGGCCAACGCCGGCCTGCTGCTTCAGATTGTGGTGCTGGCCGTGGCTGCGGCCCTGCTGCAGAACATGCAGTCGGCCTTCCAGAGCGAAGCCACGGGGAAGCTGGCCTACTCGGTGGTCTATCTGGTCCTCATCGGTCTGGCCGTCACCGGCTTCGGCATTGCCGTGGCGACCGCCAAACAGGTGATGGACACGCTGTCGGGCTTCATGCTGGCCTCCCTGCCGACCCTGCTGACCCTGCTGGCGGGGATGGGCGGCGTCACCAGCGCCGCCATCTTCCAGCCGCTCATGGTGACGCTGACGACCACGGCCGCCACGGTGGTGGTGATGGTGGTCTTTCCCCTGATCTTCTTGAGCGCCGTGCTGGAGATCGTGTCGGGCCTGAATGAGAATATGAAGCTGACCAACCTGGCGGGCCTGCTCAAGCAGGGCGCCAACATCGTCCTGGGTCTGACGTTCACGGTCTTCCTCGGGACGGTGGCCGTAAAGGGAGCCGCCGGCGCTGTGGCTGACGGGCTGACCATGAAGACGGCCAAGTTCGTCTTCGGCAACTTCGTCCCAGTCGTCGGCAAAATGTTCTCAGATGCGGCTGATCTGATCTTTGGCTCTTCTCTGCTGCTCAAGAACGCGCTGGGAATGGCGGGCGCTGCGGCCATCTTCTTCATTACGGCCTTTCCCTTACTCAAGATCCTGAGCCTGGCGCTGATCTACCAGATCGCCGGGGCCCTGGTGGAGCCCGTGGGGGCCAAGGAGATCGCGAAGATGCTGACCACCCTTGCCAAGTCGCTGCAGATGATCTTCGCCAGTGTGGCCGTGGTGGCGCTGATGTTCTTTGTGGGCATCACGGTGATTGTGGGAGCGGGCAACGTCACTGTCATGATGAGGTGACCGCATGGACTTCTTGAAAGAATGGGTCCGCGGGCTGGTCATGCTGGTGCTGCTCTCCACCTGCCTGGAGATGCTGCTGCCCATGGGCAGCATGAAGCGGTACGTGCGCATGGCCATGGGCTTTCTTGTTGTGCTGGCCGTGACAAAGCCGATCTTCGGCTTTCTGGGCCAGCCGCTGGATGTGGACCTGGCCCTGTTTGCCAAGGAAGAGAGCCGGCACCTGCCCACCATGGGCGAGATCATGGCGAAGGCCACCGAGTTCCAGAAGCGGAACAGCGATCTGGTAGGCGAGCAGGCCCGGACCGGCCTGGAAGCAGAGGCTGCGGACGCCGCCAAGCAAGTGTCAGGCGTGGCCGATGCCAGAGCAGTGGTCACGCTGACCGAGGGGGCGATCAAAGCGGTAGCGCTCACCATTCGCTCCGGCGGCGGCCAGAGCAGCGTGCCGAAGATCCAGCCGGTTCAGCCCGTGCAGCCGGTGACGCCTGGCGGAGCGCCGAACCCGGCTCCCGGGGCGGCCACGCATGAGCCCGCATCGGTAGATGAAAAGGCTCTGGCGCAGAAGGTGAGGGAGGCGGTGGCGGCCCGTCTGGGGCTGAGCGCAGGGAGCATCCAGATCCGGCTGGAGAGTCACGGGAGGTAGATCAGGTGAAGGAGAACGAGAACAACAAAACGGGGTTCTGGGAGCGGCTCACCCAGTCGCTGGGATTGAAGCCCAGCCAGGTCAACCTCTTGAAGATGGTGCTGATCGGCGTGGTTATGGGGGCCCTGGTGATCAACGCCGGCGACCTGTTCGGCGTCACCACGCCGCTCAATAAGAAGCAGGCG
>Ga0196971_1001123_pt1 | contig 13410 bp, 8 predicted proteins | sample S1v_1013CmetaG_FD_148660 | JGI IMG/M metagenome (GOLD analysis project Ga0196971, IMG submission 148660) | Soil microbial communities from Anza Borrego desert, Southern California, United States - S1+v_10-13C | ecosystem: Environmental > Terrestrial > Soil > Desert | place: USA: California... | reverse complement strand
ATTCACGTTTCATATCATCAAAGGGTTCAAAGGATGCCAGCTCAATAACGCCGTGCATGTTGCCCTCAAAAATCAAGGGAAAGGTATATATGTTTATAGGCGCTTCCAACATCACTCCTGTAGAAATGTAGCCTTCATACGCCCTTATATTTTCCAGATAAATAGGTCTCTTTTCCAATCCTGCCTGGCCTATAATACCTTCACCAAGGGCGTAGCTTCCAAAACTTCGTTCCTTTTCTGTATAAGCGTAAGAAGTATGAAGCTCCAGCTGCTTACTATCATAATTATATATGTATAAAGCTCCTTTACCTATTCCTAAGGTTTTAACAATAAAGCCCAAGCATCTTTGTGTCATATCTTTTAAGTCAGCGGAAGCGGATATTTCCTGATTAAGAGAATTTTGCCCATCCTTTAACCAAAACTGATTTCTCAGCTTCTGTATTAATACATTGTAGTATTTTGCTATACCTGCTATTTCATTGTTTCCTTCTAGTACAGCATCCCTCAATACGCCTGTTACAGCACTTTCATTCATCGTATGCTGCAGTATGTTTATAGATCTTACGATACTTCTTGTTACCAAGCTAAATAAAATGATAAAAAATATACTAAGCGCAATATTTATTATAATTAGAAGTCTTTCCATTTCAATTTGAATGTCGTTTGCCTGCTTTACCAATTGAAATGCTCTATACTTTGCATTATTATCAATCCTTATCAGATTTTGCTCAATAGATTCTGCCAGTATGATATTAGGACCTTTATTAATTTCAATAGCTATTTGTTTGTTTCCTTGAAGAGACTCCTTCAGTATTTGATCCTGATTTTTTCTCCACTTAATAAAGCTCTCTCTAACACTCTTTTCCAGTTCCAGAGAATCCTCACTGGCTACATAAGTTCTGATTAGATCAAGACTATCATATATTCTACGTTCTAAAAATGATACTTCCAACAATGCCTCTTTAACATTCTCTTCATTTCCAACGACCAGTGTATCTCTTACTTGCTCTTGTAGCTTTGCAATATCTATTCTTGCCTCCATTACTGCAGAAGATATCTTTAATGGATCCTCATAGATGCTGTTTGTTACATGCTCCAATTCTCCAACCTTCATTATAGCAAAGAAACCGAAACCCATGAATGCTATAATGAATACAACCAAGACAGCTATAAGTCTGCTTTTTATACTTATGTGCCTCATCATATATCCCCCTAATTCATGCTTTAAAAATAAATATCTGAAAACTCAATATTGATTTTCTCTACTACCCTCTGCCTATCGTCGTACACAGAGTTGATATAGCGCCTCGCTGCTTCATCCTCATTCCCTATAGGAAGCTCTATAGTAAATTCCGTACCCTTTTGTTCTTCGCTGTAAACCTCTATATTACCCCCATGCATATGCACCAGTGATTTAACAAGACTTAGTCCGATTCCACTGCCCTCATGCCTTCTGGTCAACAGCTCGTCCACCTGCTTAAATCGTTCAAATATGATATGGATCTTCTCTTTATCAATTCCAATACCGGTATCCTTAATGGATATGATCATACCATCCGTTATACTTTGAAGATTTACATAAATGCATCCGCCTGAGGGCGTATATTTAATCGCGTTCGAAAGTAAATTTAGTACAATTCTCTCAATAGCATCCGGATCAAAATACATTAACAACTCTTCTGTATCTGTATCAAAAATCAGATTGATTCCTTTATTTTCTATATATTCCACCACGCTCATAGTTATAGACTCTACAATCTGTACAATATTGCCTTTTCTTTTTATTATTTCAAAATTTCCCGAGTCAATTTTAGTAATATCAATCAGATTATTAACCAGTCTTAAAAGTCTATAACAGTTTTGCACTTGTAAATTGACCTTTTTCTCTACCTGTTCTTTATTAAGTTCATTCTTGTTCAAATATAATCTCAGCATTTGATTCGTGCTCATGATAATGTTCAAGGGAGTTCTTAACTCGTGGGAAATATTGGCCAGAAACATACTTTTTGCTTCATTGGCTGCCTCTGCCTCTTCCTTGGCAAGGCGAAGCGCCATGGTCTGCTCCTTAACCTTCTGCTCCAGCTCTAAATTTAGATTTCTTTCCTTTTCAATAATTCTTAAATAAACATTTATTCTATTGATAAGCTGATACTCGTCAATAGGCTTAGTGAGATAATCCACCGCCCCTATTTCAAAGCCTCTTCTCTTGAAATCTTCATTTGTACAAGACGCAGTTAAGAAAACAATAGGTATATCTCTCGTCTTTCTCCTTTGCTTGATAAGCGCTGCGATTTCAAAACCATCCATGTCTTCCATCTGTATGTCCAGAATTATCAAGTCCACATCGTTTTTTGAAAGCTTCTGCAATGCCTTAGGCCCGCAATCAGCTTCAATGACACGAGCATCTATATACTCCTCAATTAAGCTTCTCAAGGAAAAAAGATTATTTCCATTGTCATCTACTATCAAAATGGTGTAACTTGTAGTTCTTTCCACAATATCCCCCCTAAAAACAAAAAAACATCCCATATACATTGTATAACATATGGGAAATATGTCAATTTTTTGTGGATTCTGAAAGCAAAAGAGAAGTAGATTATTCTACTTCTCTTTGACTTCTTTTATATATTCTGCTTTAGAGCTCTGAACCAATATGATTCCAATTATTACAACGATCATGGATATTATTACAGATAGGGTTATTGGTTCACTAAGCAGCAAGGCTCCCAGTATAATAGCAACTATGGGATTGACATAAGCATAGGTTCCTGCCTTCGCTGCCGTCCATTTTTGAAGAATATAAATATAACAGCTGTAACCCACAAAGGAACCAAATACAATAAGGTAAATTAAGGCCAACATCGAATTTAGTGTAAAATGCACCTCTGCAAATTCACCTTTTATGAGGGATACTGCTACAAGACCTAATCCTCCTGCAAACATTTGCGTACCTATATTTGCAAATATATGCCCCTTAAACTTGATTGCCTTGGAATGTACCGATCCCGCAGCCCAGAAAAGACTGGCAAGCATCAGTAACACTAAACCCTTTATATCTATTACTGCTGTGGCCGCATCCCCCAAAATCAGATAAGCAGCTCCTCCAAAGCCTAGTAATAGCCCGCTGACTGATTTAAAGTCCATCTTTACACTTCGTAAAAAGAAAAATTCAATGATTGCCATAAACAATGGAACTGTTGCAATAATAAGCGAAGCTATGCCAGAGCTTACCCACTGCTCTGCATAGACCACCAAACCATTCCCACACAAAAGCATCAAAATTCCTACAATCGCCATATTTGTTATATCTGATTTTTCTTTAGGCAATTCAAAGCCTTTAAGCTTGCAATAGCCCAACATCAGAGCTCCTGCAATGATGAATCGGATTCCAGCAAATAACAAAGGCGGCGAGTCCTGCACCCCTACTCTTATTGCAAGGTAGGTAGAGCCCCAAAAAAAGCATACTGCTAAATATGCCAGTAAGACTTTACGGTTTTCATTCAATTTTTAACCCCCTCAAAAGCACTTCTTTCTCTAATTATATTTGACCCCTAATAATTATAATATTTTATTTTAATAGGCAACTCAATATTTGATAGATAATTAACCTTTTCGACGTACATGAAAACCGCCCCCTACTTATACTTATGATACAATCCTACACCTAAAGTGATCAGTGGGGAAATGTAACAAAGTACTGCGTACTGCTGATATGCTACAGATGTACCAACTATGACTGATATAATCAGCGCGTTGACATTCCATGGCATTAATGGAGCAATGATGGTGCCTGTGTCCGAAATCGTTCTGGCTAATATTCCCCTATCCAGCCTCATCTCATCATACTTGTGGCGCATCAGTCTTCCTGGCAATACAATTCCCATTGTCTGGTCACAGGTTACCACAGTTAATGTACTGCTGATCAAACCGGTATTGATGATTAAGCTGCCCCTATTGTTCGTTGTATGGATCACTCTACTCATGGCCTTGTCTATAAGTCCTGTTCCCTCAAGCAAGCTGCTTAGCGCTATAGCGCCCATGACAATCAAAACCACCTCTACCATGGATACAACCCCCCCACTTACCAGCAGCTCATTTAACTGCTGCGAAGGTGTAGTTGCTTGATAGCCAAACAGTATAGCTTTTGATATTTCAGCAAGGCTCAAATGCTGTAATGCTACTGTAATAAGCGCGCCACCGGACAAGCCGGATAAAATAGAATATATGATCTTTACTCCTAGAGAAGACATGATTACAATGAGCAAAGGCATTAACAGCAACCAAGGCGATATGTAAAATCCAGCTTTCAGGCTATTTTGCAGCTCTGAAATTTTTTCCAGATCAATACCGGTATTATATTTTACGCCTAAGATATAATATATAACAGTGCTAATGAACATGGTTGGTAAAAGTGTTACAAGCATAGATTTTAACATGGACTTATAATCTATGTTGACGGTAGAAATTGTTAGATTAATCAACCCGGATATTGGTGACAGCTTATCTGCTACAAAAGCCCCTGACACTACTGCACCTAATAATACAGGCGTTGGTATCCCCAAACCTCCTCCTATACCTAAAATTGCTATTCCTATTGTGCTAACCGTTCCTACAGCAGTACCCATAAATATAGAGCATATGGATATCATCAGAAAGGCAGCCAATACAAAATTCATTTCCTTTAAATACTCGAAACCGTAATAGATCATGGAAGGCACCACACCGGAGGCTATCCATATAGAAACTGTAACTCCAATAAGGAGTATCAATACATATAATATCTTGCATTCACTCAAGCCGTTTTTCATCATTTTCAACAGCTCAGGCAATTTAAAGCCCTTATGAACAAATATGCTGCAGCATAATAAAATTCCTGCTATAAAACCATAAATCAAAGAAATATTTAACAGTACACAGGCAGCAATCAACGTTATACAAGCAGCGAAAATAGCATAGGTATGCCATAGCTTCATTTCAACCTTCACTTTCGATTCCCCCATAACAAAATATAGCTCTATTACTTCACATTCTCACCCTTGAAGCTACCGTTGCCCTCAAGGTTTCCATAATTCAAATCATCTCTAACCATGACTACTACATCGGGGTTATATTCATCAATATATTCATACAGACTCATTTTATTATAGTGTCTTAGATCTAAAACTCTTGTTTCATTAAAGTGTGCATACAGCAAGGGTTCCAGTGCATTGGTAAAGGAATCTCCAAACACCAGCAGGTTAGGCAGCTTATTGTTATTCGTCCTAATCACAGTTTCAGCCCAATCCCCACCCATGTACACACCATAGTTAATCATTGCTGCTTCGTTCTCAGCCAGATAGTATAGCTTATTATCAGCCTTACCATTGTTAAATTTCTCGTAGGGTATTTTAATCTTAGGATAAGCAATCTTAATTTGCTCACTGGCAGGCTGCATATAATATATCTGTCTGTTTCGTGAACCGCCAAAAGGATTAGGCAGCGTGACTATATCCAGATCAGCCTTATCCATGGGAGGGCGAATGTTAAGTCCTCCCTTCTGCTGTATATTTCTAATGATTTCATAGTAGGTAGCATAAGCACCCTCAAAATTATAATGATGGTCTGTCTTATAGTAATATTCTATATTCGTATTTTTATGAAATACGTCATTCATATTGATATATGCCACATTCTGTTGGTCCAGCTTATCAAAAATCTGTCTCTCTATTTCATTTAAAAGCTCGCTTTTGTTTTGAAGATGTTTTGGATAGTCCGTTCTATGATAGGACGCCTGGCTGGGCACCCCTACAAAATAAAAGCTGCCTCCCCTCTGCACAAGCTTATCCTGCAGCTCCTTCAGCTGATCCACCATTTTACTTAGATTCTCCTCACTATTTAGGACATCATATTTACCGTCGTAGTCGAAAAAAGGAAGTAAAAATCCATCTCTGCCAATAACGATATTATTTATATTGGCTTTCCCAAGCACCACCATATTGATAAAGGTATAGCTTTTAATCCAGGTGTTTCTTCCATATATATGATCGGACAAATAGGTTTCCCATTTGCTAAAATACTCTCCGCTTAACAAGCTGGTTTTACTAAGCACAGGGAGTTCAGCCAGCCTTCTGTTTTCAAACTGCGAAACAGCTTGGCTTTTCTGAAGCTTTGTAAGCACAGGGATAGTAAAAATAACCCCTAAAAACAGAACAATGAATAATATTTTCCCAAACCTTTTCATCTTGTGTATCTCCTTAGAATCTAAAATAAATGAAGGGATTGAAGGTAGAATTTATCAAATACATGATGCAAAGTCCAAACATGCCTATAAGCATGAAATACTTCATGCAGCTTAATATCAATTCATTCCTGTTATTTTTTAGCTTTGCCTGAAGGAATGGGTAAATAGGCGTTGAAGCAGCAATGGCTGCAATAAACTCAAGCTTATATTCTACGATATAATATAGTGCCTGATTATTTATGATGGGCTGTCCCGTCAAACCAAACATAGAAGTCAGATAGTCCAGTGCATAGGTTAAGCTTTCTGATCTAAACAATACCCAGCCTATAACAATAAACAACAGCGCATATAGATGCTGCAACGGTCGCCACAGCTTTTTCAAGTATTCCCCTATTACAAACTTCTCCAGCATCAACAGCAGTCCGAAGTATAAGCCCCAAGCTATGAAATTCCATGCAGCCCCATGCCAAAAGCCAGTCAGCAGCCACACCACAAGTATATTTCTGATCAATTTAGCCTGATTTACTCTATTGCCCCCTAAAGGAATATAAACATAGTCTCTGAACCAAGTACTCAGCGATATATGCCACCGTCTCCAGAACTCTGTAATGGATTTGGATATATAGGGATAATTGAAATTCTCCAAAAATTCAAAGCCAAACATTCTTCCCAAACCTATAGCCATGTCCGAGTATCCTGAGAAATCAAAATAGATCTGCGCCGTATAAGCAAATACACCTATCCACGACAATAATACAGTATGCTGCATCGCCTGAACCTCGAAAATCTGGTCTGCAACAAATCCCATACCATTGGCAACCAACACCTTTTTGCTAAGTCCAAAGATGAACTTTTCTATGCCGTTTGTAAACTTCTCAATATTCACATGGCGCTCATTGATTTGCGCTGCTACCGTCTTATATCTGACAATAGGTCCGGCAATAAGCTGCGGAAACAGTGATATGTATAAAGCCACATTCAGTGGATTTTTCTGAGCTTTTCCTTGTTCTCGATAGACATCTATTACATAGCTCATACCTTGGAAGGTAAAAAAGGAAATTCCGATAGGCATTATAATATGCTGTAAAGGAATAGATTGTCCAAACAAAGCATTAAGATTCTCAATAAAGAAATCTGTATATTTGTAATAGCCAATAACAGCTAAATTTCCTATGGCTGTCAAAGCCAGTATGGTATTAGCCTTTGGCTTGCTGCTTCTATATTTGTCTACCAAAAGCCCTAATAAGTAGTTTAGAAATATTGAAAAAAGCATGATAAACAAGCTTTTCGGTTCTCCATAACCATAGAAGAGCAAGCTGAACACAAGTAAAACAATATTTTTTAGCTTTTTTGGAGAAATATAGTATAAAAATAATACAGATGGAAGAAATATAAACAAAAATACCAGACTGCTAAATAACATAAATCCTCCTGTTACTTTTTAATGCACAATAACTTTTATACCTTTATATTATAAACCCTGCAGCATAGACATAATCGTCCTCTGCCATTCAAATTTCACGAACAGAGTACACTGTTTTTAAGAAACCTGTCATTTCTTGTATACATTACTTATATTATCACAATTTATTGCTACAAGCATTATTTTGTCTCCTCCTTATTTTATAAATCCAATGAATGAAAGCTATCGGATTTGAAAGACTAATATTGAAAAGCAGTGTTATAGGATGCGTTGAGAAAGGAGTATTTTAAATGAATCATCATGATATAAAACAATTGAACACCGCATTAAAGGGTGAGCACATGGCTATTGAGAGCTTTGATTACTATATTCAGGATGCGAAAGATGAAGAGACCAAGAAAAAGCTGATGGACATGCAGCAGCAGCATCAATTTCATGCGATACAGCTGTCTGAAAGAATTCAGCAGTTAGGCGGTAATCCTATAAATTCCTCTGGTGTGACAGGTGTTATGGCAGAGCTCAAGAACAAGGTTACACCCAAAAAGTATGTAGATAATAATATGATCAAGTCTATCGTACAAGGAGAAGAATTAGGAATCCAGGCATATGGAGATATTATGGCAAATCTGACCGATGGTTCAAACCAGAAGCTGGCTGAAGAAATGCTGATCGAAAGTGTAAGAATCGTTGAAACGTTAAATCAAATGGTATAAAAAGAGAAAGGCATGCGCTGCTGAAGTCGTCAACTTGATATTGACAACTTCAGCATAACATACCCTTAATTCATCATTCTGTAATGTGTAGAGTCCATAACTTCTACGATAACCTTGTCTGTGATTGTCATTCCCCTGTCACTGACTATGCCCAGGTTGCGGATGCTTTCCTCCACTGTTGTTCCAACTATGCCGTTCAGGCTTGGAATCACAGAGCCATACTTGACATACAGTGCACTCTGTATGGCAGCTCCTGCAGCACTGGCCAGCTTGTATGCACAGCCTGCCTTAGCTCCATCACAGATCATGCCGCTGAGATTTCCGATCATATTCAGTATTGCTCCCTCTATCTGCTTGTAGTTGAGATTCATGAGCCAAGCCACGCCTGCAGCTGACCCCGTAGATGCCGCCACTCCACAGCCGCATACGGCAGATAGCCTGCCGGTATAATTTTTGATATATGCTGTAACCAAATGACTTATGGCAAGTGCCCTTGCCAGCCGCTCATCACTTTGTGGAAATTTCTCATCGTAGGCAGCAATGGGCAGTATTGCTGTCAGACCATGATTGCCGCTGCCGTTAGAGCTCATGACAGGCAGCTTTGCACCTGACATCCTTGCATCTGAGGCTGCCGCGGTCATAATAATTGCTCTATTGATTACATCATCGCCTATGATGCCATCCTCCACGGCTTTTTGCATGGAGTAGCCTACCCCGGCACCGGCTTTATTTTTGAGCCCTTCCAGGCATATTTGCTTATTCATAAGCAACCCGTCCAATAAAAAGCTGATGTCCTTATAGTCTAGCTTCTCTACCGCCTGTATCAATTCCTTAATTGTCAGCTCTGTTAAAAAAGAATGACTGACAGTAGCAATACCATAATCCAAATCAACATGTAAAAAAACTTCACCATTTCTTGAAATATGTACAAACTGATCATGTCTTCCATTAATAATCACTTTAGATGTGTTGCAGCGACCTCGCATACCAACCTCTATATAAATCTTATCCGTAGTATCATATACATGAACATTTACATTGCCGCTTTCAACAAGCCTTAAGGCTTCCTGCATATTATCCTTGTTTACACTTTCCAAGGCGCTTAATCCCAGCTCAGATGCCCCTCCTGCTATACCCATGCAAGCTGCAGCCAAAAGCCCTACCTGATTTGTACCAGGTATACCTACGCCCATACCGTTCTTGTAGATATTGGGACTTACAAAAATCTCACACGCCTCTACGGTCTCCTCCAGAAGTTCTCTCGCCCGAGTGGCAGCCAATGCCACCGCCCCGGGCTCAGTACAACCAAGGGCTGGTTTTACTTCAGCTTGCAGTATATCGATTAGTGCTCTTGCATTCATTTTTATTCCTCCTCTTTATCTTATATATATAATGAAATTTATTTTTATATAGGAGTATATTCTTTGCTTACTAAGGAACGAATTTGCTTGCGACGGCTTCAACAGCATCAGAAACCTTGCTTTGTAGGCTGTAGCTCTGTAGCTCGACAAAGCAAGTTTCTTCAGAGGTATTCCTCTTGGGTCTCTGAAGCCTTACTCCAACAAATTATTCCTTAGGCAAAGTGTCTGTATTTTATTAAATAATGCAACATATCCTTTGCTTTCTAAGGAACGAATTTGCTTCCGAACGCTTCAGCAGCACCAGAAGCCTTGCTTTGAGGGCTGTAGCTCTGGGGCTCGACAAAGCAATCTTCTTCAGAGGTATTCCTTTGGGGTAGATGAAGCTTTTCTCCGGCAAGTTATTCCTTACGCAAAGTATTGAGTGATTATTATAATATGACTTCTAGAAATGTCATCAATATCATTACTTTATCGTCTTACTAATAAGCTTATCTAAGAATATTGACTTCATTTGCTTGCTGGCCATCGCTTGTTTCACCGGGGACAGCTTTAGTATTGCACCTAATATAGCTGCCATTGCTCTATGACTGCCTAAAGCTTTATTGTCAAAAATTAATTCCTGCAGCTGTCCTTTTTCTATCGCCATCTGAACAACTCTATGTACAGAATTCACCGGAGTAATGATTTTTTCCTGCCTGCGCTGTAATTTTATGCTTTGTTTGAAGCAAGCCCTCGCACAAACCCCACAGCCCAAGCAAATCTCTTCATTGATTTTAATTTCCTTGTGCCTATTTCTCCATTCATCTTGACTTTCTATTGTCTCAATAGCCCCTATGGGGCACGCTCTAACACACAATCCACATTGCGTGCAACGCTCTTCATTAATCTTAGGCAAAAAAGCTGTCGTCTGCACCGGATGCAGCGATCCGAACTTACGCGCTGCAATCAATCCCTCGCAGCAGCAGCCACAGCAGTTACATATGAAGGTAACTCCCTGCCTTACATTTTCACCGCATTGCACTAAATTATTTTCATAAGCTAAATGCAAAAGTTCTATACCTTCAGATGCATCAACCTTTCTAGCATAATTATGCTTCACAAGAGAAGCAGCTGTATTGCCAAAAGTCATGCAAATATCCATAGGCGCTTCACAGGCCTGGTTCATATGTTCCATCTTATGTCTGCAGTAGCAGGTACTTATTCCGATATGCTCCGCTGTTTTGATGATATGACTGGCTCTTTCAAAATCCAGTATCTGTACTTCCTCCGCATTTGTAAGCACTGCCTCTTGAACGAACACTCTTCCCATGCGTGTTTCGGTAGCCAGAAAAAGCTCTTTGATAAAGTCTTCTTCCACATTCATATATTGGTAAAAAAGCTCTGCTAAAAGCTTTTGATCTATATCATTTCTAGTTCTCATCATAGAAAATTCAAAAAAACCAGCCATAGGAGGAGGAAGCAAATACTGTTGTACACCCTTGTTATCCACATCTAGTAGTATCGCCCTGCTTGCCAGCTGATCCAAAACCTTATGTGCCTCTGATTCACTGACATTCCATATGCTGCTGGCTGTCTTGACTGTAAAAGGCTTGATAGGTAGTTGTGCAACCAATGCCGCTTCATTTTCACTGAATAATATGCTTAAAATTTTATAAAGGCTTTCCGAGGCCGGAGCTCCTTGAGGAAATCTGTTTACTCGCTCTTCCAAGCTCTTATATGCTGATTTTGCTGCAATATGAGACATTTTTCCACCTCCTGTACTTTTCCTTGAATATAACATAATAGAAGTATATTGTAAATTGAAGACCTTCATATTAAAACATGTGCTATACATTTCTTGTTTACATAATTTCTTTTGATTTTATGGCAAAAACCCATATTTCCCAATATTTACACGCCATTTTTTCTGATTTATGTAAAGGAATTTGTCGCGTATTGTCGAATATAATTTGAGCTTAATCATTTTCTAGCAGGCTTGAATGATTTGTATCTTAGTTAGTCAATTTTATCACAAAGTGTAACCAACTCGGGGTACATTTGGAAATTTACACACTGATTAATCAAATTTTTAACAAGCTTAGCAAAATTATAGGGGGGAACCAAAATGAAAAAGATTCTTGCAATGACTGTTGCTGCTTCACTTGTTATGTCATCTTCTGTATATGCTGCTGATGCAGTTATATCAGGTTCAAAGGGCGTAGACGTAGTAGCAGCAGCTACCGGCACAACTCCAACACCAGCTCCAAAGCCGACGCCAACACCAAAACCAACACCAAAACCAACGACTCCAGCTCCTAAGCCAACACCCAAGCCAGCAACGCCGGCTCCAAAACCAGCGACGCCAGCACCAACACCTGTTGATACAGCAACAAAGCTAACCAGATTAATTAAATTTGGCTCAAAGGGTGCTGATGTTAAGCTTATACAAACTTTGCTTAACAATAATGGCTACACACTTAAAACCGATGGTATCTTTGGAAAGCTAACTCTGAATGCAGTGAAAAGCTATCAAGGCAAAAGTGGTCTTAAGGTTGACGGAATCGTTGGCAAGCTTACTTTTGGAAAATTAAATCCAGTAGTAGCTGTACCAACACCAACACCAGCTCCAACTACACCGGTTGATGCTGTAACAACTGCTTCTATTGTAAATGAAGCAGCTGCTTTTGAAAAAGCAATAAGCAAGGATGGTACTTGGATTATTGCAACTCTTAAAGATCTAACCTTCGATAAAGACCTTGTTTTAACAGGCAACTTAAAGAATGGCAAAAAAGACAAAGTGACTGGTTTAGATTCAGTGCAACGGAAAATTGCTCTTTACACGCAAGACGACAAAAAGAATGTAACTGCCAGATTTACATTAACAGCGCCTAAGCTTACAATCCTAAGTCCTAATGCCAGAATTCAAAGCGGTACCTTCAAGGGTGACCTTTATGTTTCAGTATCAGGATTCAAATTGGTAGACGCAGTGGTTGATGGAAATGTATACTTCACAACGAAAGATGCTCAAGCAACCTTTGACATGGATGCAAAAAGCAAAGTAACAGGAAAACAGGAATTAGTAGCAGTTGATGCTGTAACAACAGCTTCCATTGTAGATACTGCAGCGGCTTTTGAAAAGGCAATTGGCAAGGACGGTACTTGGATCATTGCTACTCTTAAAGATTTAGCTGTTGACAAAGAGCTTGTTATAGAAGGCGATTTCAGAGATAAAAACGACCCAACAAAAGATTTTAAGCGCAAAATAGCACTTTATACACAAGATGCAAAAAAGGCTACGACAGGTAGATTTACATTAGCAGCGCCAAAATTAACTGTAAAAAGCCCAAATGCTACAATTCAAAAGGGAACTTTCAAGGGTGATATTTATGTTTCAGCTCCTGGCTTCAATTTAGTTGATGCGGTAGTTGATGGAAATATATACTTTACAACTCAAGCAGCGAAGGATACTTTCAAAACAGATGCTACTAGTATAGTAACAGGAAAGCAAATACTTGCAGACATTGATGCTGTGGCATCCGCTTCAATAGTAAATGATGCCGCTGCTTTTGAAAAAGCAATTAGCAAGGATGGTACTTGGATCATTGCAACTTTAAGAGATTTAGTAATTGATAAAGCGCTTGTAGTAGAAGGTACATTCTATGATAAGAATGATACAACAAAAGCTTTAAAGCGTAAGATTGGTCTTTATACACA
>Ga0196971_1001121_pt1 | contig 13424 bp, 11 predicted proteins | sample S1v_1013CmetaG_FD_148660 | JGI IMG/M metagenome (GOLD analysis project Ga0196971, IMG submission 148660) | Soil microbial communities from Anza Borrego desert, Southern California, United States - S1+v_10-13C | ecosystem: Environmental > Terrestrial > Soil > Desert | place: USA: California... | reverse complement strand
TCATGCAGCGGGTTGGTGTGGAAGAAGGGCAGCGTAAAGGCTCTCGTAGAGTGTGACTCCGCGGCGCTGCAAGCTCCGCAGGTATCTAGCCTCGTCGTAAGGGGTGTTTTCTTTCCAACAGCGGAAAATGATTCGCAACCACTTGAAGGCGACCATTCGAATCGCGGCGAATTTGCTCTTTCCATTGCTCAACTGGTCTTCGTAGAGAAGCCTCGCCCAATCACAGAAGCGGATCGAGCATTTGGCAAACTCGATGATGCTTTGGTGGAGGAAGATCGGTCGCGCTCTGCGAAAATGAACGGTTTGTGTCTTTCCGCTTTGCTTGCGCACGGGCGCCACCCCGCTCCAGCACTGCAACTGGCCCGCCTCCGTCCAGTTCTCTCGCCGCGTGCCGAAAAAGGCCGCCACGCGCGGTGCCAGCACCGCTCCGGCTCCCGGCAGCGTTTCAAAGATTGTCCTGTGGCTGTATTGCTGGAAGGTGTTTGAAATTCGGGCGTCAAACTGGGCAATCGACGCTTGCACAGCGGCGATTTGCCGGAGCAGACACTGCATTTTGAGTTCCAAGGCGTTAAGGATCGCTGGATCATCGGTCAGGCTTGCGGCGCTTTTGATCGCATCCAGACGTTGCTGGATTTTTTCTTCCGATCGGCTGTTATGCTTGTAGAAGAAGGCGCGCAGAGCGCTCGGCTTGGCGCGTCGCAAGCTGGCCAGGTTGGGCCACCGGCGCAAAAACTCAAGTGCCATGGGACCTTCCAGTTGCTCCCCGACCAAATCCAAAGCCAGAGGATAGTAGCTCTTGAGGGTGGATGTGAGTTGGTTCATGCAAGCGGTTCTTTCATCCACAAAACCTCGTCGCGCTTCGACCTCCAGGCGCAACTGGCGTGTGATTGCGTCCTCTGGTTGCAGCGGACGCAAACGATCATGGTGTTTGGCTCCCAATTCGCAGAGCAGATCCGCGTCACGAGGATCGGATTTGGCTCCGCTGATTGTGAAGGCCCGGCGGAAGTCAGCCAGACTGCGTGGATTGACCGGGTAGATGACCACAAAGTCATACTTCATCAGCGCGTAGATGACCGGTCCTCGGGCCTGTTCGATGCAAACGCCCAGCTGGGCTTGCGAATGTTCCGTGTGCAGTTTCAGGAAGAAGGCGTCCAGCGATGCCGGCTTTTGATCGACGAAATGACGCGACAAAGCGCCGGCATTTGGAGCCTGCACCACCAGGCAGTGCTCCTTGTCTGCCCAATCCAGGCCGATCCAAACCACCGGTTTGACCGGTGCATTTTCGATTGCTTTGTTCGATTCAGAGTTGCTTTGCATCTTTATTGTTCTCCGTGCAGTTTGTTTGAAGCGCCACGCGCAACCTTGCTCCAGCGAAAGCCTTATAGAGGGCCGTTTGGTCGGCAACCTCTGAGTATTCGTCAAAGAGCAAGGCGCAGGGCTGGGAGCGAAAGTCTCTCCCGATTCGTCGAGCGACATGGGTGGGGTGATTCGTCTTCCCGGCCCGCGCGTGGCGCTTCTGTTGAAGAAAAAATCCATCTTGTTCACAACTCGGAAATTTCCCGGCGCGAAAGTTGTTCACATCGGCTGCGGCGAGCTGATCCAAAGGCTTCCTCGCCGATATTGAATAACTTTCGGAACAGCTATAAGGGGCCGGGGGAGAGGGTGCGCTGATTCGTTCTACAGCGTGACTTCGTTCCCAGGTTCAAACGCTCCTCCTCTCCCCTCGCCCTCTCCTCCGCTCGGAGCGGAAGAGAGGGAGTTGAATGGGGCTTTACACCCAAATCAGGGCGCTCGTTTTCAGACTGATTTTCTCCCCTCGCCTGCGACGCAGGAGCGGGAGAGGGGCTGGGAGAGAGGGTGCGCTAATTCGTTCTATAGCGTGCCCTCCTCTCCCCCCGCCCTCTCCTCCGCTCGGAGCGGAAGAGAGGGAGTTGAATCGGGCTTTACACGCAAACCAGGGCGCTCGTTTTCAGACTGATTTTCTCCCCTCGCCTGCGACGCAGGAGCGGGAGAAGGGCTGGGAGAGAGGGTGCGCTGATTCGTTCTATAGCGTGACTTCGTTCCCAAGCTCAAACGCTCCTCCTCTCCCCTGCCCTCTCCTCCGGCTGCCGATCCGACATGCACGTCCTGCGTACGCAAGAGCGCGAAAGCCTCGCAGCTTTCGCGCTCTTGAAATGTGGATCGGAGATCAGCGATGAAAATTAACGGGCGCGCCGCCGGGCATTTCATGCGCGCAGGGCTGATTCGTCGGCGAATCGGCAGTGCGATTCACGGGCTGCACCAGATTATTTGCCAGCAGGTAGGCTTCAACCTCGTCGCCACTGATGCCGGGCAACATGTGTCCATTCACCTCCACGCATGGGCTCAGCATCTGGCCGCTCTTCTCAATCATCTCCTGGCGCTGCAAAGGATCGTTGATGATGTCGCGGTCCTCAAATGGCAGATCGTACTTGCGCATGATCGCGCGCACGCCCTGGCTCCAGCCGCAGGACGGCTTCAAATAGGCAATAATCTTCGGTTTGTTCATAATGTGGTCGGCCCATACACTGCCACAACCGGGAGAAATGGCAACCCGTAGCGCAAGGTTTCCAAACCTGTCCTGCCCGCCGCAGCAGGCGGCTGAGGACGGGATCTACGCCACGCTTCCGCAGACTTGGATTCTGCGCTACGGATGATCGCAGCACACATCGATTACATCACTCCACCAAGTTCCGTCGAACTGAACCGCCTGGATTGAAACACTTCCGGCTTTACGCGCATCGGCCATTGTTGCCAGTCGGCATCCGCATCGGATCGCAGACTCTCAGGCAGGCGGACAACGGCCTGATCGATCAATGCGGGAAGAACGGGAGCCCTGACTTTCAATGCAATTTCGAGCGTCAGAAAAAACTGTCCGGCATCGTGAGCTCCGCGCAACGGTTCAGGCACGTATGCGGCGCCTGCCTGGTGGACAGCGCGGATAAATTCACCGTGGGGCACGCCGACAAACCACGGTTCCTGCAGCCCGATGATCACCTTTCCTGCATTCCATTCGAGCCACGCATTGGCAAGGGTATTGACGGGGCCGGGTGACAGGCTTGGAAGAGGTCCAATCATCATCATGGCAACGCCCTCTTCATGGCGCATCAGTGGGTCCGCGACCAAGCCTGTCTTTCGCAGTTCCTCGCAACCTTCGCTCACGGCAGCCCAGTCAACCTCGGAAATCAATCGTCCGCCCATCAATCCGACAATTGGAAGCTCCGCGTAGAAATCTCCACGCACCAGCCAGGCATCGGGGAAAACCTGCTGAAACGTTCTCGCGATCGCCTCAAACTGGGGTCGAGTCAACTGGAACATCGGAAGCCATTGGCAATACAGCCCGCCCGGCTTGAGTGAGTCGCGCACAGCGCGAAACTGTTCAAGGCTGAACAACCGCCCCTCGCCAGTCCGCCACGGGAGAAACAGATCCCCAATCACAACATCGTAAGCGCCCTGGTGCGTGGCGGCCATCCATCGTGCGTCCTCTGAAATGACACGAACGCGGGAATCATCGAAGACACCACGGCTGTAGCCGGCAAAGTGCGTTCTCGCTTGTTCAATCACCAACGGCGACAGCTCCGCGGCGTCGATTCGTTCAACGACGCCAGAGAGAGCTGCGCCCGACAAAGTACCTCCTGTCGCGACGCCCAGCAGCCCGACAGACCTTGCCTTTCCGTGCAACAACAGGGGAAGCAACGACTGCCGTTCCTGGTTCACGCGGGCTTTCGATCCGCCAAGAGTATAGCTGTTATTAAAGATCATTCGCCAATCGCCCGGTCCGCATTCCACAGTTGCTACAACTCCTTCGCGGCCGACGCTCACTTCGGCAAGCCGTTCAGTGGGATTGACGGAAACCTGCGGCAACTGCCCTGCCACAAGGAAGGCCGTGACCATGATCGCGCCCAATACTGGCCAGCGGCGAAACTGCGCGTGGACCCCGTCACTGGCGAATGCTCCTTGAACCTGAGGACGCGCAATGGATTCAAGCGTGCGACCCACTGGTCTCATCAGCGAAATCAAGGCATAACCAGCGCCGATTACAACGACGCTCTGCCAGAGACCGAAAGAAGGAGCGATCAGCCAATGCGCGGCTTCAGCCCCGCACCACCCGCCAAATCCGTTGCAGGCCAGCAATAGAGCAACCGAACCGCGGCCTGCTCCCACGTGCGCCAGCAGGAGCGGAAACAGCAGGCCCGCAACCAGAAACGTCGGGCACAAAGAGAGCATCGCAAGCATTCCTATCTCCCGCAGATAGGCGGCGGGTTGAAGCTCATAGGCAAGAATATCAACGCCGCCACGCAGCCAAGTGAATACGAAGGGCTGGAGTGCGCACGCGAGGGCGGCGCCGATCATGACGTATTGAAATCTGCGCCTCGGATCCTTTGTGCGCCTCTGAATAATCGGGACAATCGCTGCGGCGGCGCCCAATGACAGCAAACCCCAGGCAAGCACGGTAGCGTTGGAAAAGAGTGAGTTGATGGTGACCTGCGCGAACTGGTGCTGCACCACCACTTCCAGAGACAGCACCAGGAATCCCGAGGCAAAGGCGAGAAACGCGACGGCAGGATCCATCCTGAATTTCGACCGCATATCGCGGAGGTAAATCGGCGCAGGCCGAACATGTTCCAACGTCGCAGCAGTCTCCGACGGCATCCGTGAAATCAACAGAGCAGCCGCAGCAAGCAGCAGATTCAATCCGCAAAATGCAAGGCCCGCCCCGGTCAAACCCCAGGCCGGCAACGCCCACAACATCACTGATGCGACACCTGCGACACCGCCCAGGGTATTGGCGGCATAGAGCAAAACCGCCTGACGCCCTGCCGTGGGGGAAAACATTTCAACGGCGCGCATCATCCATGGAATCACCAGCCCCATCGCCGCTGCGGGCGGCATCACAAATAAAAACGGTCCGAGATGCTTCCACAACGCACTCGACTGGGACCTATAGAGAGCATCAGCAAACTGGGGCGTGAGCAGCACTGGAATCGATAGCAGCGCGATGCTGATTTCCGCGCCAGCCACCCAGCGCCACCGATGACGCACCGGCTTGGAAAAGAGGGCCGCCAGCGCTGAACCGGTCGCAAGCCCAATGAAAAACGCTCCGAGGACTTGTGAGAACGTGAATGAACTGGCGCCCAGCAAGTCGACCAAACGCCTTGTCCAGATGATCTGATGGCCCAGACCTGCAAGTCCACTGAGACTCGCGAGCGCACACGTCACCCATACCAGGGTGGAGATGCTTCCAGGTCCGCGGCTCATTTCATCAAAGGCGGCGCGCGCGTTTGCGATGGATCTGAAGCAACACGGTTCCACCAAGCGCAATTCCCAGGAATGCCAGCGGGACGGGCTCAGGGACGGCTCGAAAATTCACATGCAACATTTCCGATGGCGTGTGGATGGGACCGCCTCCAACTCCGTTCTGCGAAGTATCAAATAACTGAAGGCCCACAAGATAGTCGCCAGGCAGAGTTGCTGTGAATCGCCGGCCATGGATATGACCCGCCGGGTCCTCACCCGGATCACCAGCCGTCAGCGGATTGCTTAAATCAATCAACGGAGTCGACTGGCCCACGTTCAGCGGATATGTCGGGACCATGTCGCCCGTGAGCCAGAAACCCAGGGACCCGCCTGTGGGGGCGCTGAGGAGCGTGAGTTGGACCTGGATAAAGGATCCATACGCTGGCGGCAACCCAGCTGGAAGCGTTCCCGCGGAGAGTGCGACGAGCGTCGGTGAACTGTTGAAATGGCCCGCGAATCGCCCCGAACTGGCGTAAGTCATGGGATAGTAATATCCGGACTCCGCCACGAACGCTGCGCCATTAGCCCAAACCAGTGGATCGTTCTGGCTCGTACCAGCCGCGCCAGCATTGAGATGATCAAATGAAATCGGTTGTGCCTGGACGGTGGCACAGGCAATCGCGCCAGCCGCGGCGAGACATAACCAACCTGTTTTGATTCGAAGATTTGTGTTCATGTAGAAGTGGAGTGATTACTGTGGAATTTCGGTCAATCTGTAAAACCGTTGAGGTCCCGACGCGTTGGTATCCGATAGATAGTGAAGATCGCTATGGGCGCCGTCGGGGCCCAGCGTGGTGATGTTCGTGGCGATGGAGATCCAGTTTGTGCTGCCAAGACCGTCGCACGCTTCCAGAAAGTAGTTATGAAAACTCCGCGCGCCGTATTGGACCATCACCGTGCCGTTCGTTTTCATCATCGAATTAATGAAAACCCCGGCTTGGAAATAGAAGTAGTTGGTTGGGTCGGAAGGCTGATGAATCGGGCCGTTTCCGGGACCTGCTGTCGAGGTGTCCACCAGGCGGAATCCAACGGTGTACAGGCCGGCCTTGTTCGCGGTGAACCGCCGCCCGTGAATGTGGCCGAAGGGGTCAGGCCCCTCAGGCGTGGTAAATCCCTGGCTGATGTTAAATCGATTGGTCGGGCTGTGCGTCCCCACGGGGACCTGAAACCGGCGTGTGGTTTCAGTCGCTTCCTCGTTTTCCTCCCAGAACGCGATTTCCCCGCCAGGCGGTCCGCTCACATGCGTCACCTCCGCCTCGAGAAACGCCCCACTGGCGGGGGCATTGGGCGCAGGCCCGCCCGTCCAGATTGTTCCCGGCAGCGCCGCAAACCCAACCTCCACCTGGTACAATCCAGGATACAGCGGATCTGTATCGCTCATGAAGAAGCACGCAGGTGTCGGAGGCGAGTTTCCCCCGATGTTTGAAAAGATGTCGTACGATGCGGCATTGATCAGCCGCAGACGTGAATTGGGCGCCGTGCTCTCGGCTCCGGCGCTCAGGTGGATATGCTGACCCTGCAGCGGCAGGCCGCCTCCGTGCAGGACGAAGGCGACCAGAATGCTGAGGATTGTTCCGGCTTGATACCGCTTCACGAGTGGATTCCGGAAAAATTTATGGTGCAACTCCGCGCAGCCGGTAAAAACTCGCAGGCATGCCAGGCTGATTGGTGAAGGTCAGCGCCGTCACTTCCGGACTGTTCGTGAACGGCCCCGCGACAGGCGTCCACCCGTTCGCGAGGTTGGTCGTGGCCTCGACGAACAGGTTCGTGATTCCCATCCGCGCGAAGCTCAACGCAAGCACGTCCTCACCGGCAGCCACGCTCGTCAGCGCCAGATTCACATCAGCGACCAGCTTGATTGTCAACGGATCAGAGGCCGCGTGAATCGGCGCGATCAATTCCGGATGATTGCTTGAGGTATCATGCAGCACGAGGGTGACGAGATATTCGCCGCGCTTGTTGACGGTGAAGCGCCGCCCGCGAATGCTGCCGAACGGATCGCCCCCGGGAAGACCCGCGCCCGTCTGGATGTTGCTCAACAGGATCCTGTTCTTTCCGGGCTCATAGGTTGCGCCAACGGCATATTGATACGTCGGAAACTTGGCCCCCTGTTCCCAGAACGTCAGCGCCCCGCCCTCAGGGCCATCCACCGACACAATTTCGCACGCGATGTAGGAGCCGAGCGCGGCGGAGACATCCGAGTTAGTCCTGGCCGAGAGCGCCTGCAACCAGAGATTCGTGGTGCCATAGAAATAATTTGTGAAATAGCGGTTGGAGAACCGCTGATAATTCATTGGCAGGACAAATCCGGAGCTGCTCGCATAATTGGTGCCGTTCACAAATTTCAGCTTTGTGCCGGTGTTGGTGCTCACTGCGCCCGCCGTCAAAAAATTCACCTGCGCCTGCGCCGTGCCAAGGTGAAACCCAAGCAGGAGCGTGCTCAGACAGCCAAGGGGTTTGAGATGGTTTTTCATTATGTTTTAGGGATTCAATTGGATTTGGGTTCGAAACAATTAGGGTTCTGATAACGATCTGACTGGAATTGATACTTACGGCCGTCCAACAGGCATTATGAAACGGGAACCAGGGGCCATCAGCTTCGGCGGCATGTGTTCCCACTTGAGCGTCTCCACATGGCCGTCAAGGTGCAGGTAATTGGCCCCGCCGAGATGGCGCTTCACATCCACCTGGATGCGGAAGCCGTTCGTGGTGTACGCACCCGCCGGGTGGTTCGGGACCGGCGAGTTCCGGTAATCTGCAAAATGGAAGTGGTCGAGACCGATGCTTTCCTCGAGCAACTCGCCCATCCACATCGTCTCCGACGGGCTTGGCACCGACGTTTGGCGAGAAAAATTGAGATGCGGGGCGCCAGCGGGGCGCGGTGTCAGAAAGTCATTCACCGCGAAGCTGTAGGGCCGCGTCTTTTCGAGGGCGCATCGGTAAATGTTGGTTCCGTTGTAAGCGGCCAGCGACGCGAGCCAGGATGGCAGGCTGTGCTGGTCGCCGGGCAACCGGCCGTTGTTGTCGTTCGCATACATCTCAGTGGAGAGCCCCATCTGTTTGAAATGGTTCAGGCACTGAATGGTTTTTGCCTTGCCCTTCGCCCGCGCGAGCGCTGGCAGAAGCATCGCAGCGAGGATGGCGATTATGGCAATCACGACCAGCAGCTCGATCAGGGTGAACCCGGACATACATTCACGTTTCCGCATCTTCTATCTCGTCTTCCGGCAGCCGGGTCTGGCGAGACCCGGCTGCTCACGTTTCCAACTTCCTAGTCTCTTGAGGCGACAGCCGAGCCGACCACAACCTTCTTCGCATGACATGGCGTTCCGTTTTCATTCACGACGAAGAGCATGTAATAACCGCCGATCGCGGTTCCCGGCAGCTTGGGCGCCGTGACGCGGAGGACGTTGCCGCCAGTGCGAGTGAATGGCAGTTTGATGTAACGCCGATCCGTGCAGAGACTGTGCGACATTGATCCTGTTCGGATGATGCACACAGACCCGATGCTCTCTGCGTTATCCACGGTCACGTCGAAGTTGATACCGTAGTCGATCTGCGATGGATAAGCCGTGATCACTGGGCGCACTGCCTCGTTGGTGTTCGCATCAAACAGGTAGGGCGGCGTGAAGAACTGCGCCGAAGCAACCCCCAGGTCCGAGTCGCCAGCGGGCGCGAAGGGATTGCCGGCAGGGGTCAAGCCGTTGCGGTTCTGGCCACCCATGTAAACCCGGCCATCGGGCCAGAGGTGGATGATGCCGTGCTCATCCCGCGGCACCTGGCTCTTGTCCATCGTGCTGATCAGGCCTGTCGCAGGATCCAGGATTTGAACGTGCATGCTCCATGCCTCCATTCCAGAATTCCCGGTGCCGTTTCCGCCGATGATGCAGATTTTTCCATCAGGCATTGGCGTGGCGTAATTCTGGCGGGCACGCACGACGAGCGAACCAGGAATCGTTGTCCACTTGGGCATCGGGATCGGAGGCTCGCCGGGCAGGCGGGGCTTGCTCAGGCTCGCCATCTCCAGATACATGCTGCTCGCTGTGACTGCGCTTGAGGTGTTGCGTCCCCCGATGTGATACAGGCGATGCGACAGCACCATGCCGTTCGTATCGAGTTCCATCATGTCCGCATTGGCAGAGAACGGCGCGAAGATGTTTGTCGCCGTGTCGACATACTTCAGCCACTTGCCTTCACGGACATTCGGCGTTTCCCGATCCGAATCGGCCATCGCACCCTGGACGTCCACGAGATAGGTGTGGCGCGCTGCCTGTTCGGACGAAGCGCTCCCGAGCTCACCGCCGGCTTCGGCGGCGTCCTCAAAGAGAATGCCGGAATTCACCAGGACCTTCCAATCGTGCGCGTTGGTTCCCGTCTGGACGACGCAGGAATTCGGATACCAGGCGGGATGCAGCAGACGCGCGTTTTCCAGTGCAATCGTTGTGTCAGTGTTGCCGTCGTAGACTTCGGGCACCGGCTGGGTCACCTGGTTTGCCGGCGTGCCCGCGGCCGAGGAGAGAAAGCCAGCCAGTTTGAAATTCCAAGGCAGGCTATTGCTCCAGGTTTCGCTCGCGAAGAAGTTGGTCAACCACGTGGAACTCGAATTGGGAGCGGTTCCAGTAGGAATCGCAATCTCGTCGCGGTCCCATCCTCCGAAGATGAACGCCTTGTTGCCCGGCAACGCGACACATCCAGGATACCAGCGCGCATAGCGCATATCACTCGGCACCGGGTCAGGATGCGTCACGGTTCCCCGTTCCGGATTCATCAACCGGATCGCCGGATAGTTTGTGGAATAGTCGACGCCCGTTATTGACGTCAAAAGGTGCGGATTACAGTCATTGCTGATCGAGTTACCGATGGGGAAATAAATCGAGCGTTCCGAAAGGCCGTTCGTAATTCTCGACCAGAAGAACAACTCCGAATAGGGATCCTCGGGATCCGCGTTGTACTGGGCGCGCATGCAGGACATCGGGCGTTGCACCCAGATTTCATTGTCTGGATCATAAATCTGGATTCGATAATTCCCGTTCTGGCTGTTCATGTCATGGCCGCCGGGGAAGATCGGGCGCCCATCCTCGAGCGTGCAGAAGCCCGGACAGTACATGTCGTAGTAAAGGCCGCGTGATACTCCCATGTTCTTCGTCGCCCCAAAATTCAGCTCGGCATCGTGATTGTTCAGGGCCGCCGTCACGTATTTCGGATCCGCGGTGTCGTACTTGTACGCATCGGGATGTCCCCAGTCGTAGAGCTGGCAAAGATCAAGGTATTGATCAACCCGGATGCGCTGGGGCACTGACTGGCTGACGTCATGAATGATCGTGTAGCCGCCGTAACAGAGCTGGTTGAAGGATCGGCGCAACGCGGAGTTGAACTGGTTGCCAGGATTGGAAAGAGCCGTATCGCCGCCGCCCGCTCCCGGGCCTCCGGGATTGGGGTTCTGGATGATGAAGTTGATGACGTCCGGATTGGCAAGTTCGTCTGCCGTGTAGCCCGAATGGCGATGAAACATCAACATCTTCGGCGTGTCCTCGTTGGTCTTCCAGACCAGCGTGTTGTGAACTGCCATTGCATGGGACGGCAGCAGCGGCCCGACTTTTCCGTGAAGGCGCGGATCGGTGTTTGTGTGGGCCAGCCACGTCACCGTGCCGCCGGGTCTCACGCTCAGATCCACGTCTGCGTAAGGCATGTTGGGATCCGTGTTGTAGGGCGCGCCCGCTACATGCACGTTCGCGGCCGCTCCGGCGAGCGCGAGCACCGCTGCGGCACACAACATCCGGGAAAAGGAGAATGTTATCGGGTGGAAAAATGGGATGGGTTTCATTGTGGGTTCACCGGTTTGTCGATGGATTCACTGCTGAGTTTGGTTTTCAACGTCACCCGCTCCTGAGCACCGCCAGTACCGGCCGCTCCTGGCTCGGCTCTTTCATCCATGAATTATTCCGCCGCCCTGCATGAACGTTTTCGTGGATGCACGTTTCAGCCGCTAAGAACAGGCGCAGGGCGCAACGGCGCTTCCGGCACAAGGAGTAATCATCGCAGGCGACTCTGGCATGAATCATTGGTCATGAGCGTCCGGGTGCCGCGGTTTTCGCGGTCATCCGTGTTTCGAATTGATCAACAGGTCGGAACCCACGCATCAGCGTGCGCATTTAGAAACAGGCGGGAGAAAGCAAAGCGCGGCGTCCGAAGAAATTAACCAATGCGGGGAAGGAAGAACGAGAAGACAGCTGCAGGCGCAACGGATCAATTAACGGGGCCTGGAAGATAAACACGAAAGAAGCCTTGGAAAGCCGATGGAGCGTTGGTGATCGTGATCACCCGCTCAAGAGGCTCCGCGGGAATGTTCGTAAGAAGGTTCCAACTGCCGCTCGCAAGGGATTCCCGGGATTCGACGATATACGGCTGGTTCGGTTCCGCATGAAACGAGAAGCCCAAGCCTTCGCCGTCAGTTTTCATTCCGAACAACCGTGGAGGCGGTGGCGGCGAAGGCGATGATACGATGAAATCCACGGCAAGCGTTGGAGCGAATTCGGATTCACGCGAACCGATCATTTTGCCGGTGGCAACCTGATCGCCCGTAGCGATCACGATCCAGCCGAAATTGGTCCCCGGATCTTTCACCCACATTTGAACATCAGCGATCATTCCGGCGGAGCTAAACAAGGTTCCGTCAATTTCCGCCGTGACGCTGGGCGACGACACGTACTCAGTTCCCGGTTCGCACCCCTCCGATGCCCATGGCACGCCGCTTTCCCGCTCGATCCAGGTCGCCTCAAGCTCCGCCCAGCTTACAAGCATCCGGTTAACATCGAAGTTCGAAGGATCTGTATTGGAGCGCGTAACCACAACGGCAAGCGTCACTCCCGTAATGGTCGCGTTGGTTGGAATTTCCGAGAAATCGAACTTCAATAGCGTCCGGTTTTGAATGAAATACGGCTCCTTCGCAATTCCGACCAGCAAAGGAGAGACATTACCGAAGTTCGTGACCGATGCGAATTGATCGCGAAGAAAGGTGTCCGCGATGGGATTGAGGATCTTCGTTCCCGCAAACGAGGTGCGCTCAGCCAGGCCGAGAAGGGCGAGGGTGGTGAGCGTCCAGCTCAGGAAAATCGTTCGCATACTCACGGACTCCGATCCGTTCGCCGCGGGCAACATGCGGACACAGAAATGATCATGATTACTGTGAGCGCTGCAGAAGAAGGTTCTGGTATCGGGGCCGCTGTCACGGTGAGTCGCGGGCGATTCGATGCAAAGCTGCGCGCGTTAAAGAGAAAACTCACTTCATCATCCGTTGCGTATAAGTAGAGGGAGACGTCGCCTCCAGCAGTCATATCCGCCAGGAAACCCGGCGCGAGGGCAAACGGGTAGTCCACATACACATTGTTTCCAGGAGGATCGTACGGGTAGGAGCCGAGTGATTCGTGTGAACCTGAAAACAGGAAGGAAATTGAATTGAAGCTTACGAGCGTCGTTGCGGGAAAACCCGCGGATCCACCGCTGCCGGCGACACCTTCAACCCATGCGTCCTGCGACAGCCAATCTATTCCAATCCCGCCAGCGTGAACTGGATTGAACATCGAATTGTTCGGCTGTGCCCCCGGAGTTCCGAAGTTGCTGGCAAGCGAGATCGTCACAGCAGTGATTTCCCAGTTTCCCGCTCCATGCACTGAATCAAAGGCAGCGGTTGCGTCTGAAAAGTTGAACTTCACTACGCTGCTGAATTCCCCCTTCGGCGACCCGCCTGACGCAATCGCCAGGGTAGCTGCTCCGCCAAAATTCAAGCTCGAGAGGTCGCCGATCGCGGGGTTGTCAATTGAACCGCTCGCAAGGAATGCATCCGCAACAGGATGATCTACGACGAAGCTTGTGGCGCCGTGCCCGGATACGGCAGCGAGCAGCAACAGCAGAATGCCGAATCGCAATCGCAGCCTGAATCGAATCATGGCACAGCCAGCACGCGGTAAAATCGCGATGCAGAAGTTGATTGTGGATCGGAAACGAGAAATGAGTCGGCGACAGGATGATTGGTCGCCGCAAGAGCGGTCCACGAATCAAGTGCGCTGTTGGTCGAAACCTGAACGATATAGGTCTGATTCGATGCGCCC
>Ga0196971_1001120_pt1 | contig 13427 bp, 16 predicted proteins | sample S1v_1013CmetaG_FD_148660 | JGI IMG/M metagenome (GOLD analysis project Ga0196971, IMG submission 148660) | Soil microbial communities from Anza Borrego desert, Southern California, United States - S1+v_10-13C | ecosystem: Environmental > Terrestrial > Soil > Desert | place: USA: California... | reverse complement strand
CTCACGAGGTACAAAAGCGCAGCCAGATCAGCGTTCATAAAAGCCCCTCAAGCCCCAGTATTCAGAATGCGTTCGAGCTCTGCGATCAACGGCGGAATATCTTCTTGAACAGTACGAACAAGACGCCCGAAATCGATCGCAGCGTAGCCGTGGATCAAACGATGCCGCATCGCGATGATGTCTCGCCAAGGCACGCTCGGCTCGGCCAGCTGGATGCTGCTGGAAACGAAATTGGCCGCTTCGCCGACGACTTCCACGGCCCGCTCCAGTGCGAGACGCTTCTCATCATTGGCGCTCACATCATCAAAGCTAAGAGAGCCCAAAATGTCTCGCGCGAGACGAGCATGCTTCAGCATGTCTTCAAGACGCAGGCGCGATGCGGCGTCGATCATGCTGGCGCAAAGGAGCTGGTCATGAGGTCGAGCGCTTCGGGGCGCAGCTCATCTTTCAGTACGAGGTCGACAGGATGACCGAGGAGGTCTTCAAGCTCGTTCTGTGCGCGCGCGACGGTCAGCAGGGAAGGCGTACCCGTCACGTCGGCGAAGACATCCACGTCGCTATCCGGCCGCTCCTCGCCGCGCGCCACCGAGCCGACGACGCCGAGCAGACGGATGCCGTAGCGCGCTTCGATGTCGTCGCGCCGCGTGCGGATCGTTTCGAGGACGGTGTCGAGCAAGCTCTGGGTCACGGGTTAAGAATCTGCCCTTCCTTGCATGGCGTCAAGTTTAGCGCCGGCGCCAGCGCGACCAGCCTGAGAGAAGTGTCACCGCAGGCGCGGCGAAAAAGACGATGGCGGCGAGCCAAGTGGGCCAATCGGCCTCCGTGGCGCCGAGGAAAGCGAGGACGTTGCCGATGACGGGCACGAAAGCGAGGAAGAAGCCGACAATGGCCGAGAGCCAGACGCCGAGTTCGAGGTGGGTGTGAATCCACTCGATCACGTAATTGATTTGCAGCAGGCAAAGCGCGACCCAGGCGAACGCGATCAAGCAGCCGACGCCGGCGAGACGCGAGACGCGCACTTGGAAACGGCGCATGTCTTCGCGTGCACGGGTGCGGTCGAATGTATGCGCCGCGACGGTAGGTTCTTCGCTCAGGTTGGAGAGCCCGCGTTGGGCGGCTTGGCGGAGCTCATCATCGTTGGCCGCGCCCTCTTCGCGCGCTTCCGCAACCTGCGCTTCGAACGCTTCGACGTGTGGCTGCAGCGTGGCGATCGCGCGCGGGACAGCGCCGCGCGCGGTGCGCCAAGCCTCGACGAAACGGCGCATGAACGCCTCGGCAGAGAGCCGGCCGTCGAGATAAGCTTCGATGAGGGCCCGCCAGTCCGCAGCCGTCACGTCACTTCTTTTCCTTCTTCTTGTACATCGCCAGCATGCGCTGGGTGACGAGGAAGCCGCCGAAAATATTCACGGCTGCGAGCCCCGCAGCGAGCCCGCCCGCGCCCTTGGCGATCCAGCCGCTCTCGACGTTTGCGTTCGCCGCCGCCGCGATCAGGGCGCCGACGATGATCACCGAGGAGATCGCGTTGGTCACCGCCATCAGCGGCGTGTGCAAAGCCGGCGTCACCGACCAAACGACGTAGTAGCCAACGAAAATCGCCAGCACGAAAATGGCCAGATAGAAAACGAATGGATCAACCATGCATCAGCCCCCGAAACGCGTGCGGCATTGATTGGCGGCGGCTTGACGATCAGCGACGGGCTGCTCCAGCCAGTGCGTGCGCGCCGCGCTGGCGGCGTAGCGACCGGTCATGCCTTCGACGCCCTCCATCGTGTTCAATTGCGCGAGAATGCGGCCCAGCACATTGGACCATTCGCCGGAGGCGCCGCGCGGATAGGTAAGGACGTTGAGATCGCCAACCGCGGCGACAGCGCCGGCGCAGGTGGTGAGCGCACTGATCGATGGGCCCTGCTGCGCTCGCGCGGGGGCCGATACGAGTGCGGCGGAGAGAAGCGCGGCGGCGGCCAGTCCGAAGCGGTTCATGCGAGCCTCCTTCAAATTGTTTGGTAGGTTGCGTCAGCCCGCACGACGAGCCCAGCCCCGTCGATCTCATGCGTCTCAGCGGCCTGTTCGCCGCGATGATTGCGATAAATGAGCGTGTGGCCGCGCGCGCCGACCAGAAGCGCCTCCGGCTTGAACGTCAGTTGCGGTGCGCGTTCGAGAGCGCGTTCGAAATAGGCGCGCAGCATGGCTTTGCCGTGGATCACGCCATCATGCGAAAAGCCGAGCGCAGCGATATAGGGCGAGGAGAATTCGATGTCCTCGGCGTAGAGATCGAGAATCCCTTCGAGATCGCGCGCGTTCCAGGCGGCGTAATATTTCTCGGCGAACTCAAGGTCGTTCATGCGGCGCTCGCTGCGGCCAGGGATGGATGGATGATGGCCCCCGCCTTGGTCAGCATTGCGCCTTTGATGATCTCGTCGTCCCACGCCGGCGCGAAGGCTTTGCTGTCCTTGTCCGTTAGCAAGGGCAGCAGCGCGAGCAGGTTCTTGGCGTAGAGCGATGACGCGTCCGCCGGCAACCGCGCCGGCAGATTGGTGAAGCCCATGATCTTCACGCCGCCGATTTCGACCAGTTCGTCCGGCTTCGAGAGCGGGCAATTGCCGCCCTGCGCGACGGCGAGATCGACGATCACCGAACCCGGCCGCATCGACTTGGCTTGCGCTTCGGTGACCAGCACCGGCGCGGCGCGGCCAGGGATCAGCGCCGTCGTGATGACGATGTCTTGCTTGGCGATATGTTCGGTGACGAGTTGCGCTTGTTTGGCCTGATATTCCGCGCTCATCGGCTTTGCATAGCCGGCGGCGGTTTCGGCCTGTTTGAACTCTTCGTCCTCGACGGCGACGAACTTGGCGCCGAGCGAGGCCACCTGCTCTTTCGTCGCCGGTCGCACGTCTGTGGCGCTGACGACGGCGCCCAGGCGGCGCCCGGTGGCGATGGCTTGCAGACCCGCGACGCCCACGCCCATGACGAACACTTTAGCGGCGGCGACCGTGCCGGCCGCCGTCATCATCATCGGAAACGCGCGCCCGTAGAGCGCGGCGCCCTCGATGACGGCGCGATAGCCGGCAAGATTGGCTTGGCTCGACAGCGCGTCCATGGATTGCGCGCGGCTGATGCGCGGGATGAATTCCATCGCCACGGCGTCGATCTTGGCTTTCGCCAGCGCATCGACGATCGCCTTGTCGCCATACGGCTCAAGCAGCGAGGCAAAACCGGCGCCCGATTTCATTGCGCCAATCTCAGCCTCGGTCGGCCGGCGCACCTTGACCACAAGGTCGGCGCTGCCGATGCCGCCATCGGCGCTGACTTCCGCGCCGGCGTCCGTGAACTGCGGATCCGGCACGCTGGCGCTCATGCCTGCGCCCGTCGCAACACTTACGCTGTGGCCCGCGGCGATGATTTTTTTGACCGTGTCGGGCGTCGCCGCGACACGCGTCTCTCCGGGCGCGCTCTCCTTGAGGACCGCGATCCGCAACGGATCAGCTCATCATGCCGGACAGCGCCGGCACGATCAGGCCGCCGATCGCCAGCAGCACCCAGGTCCCGACTTGAACGGCCCAATAAACGCTCGACAGGCGGAAGAAAAAGCCGGCCGCCGCGCCAATCACGACCAAGGCTGTCCACCCAGCCCACCAGCCAGCGCCGATGGCAAAGGCAAGCGTCAGCAGCGCGATAAACTGGATTGCGAGCGTTCCGCACCAGACCGACGTCATCAGGAACCCGTGGAAGGTTTCCTTCTGGTCCTGGATGTTCATTTGCCCGCGTGCGCCGCTGGTCTGCGCCATTCCAAGTCTCCTCGCTGTGGCGCGGGTGTAAACCGCGTCGCGCGCTCGAACAAGCGGCGGCGAAGTCGCGGCGGCTTACCGGCCGAGACGGCGGGTGACGGCGTGGAAACTGACCTGATCGGCTTCGAAACGGGCGGCGGTGAGAGTGCCCGACGCGTAAGCGCCAGTGTCGATGCCGATGCGGCGGCGATCGGCGTAGGGCTGATCGACTGGGGTGTGGCCGTGGACGACTCGATGCGAAAAAGGCCGCTTCGAGGCGATGAAGGGCGCGCGAATCCAGAACAGGTCCTCGTCGGTCTGGTCTTGGAGACTTCGGCCGGCGTCGATGCCGGCGTGAACGAAGGCGTAATCGCCGAACTCGGCATAGCGTTCGAGGCCTTGCAGGAAATCGTAATGGCCGGGCGGCAACCGGGCCATCAGCAGCTGAGCGACACCGATCCAGTCTTGCTCCTCGGCGCCGACCGGCGGCGGCGGCTGGACGCCGTAAGAGAGCAACGTTTCCGCTCCGCCCTGCAACAGCCAGGCGCGGTGGGACATCGGGTCATCGATGAAGCCGAGCATGGATTGCTCGTGATTGCCTTTAAGGTAGCGGCGCTCGTAGCCAAAAGGCCGGCCGGTCAGCAGGAGATCGATGACCGCCTGGGAATCGGGGCCGCGATCGACGTAGTCGCCGAGGAAAACGACCACCGGCGGACCGCCGGGGCGCGCGTCCTCGCCTGCCCGCGCTTCCAGCAGCGCGAGCATATCGGCCAACAGGTCGGCGCGCCCATGGATGTCGCCAATGGCGTATCCCACCCTATCCGCGGGAAATCTCGCGGCGGGCGGCGCGGGACGCTCGAACATCCGCAGCAATTCCATAGGTTCCTACTTATGCCCGACGCCTGCCGGCGCAAGGAAGTTCCCCATACCGCATCAATCGGACGGAGCAGAACTTGCAGCGGGCCCGGGAAAGAGGCACGGCCAGACATTATGAACGCGATCGCCGCGGCGCCGCGGGTCTCCGTCATTATGGCGAACTTGAATGGCGCGGCGCACATCGCCGCCGCCGTGCGCTCGGTGCTGCGCCAAACTGAGACAGATTTGGAGCTGATCGTCAGCGACGATGGCTCGACCGACGCCAGTATCGATTTGGCGCGGGCGGCGGCGGACGGCGATCCGCGGCTGCGGATTCTCACTAGCGAACGGGCGCGGTCGGGTCCGGCGGCGGCGCGCAACCGGGCCCTGGCGGAAGCGCGCGGCCGCTGGATCGCGATTGTGGATAACGATGATTACATTGATCGCGCGCGGCTGGAACGTTTGATCGGCGCGGCTGAGGCGGACGGCGCGGATATCACCGCGGACGATCTGCTCACCTTCTACGACTCGGTGGAGCGGGAGCCGCATGGGCATTTGGGCGCGACGAGCGCGCGTTGGGTCAGCGCGGCGGAGTATGAGCGCAGCAACCGGCTGCTCGGGGCCGGGCCGGCGCTTGGCTATCTGAAACCGGTGTTCCGGCGCGCGCTTGGCGCTCGCTACGACGAGACGCTGCGGATTGGGGAGGATTCAGAGCTCGTGCTGCGCTTGCTGATCGGCGGCGCGCGGCTGCGGCTCTATCCGGAGCTTGGCTATTTTTATCGCAAGCACGACGCCTCGATTTCGCACCGGCTGGATATCGGCTCGATCGAGGCGCTGGACGTGGCGTACGCGCGGCTCGACGCTGGCGGTGATGCTGAGTTAACGCGCGAGATCGCGCGCGGCGCAGCGGCGCGGGCGGATGCAAAGGCGTTCACGCGCCTGGTGCGGGCGCTGAAGGCGCGGGACTTGGGCGATGCAGTTGGCGCGGCGCTGAAGCGGCCATCGGCGCTGTGGTTGTTGAAAGACCCGCTTTTGGTGAGGCTAAGCCGGGCGCGAGCGCGCGTCCCTTCCCTCAATCCTCGCGTTACGCTGATTTCACGGCAACGGATTGTCGGCGCCACCAATGGCAGCTCGGCGTACGTACTGGCGCTGGCGGGCGCGCTGAAGGATGCTGGCTACGCCGTTGATTATCTCGGCGCGTCACCAAAGCTGTTTGGGCGTTGGGCGGTGCTGAAGCTGCGCCCGGAAACGGGCGTGTTCAGCCGCTATCTGGTGCGCGGCGGCTTTCGCATTGGGAAGGTGGTGCTGGCGCGCGATCTGCGGGTGTGGATCGCGTCGGCGCTCGCGGTGGCAGATCGCGTGCTGAGCCGGATCGGGGTCGGTGGTATCAGCCAGCCGGCGGAATACGCGCAAGGCGCGGCGGCGACACGGGAGGATCAGCTATGGATCGCGCGCAACGCGGCGCCGAACGCGGCGGCGGTGCTGTGCGATTACGCGTTCACCTCGGCGCTGATCCCCTACGCGCTTTCGCCGAATGGGCGTTCGGCCATCATCATGCATGACCTCAATTCAGCGCGGGTGGCGGACGCGGCCGAGACCAACACGGTGAAGATCAGCGCGGCGGACGAGTTCAGACTGCTGTCGTTAGCCGACGCCGTGATTGCGATCCAGCACGAGGAAGCGGCGAGGGTCAGCGCCGCGCTGCCGGAGAGCGTCGTCGTCACCGCCCTGCACGCGGCGACGCCGGCGCCGGCGTCGCAGCCCGGCGAAGACGACCTCCTCTTCTTCGTCGGCAGCAACACTGCGCCAAACATTGTCGGCTTGGAGTGGTTTTATCGGGAAATCTGGCCGCTGATCCGGGCTAAGCGCCCTGCTGCGCGGTTGAAAGTTGCAGGATCGGTGGCGCGTGCGTTAGGCGCGCCGCCGGAGGGCGTCACCTTGCTAGGCGTCGTTGGCGATCTCCAACCGCTTTACGCAGAAGCCGGCGTTGTGATCTCGCCGCTCTACACCGGCTCGGGCCTGAAGATTAAACTGGTCGAAGCGCTGGCCGCCGGCAAAGCGGTGGTGGGCACGTCGGTGACGGCGCAGGGTGTCGAACGCCAAATCGCCGGCGCCATGGCGCTCGAAGACGAACCAGCACGGTTCGCCGATGCTTGCGCGGCTTTGCTCGGCGATCGTGACGCCCGCGCCACGCTTTCCGCGGCCGCGCTCGCCTGCGCGCGCGAACATTTCTCGGCCGCTGCCTGCTTTCGCGATCTCACTGCGTTTGTCCGCGGCGACGACGCCGCATTGACGCAAAAATCCTTGCGAAAAGCGTTGTCACAGTCCCAATAGGGGCGAAATTCTCCCTAGCGCCGCAATGGCTTGGAGGCGCGGTTCCGCTTCGTCAAAAGACCGGTATTCCGCGGCTTTTGGGCGATGCAGGACAAGCGCCCGTTAAGCATAACGCGGCAGGGAAATTGCGACGCGGGGCGCGGATTTCGCGCAAGGGTGCTGGGATGCCGATTTCGGACAATGTTCGCCTGGGCGAAGGTGTGATGATCCACCATCCCCAGCTCGTGAACTTGTACGGCTGCTCGGTCGGCTCGGGCTCGCGCGTCGGGGCGTTCGTCGAAATCCAGAAGAACGCCCACATCGGCGAACGCTGCAAGATCAGCTCGCACACGTTCATCTGCGAAGGCGTCGAGATCGAGGACGAAGTGTTCGTCGGTCACGGCGTGATGTTCATCAACGATCTCTTCCCGCAAGCGGCGAACGAGGACGGCTCGGCGCAAAGCGAGGCGGATTGGGCCGTCGTGCCGACGCGGATCAAGACACGCGCCTCTATCGGTTCCAATGCGACGATTATGGGCGGCTTGACCATCGGCGTCGGCGCGCTTGTGGGCGCGGGCGCGGTGGTGACCAAGGATGTGCCGGATTACGCGATCGTGGCCGGCGTGCCGGCCAAGATCGTCGGCGATGTGCGGGATAAACGGAAAAGCGCTGCGGCGCTGAAGCAAGGCTAAGGGCGATCAGGATGATCAGGATTGGTGTCATCGGCTACGGCTACTGGGGTCCCAACCTCGTCCGTAACTTCGCGGAGCTGAAAGGCGCCGAGCTGGCGGCTGTGGCCGATCTCGACCCGAAGAAGCTGGAGCTGGTGAATAAGCGCTTCCCCGCTGTGAAGACGACGACCGACTTCCAGGAGATGCTGCGCGATCCGGAGATCGACGCGATCGCGATCGCGACGCCGGTGTCGACGCACTTCGAACTCGGCATGGCGGCGCTGAAGGCCGGCAAGCACGTCTGGCTCGAAAAGCCGATGACGGAAACGTCGCTGCAAGCGCGCCAGCTGGTCGATTGCGCCGAAAAGAAGAAGCTCGTGCTCCACGTCGACCACACCTTCATCTACACGGGCGCCGTGCGGAAGATGAAGGACCTCGTCGCCGGCGATGAGCTCGGCAAGATCCTCTATTACGATTCAACCCGGGTGAACCTCGGCCTCTTTCAACGCGATGTCTCGGTGATCTCCGATCTCGCGGTGCACGACTTCTCCATCCTGGATTATCTGCTGCAAGAGCAGCCGACCGCGGTTTCGGCCGGCGGCATCAACCACTTCCCGGGCACGCCGGAAAACCTCGCTTACATCACCATGTTCTATGACTCGGGCGCCATCGCGCACGTGAACTGCTCGTGGCTGGCGCCAGTGAAGGTGCGCACGGTTCTCGTCGGCGGCACCAAGAAGATGTTCGTCTATGACGATTTGCAGCCGTCGGAGAAGCTGAAGATCTACGACAAGGGCGTCTCGTTCACGGACGATCCGGCGAAGATTTATCAGATGCGCGTCGGCTACCGGACTGGCGACATGTGGGCCCCGAAGCTGGATGAGTCCGAGGCGTTACGCGCTGCCGCCAACGATTTCGTCGACGCCATCGGCGCCAAGAAACAAACCCTGTGCGACGGCCGTCTTGGCCTGCGCGTCATCCAAATCATCGAAGCCGCGACCTCGTCCATGAAGGCGCGCGGCGAAACCATCCATCTTCCCCGTGCGGAGCGCGTACTGTGACCGTCCCTTTCGTTGACCTGAAATCGCAATACCTCTCGATCAAGCCGGAGGTGGACGCAGCGATCCAGCACATCCTTGACAACACGCAATTCGTGCTCGGCGCGGAAGTGGCGGCGTTTGAAAAGGAGTTCGCCGAATATTGCGGCGCCAAGCACTGCATGGGCGTCAACAACGGCACCAGCGCGCTGCACCTCGCGATGCTCGCCGCCGATATCGGCGCGGGCGATGAAGTGATCACCACGCCGTTTACGTTCGTCGCATCGGTGGCGGCGATCTGGTACTCGGGCGCCAAGCCCGTCTTCGTCGACATCGATCCGAAGACGTATCTGATCGATCCGGCCAAGATCGAAGCGGCGATCACGCCGAAAACCAAGGCGATCTTACCGGTTCACCTCTATGGTCAGTCCTGCGACATGGACGCGATCATGGCGATCGCGAAGAAGCACAATCTGATCGTGATCGAAGACGCCTGCCAAGCGCACGGCTCTGAGTGGAACGGCAAGCGCGTCGGCGGCATCGGCGACATGGCGGCGTTCAGCTTCTATCCGGGCAAGAACCTCGGCGCCTATGGCGAAGGCGGCGCGACCACCACCAACAATGACGAGTATGCGCGCAAGATCCGTATGCTGCGCGATTGGGGCGCCGAGAAGAAGTACATGCACGTGCTCAAGGGCTACAATATGCGCCTTGAGGGCATGCAGGGCGCGATCCTGCGCGTGAAGCTGAAGTACCTCGAAAAGTGGACCGAGGCGCGCCGCGAAGCGGCAAAGCGTTACGATGCGCTGTTCGCCGGTTCGGGCGTTGAGACGCCGTTCGTGCAGGACAAGTCGCGCCATGTGTATCACATCTACTCGACGCGCACGACCAAGCGCCAAGAATGGCAGGACGCGATGAACGCCAAGGGCATCCAATCGGGCATCCACTACCCGATCGCGATCCACAACCTGCCGGCCTACGAAGACCTCGGCTACAAGAACGGCGACTTCCCGCACGCGGAAAAAGCGGCGGCCGAACAGCTTTCGCTGCCGATGTATCCGGAGCTGACGCCTGAGATGCAGGCGGAAGTCGCTGCAGCGGTGATCGAACTCCACAAGAAGGACGCGGGGATGGCCCGATGAATGTCGAAGGCGCAAAAATCCTCGTCACCGGCGGCTGCGGCCTGATCGGTTCGACGACTATCGACCTTTTGCTGCGCGAAGACGTGGCGAGGATCGTGATCTTTGACAATCTCGTGCGCGGCTCGATGCACAACGTGGCTGACATCCTGAAGGATAAGCGCGTTGAGCTGATCAAGGGCGACATCCGCGATGTGGATGCGACGCGCCGCGTCAGCGAAGGCATGGACGCTGTCATTCACATGGCGGCGATCCGCATCACGGCGTGCGCTGAGCATCCGCGTGAAGCTCTGGAAGTGATGTGCGACGGCACGTTCAATGTGGTTGAAGCTGCGCATCTCGCCGGCGTGAAGCGCATCGTGGCGGCGTCGTCCGCGTCGGTTTACGGCATGGCCGACAGCTTCCCGACCACGGAAAAAGATCACCCGTACAATAACCGCACTTGGTACGGCGCATCGAAAGTGATGCTCGAAGGCCTGCTGCGGTCGTTTAATGATATGTACGGCACTGAGTATTGCGCGTTCCGGTACTTCAATGTGTACGGGCCGCGCATGGATATCCACGGCAAGTACACAGAAGTGCTGATCCGATGGATGGAACGCATCGAAGCCGGCCAACCCCCGCTGATCCTCGGCGACGGCAAGACCTCGATGGACTTCATCTATATCGACGACATCGCCGCCGCGAACGTCGCGGGCCTCAAGTCTGACGTTTCGGATGAAGTGTTCAACGTCGCTTCAGGCGTCGAGACCAACCTCAACGAACTTGCCGAAGCTTTGATGCGCGTGATGGGCAAGAAACTGGAGCCGGAATACGGGCCGGAGCGCAAGGTCAACGCCGTGCCGCGCCGCCTGGCGTCGATCGATAAAACTAAACGTCTGCTGCGCTGGTCGCCGAAGGTCGATCTCGACGAAGGCTTGGAGCGTCTAGTGTCGTGGTGGCGCGTCAACAAAGAGCACGTGGCATGATTCCGCTGATGAAGCCGCTGATGGACGAGCGTGAGGCGCAAGCTGCGTCGCGCGTGATCATGAGCGGCTGGGTGACGCAAGGCCCGGAAGTGGCGGCGTTCGAACACGAGTTCGCCGAATTCGTCGGCGCGCCGCACGCGACCGCCGTTTCCAACTGCACGACGGCGCTGCACCTGGCGCTGCTGGCGGTGGGCGTTGGTCAAGGTGACGAAGTCATCACGGTCTCGCACAGCTACGTGGCGACGGCGAACTCGATCAAATATTGCGGCGCACAGCCGGTGTTCGTGGATGTCGAACTCGACACCTACAATATGGACCCAGGCAAGATCGAAGCCACGCTCACGCCGAAGACCAAAGCCATCCTTTGCGTCCACCAGATCGGCATGCCGTGCGACATCGACGCGATCGTCGCCATCGGCAAGAAGCATGGATTGCCGGTGATCGAAGACGCAGCTTGCGCCATCGGTTCGGAAATCCAGATCGACGGCCAGTGGGAGCGCATCGGCGCCCCGCGCGGCGACATCGCCGCGTTCAGCTTCCATCCGCGCAAGATCGTCTCGACCGGTGACGGCGGCATGCTGACGACGCGCAATTCCGCCTACGACAAGCAGTTCAAGCTGCTGCGCCAGCACGCCATGAGCGTGCCGGATACGGTGCGTCACGGTTCGAACCAGGTGATTTTTGAAACTCACCCGGTGCTCGGCTACAATTATCGGATGACGGACATCCAAGCCGCCGTCGGCCGCGAGCAATTGAAGCGCGTGCCGGAAATCTTGGAAACGCGCCGCCGCCTCGCCGGGCGCTACAACGAGCTGCTGCAAAACAATCTCGGCATCGAAACGCCCGTTGAGCCGGCCAACAAGCGCTCGAACTGGCAGAGCTATTCGGTGACGCTGCCGGAACGCTGCGATCAGCGCGCGGTGATGCAATCCATGCTGGACGCGGGCGTCGCCTCGCGCCGCGGCATCATGTGCGCGCACCGCGAAGAGCTCTATAAAAATGGCTGGGACCTCCCGAACTCCGAGTTCGCACAAGACCGCCGCTTGATCCTGCCGCTTTACCATTCGATGACGGATGAGGAGCAGATCACGGTCGTCGATGCGCTGAAGAAAGCCTGCGCGTGAGCACGGAAGCTCACCCTTCGCCGTCGCAAGTCGTTACCGAGATCCGTCCGGATCGCGGCTGGCTCGACCTCGATCTCGGCGCCGTGTGGCGCTATCGCGAACTCCTGGGCGTGCTGGTGATGCGCGACCTGCAGGTGCTTTATAAGCAAGCGCTGCTCGGCGCCGGCTGGGCGATCCTGCAACCGGTCTTCGCGGTGATCATTTTCTCGATCATCTTCGGCTACATCGTGAAGATGCCGTCTGAAGGCGTGCCCTATCCGCTGTTTGCGTTCGCGGGCGTGCTGCCGTGGACGTATTTCGCCGAAGCCGTGCGCCGTTCGGGCACCGGCTTGGTGACGGATGCGGAACTGGTGCGCAAAGTTTATTTCCCGCGCCTGATCATGCCGCTGGCGAACGTGATTTCGCCGCTGGTGGATTTCTGCATCGCGTTCGTCGTGCTGCTGGTGGTGATGGCGTTCTACGGTATCGCGCCGGGTTGGAAGATGCTTGTGATCCCGCCGCTTATGCTGATTGCAGCGCTGCTCGCGCTTTCAATCGGCCTCTGGCTGGCGCCCATCAACGTCCGCTTCCGCGACATCAAGCACACGCTGCCCTTCCTCATCCAAATCTGGATGTATGCTTCGCCAATCGTTTATCCGCTGTCGATCGTGCCGCAGGAATGGCAAGCACTCTATGCGTTGAACCCGATGGTGGGCGTGATTGAAGGCTTCCGCTGGGCGGTGTTCGACCGCGGTGAACCCAATTTCACTGCGTTGGCGATGAGCGGCGCCGTAATCGTGCTGCTTCTGGCGGGCGGTCTCGTCTTCTTCCGCCGCATGGAACGCACTTTCGCGGACGTGATCTGATGGACAGCTTCGCCATCTCCGTCCGCGGTCTCGGCAAGCGCTACCGTCGCCTATTGCGTTCGCAGCGCCATGACTCCCTGCGTGACGTAATCGCCGCGGGCGTCGGCGACATGTTCGCGTCCAAAGCGGCGCGCGAAGAGCGCAACATCCGCAACACATTCTGGGCGCTCAAGGAGGCGAACTTCGAGATCGCGCCTGGTGAGAACGTCGGCATTATCGGCCTCAACGGCGCCGGCAAGTCGACGCTGCTGAAGCTGCTCTCGCGCATCACCGTGCCGACGACGGGCAATATCCGCATCAAGGGCCGCCTCGGCGCCCTGCTCGAGGTCGGCACCGGCTTTCACGCCGAGCTGACCGGGCGCGAAAACGTTTTTCTCTACGGCTCGATCCTCGGCATGAGCCGCAAGGAAGTGGAAGCTAAGTTCGATGCGATCATCGAATTTTCGGAGATTCGCGAGTTTATCGACACGCCGGTGAAACGCTATTCCAGCGGCATGTACGTGCGCCTCGCCTTCGCCGTCGCGGCGCACCTCGATCCGGACATCCTGCTGCTGGACGAAGTGCTGGCGGTAGGCGACTTCGCGTTCCAGCGCAAATGCATGAACTTCGCCAAGCAGCTGCAGCACAAGGGCGCAACGATCCTGTTCGTTTCGCACAACATGTTCTCGATCAAGACCATGTGCCAGCGCGTGATCTATCTCAAAAAGGGCC
>Ga0196971_1001118_pt1 | contig 13473 bp, 14 predicted proteins | sample S1v_1013CmetaG_FD_148660 | JGI IMG/M metagenome (GOLD analysis project Ga0196971, IMG submission 148660) | Soil microbial communities from Anza Borrego desert, Southern California, United States - S1+v_10-13C | ecosystem: Environmental > Terrestrial > Soil > Desert | place: USA: California... | reverse complement strand
GGCGCCGAAATGGCGCACGCCGCATCGACGATATTGGCCTGGTGCTGCGACTCGCCGAGCCAGCGCAGCAAGGCGTTGCCACCGAGAGAGACTCCGCAGACATAGAACTTTGCCGCAGGTGCTCGGCGCTCGCCATGGATGCGCCGTACGATCCAGTCCACTTCCTCGGCATCGCCGGAGTGATAAAAGCGTGGCGCGTGATTGAGCTCTCCCGAGCAGCCGCGAAAGTGGGGTACTGCGCCCGACCAGCCAAGTGCGCTGACCTTGGACATGAGTGCGCGAGCGTAATGGCTATCGGACGAACCCTCCAGGCCGTGAAAGAGAACAACAAAGGGTTGGCCCGGAGTCCCGTCGACAAAATCGATATCGATGAAATCCCCGTCCGGCGTCTGCCATCGCTCGCGCCGATAGGCGACCTTCGGCTTTACGATGCATGTCGCCGGGTAGATGGTCTGCAGATGCCCGCCGGGTAACCAGGATGGGGCCGAGTACTTCATCGTTGCTGCTTTAATGCAAGAGGGTCGACACGCTGGCATCTGCAGGCGCTTCGCCCGGCACTACAGAGGCATGATGCGTGACGATGCGCCAGCCGCGGGGCGTCTTCATGTAGACGTTCGTGGCAAGGATGTGGATGTCTTGTTGACGTGACACGGTGCGATGAACCTCTTCAATAATATTGTGCACAGAGGTCATCATGTTTTGCGTGACGTGCAACTGGACTGGTCGGATATGCACGCCGCCCTTTTCGAAGATCGATTCCCATGCCGCTCGAATCGACGAATGTCCTACTAGCCGCGGTGCGCCGGGATGAATGCAGACAATGTCGTCATCCTCTGCCCACAAGGACATGACGGCGTCCACGTCTGCGCGGCTGATTGCCTCATAGAATGCCGCTTCTGTTTCCTCCGGAGTTTCCGGGATTTTGCTTAGCGTGGGCATGGTGTGTCGGCTTTCCTTTCCAATTGGAATAAATCAGGCGATCCGCTACGGGACCCGCATTCAATGAAAGGGAACAGTATAGAGCAAGGCTGCTATTGACGATGTCAATGCGACAAACAGACTTTGATTGCAGGCGGGGTGAGGTAACGAGGGGGTGAACCAAAGCGGGCCGGAACATCGATGCACCGGCCGCTTTTCTTGGCAATGGATCGCCTTAGTGGCCTTTGACGACGGTGCCCGGCTTCAGCCGATATACCGTGCCGCAATACGGGCACTTGCCGTCCTCGTGATGATCGACAGGGATAAATACGCGTGGGTGGGACGACCAGATCGGCATTGCCGGATTGGGGCAATAGGCTGGCAGGTCTTTGCCGTCCAGTTCGACGTAGCTCATGCTTACTTTTGCTTGTGTCATGGATTTTCCAGGAGGTGTTAAACCAGGGTGAGCCAGTGCTGGTACTGCGGTGCCTTGCCGGCCACCACATCGAAGAACAGCGACTGCAACTTTTCAGTGATCGGGCCGCGCTTGCCTTCGCCGATCTGGCGATTGTCCAGTTCGCGGATCGGAGTGATCTCGGCAGCTGTGCCGGTGAAGAAGGCTTCATCGCAGCAATACATTTCATCGCGGGTAATGCGCTTCTCGATGACTTCGATACCAAGGTCGCGCGCCATCGTCAGGACTGCATCGCGCGTAATTCCATCCAGGCAGGAGGCGAGGTCCGGAGTGTAGAGCTTGCCATTCTTGATGATGAATACGTTTTCGCCGGAGCCTTCCGATACGTAGCCGTCGGTGTCCAGCAGCAGTGCTTCATCGTAGCCGTCAGCAAGCGCTTCCTGGTTCGCGAGGATGGAGTTGATGTAATAGCCGCATGCTTTTGCGCGCACCAGCGACACGTTGACGTGGTGGCGTGTGAACGAGGAGGTCTTGACGCGGATGCCTTTGGCCAGACCGTCTTCACCGAGGTAGGCGCCCCAAGGCCACGCGGCGATCGCGACGTGAATCGTGTTCCCTTTGGCGGAGATACCCAGCTTCTCGGAGCCGATCCAGACCAGCGGGCGCAGGTAGCAGGACTCGAGCTTGTTTTCGCGCACGACCTGGCGTTGCGCTTCCATCACCGTCTCCATGTCGAACGGGATCTTCAGCTGGAAAATCTTTGCGGAGTTGAACAGGCGCTGCGTATGTTCCTTCAGGCGGAAAATCGCAGTGCCATTCGGTGTCTTGTATGCGCGCACGCCCTCGAAAACGCCCATGCCGTAATGCAGAGTATGGGTCAGCACGTGTACGGTTGCGTCGCGCCAGTCAATCAGTTTGCCGTCTTTCCAGATTTTTCCGTCGCGGTCGGCCATGGACATGTTCGAGTCTCCAAAAGTTGTCGCAAAGGTTGGATTCTAGCGGATTCCAACGTGCTCGAAAATTCGTCTGTAGAATGAGGCTTTCGCATTTGCGGTGCCATTTCAATACGCTGTGCGCGACGCTGTATCTCCTTCTCTGCTTGCAGTTCTCCTATTGTTGTCAATCGAATATTGGGTCGCCGGAAGGCCCGCTTTTTTCGTCGCGAATTCATGAGCAATTCTCGTAGCAGCGCCGTTCAGTCCGACCCCATCGATCTGGAAAGACGGGCGTTCCTAGAAGGCGTCAAGGCGTGCGCGCCGACGATGCCGGGCATCTTCGCTTGGGGCATGGTGACCGGAATGGCGATGGTGAAAACCGGGCTCACCGTGTGGCAGGCGCTGGGGATGACGTTCCTGGTGTTTGCCGGGTCGGCACAACTTGCATCCCTGCCTTTGATTGCCGCCAATGTGCCGATCTGGGTTGTGTTTGTCACGGCGATGGTCGTGAATTTGCGATTCGTGATTTTCGCTGCAGCCATCGGGCCACATTTCGGGCATCTGCCTTGGTACAAACGGGTGTGGCATGGATACTTCAATGCCGACATCACGATGGCCCTTTTCCCGCGCCGCTTTCCGGCCGAGACAGTGCACCACACGAAAGGGAAGGTCTCCTATTTCAAAGGCATCGGTTATCCAAACTGGTGTGCATGGCAGGCCGGTTCCGTTGGCGGCATCCTGCTCGCGAGCCTGATACCGCAAAGCTGGGGTATCGGATTTGCCGGCACGCTTGCCTTATTGGCAATCACCATTCCTTTGATCATTAACTCTGCCGCCTTGGTCGGCGTGGTGGTTGCCAGTGTCGTGGCTGTCGCAGCTGCGGCTTTGCCGTATCGACTGGGGCTGCTACTTGCAGTCATTGCGGGGATGGTCGCGGCAATGATCGTGGATACCTATTTGGACAAGAAAAAGGATAACGCATGAGCGCGACAGATATCTGGCTGACGATTGTGTTGCTTACCGTAGCAACCATACTGACGCGCAGCTCCTTCTTTTTCCTGGGTCATGCGGTCAAATTGCCGCCCAAGGTGCAGCATGCATTGCGCTATGCACCTGCGGCGGCGTTGGCAGCGATTGTCGCCCCCGACCTGTTGTTGGCCGCAGATGGGGCCTTGTACCTGACATGGGGAAATCCAAAGTTGGTGGCTGGCATAGGAGCAGCATTATTTTTCATGACCACGAGGCATCTTTTGGGCACGATCGTGGCTGGAATGGCAATGTACAGCTTGCTTCGCGTCATCTTGTGAAAACGGTTCTTTGAAGGTGTGGGCTGCGGTAGAATAAGCGTTTTACCATTCTTTCAATTCTTGTCTGGCAGCCATGCAATTCAATCGATTGAGCGACCTCATCGCACGCAACCAACTCCAAGGCAAACGCGTTTTCATTCGCGCCGATCTCAACGTGCCGCAGGATGATGCCGGCAACATCACTGAAGACACTCGCATCCGAGCTTCTGTCCCCGCCATCGAGCAGGCACTGAAAGCCGGCGCCGCCGTGATGGTGACCTCCCATCTCGGCCGTCCTACCGAAGGGGAATTCAAGCCGGAAGATTCGCTCGCGCCGATTGCCAAGCGCCTGTCCGAGCTGCTCGGCAAGCCCGTTGAGCTGAAGCAGAACTGGGTGGACGGCGTCGACGTCGCGCCAGGCCAGGTCGTGCTGCTGGAAAACTGCCGCGTCAACAAAGGCGAAAAGAAGAACAGTGACGAACTTGCTCAGAAGATGGCCAAGCTGTGCGACGTTTACGTCAACGATGCATTCGGCACTGCGCACCGCGCAGAAGCAACCACGCATGGCATCGCGAAGTTCGCACCGCTCGCTTGTGCCGGTCCGCTGCTCGCAGCCGAACTCGACGCATTGGGCAAGGCATTGGGGCAGCCTGCACGTCCGCTCGCAGCGATCGTTGCTGGCTCCAAGGTCTCGACCAAACTCACCATCCTGAAAACCCTCGCCGAGAAGGTCGACAACCTGATCGTCGGTGGCGGTATCGCCAACACCTTCATGCTTGCTTCTGGTCTCAAGATCGGCAAATCCCTCGCAGAAGCCGATCTCGTCGGTGAAGCGAAGGCGATCATCGATATGATGGCCAAGCGCGGCGCATCGGTGCCGATTCCGGTCGATGTCGTCTGCGCGAAAGAGTTTTCCGCCACTGCCGCGGCTACTGTCAAGGACGTGAAGGACGTTGCAGACGACGACATGATCCTCGACATCGGCCCGAAGACGGCAGCGCAGCTCGCACAGCAGATCGCCGGCGCCGGCACCATCGTCTGGAACGGCCCTGTGGGCGTGTTCGAATTCGATCAGTTCGGCGAGGGCACGAAGACACTCGCGATGGCGATTGCGGATTCCAAGGGTTTTTCGATTGCTGGCGGCGGCGATACGCTGGCTGCCATCGCGAAGTACAACATTGCCGACAAGGTTGGCTACATCTCCACCGGCGGCGGCGCTTTCCTGGAATTCCTGGAAGGCAAGACACTGCCGGCTGTCGATATTCTTCTGCAGCGCGCGAAGTAAGTTGAGTCGCAGGGTGGCGCATATCGTTGCGCCACGGTTTGCCACTCCTTCAAGGTTCTCAAATGATCAGAGCTACAAAAATTGTTGCCACCATCGGCCCCGCTTCGAGCGATCCGGAGATCCTCACAAAGATGATCTGCGCCGGCGTCAACGTCGTGCGCCTGAATTTCTCGCATGGCAAGGCGCAGGACCATATCGATCGCGCTGCGATGGTGCGCAAGGCGGCTGCGGAGTGTGGGCGCGAAGTCGCCATCATGGCGGACCTGCAAGGGCCGAAAATCCGTATCGGGAAGTTTGAGAACGGAAAGATCTTCCTCGAGAACGGCAGCAAGTTTGTACTCGACGCCAATTGCGAACTCGGTAACCAGGCGCAGGTCGGCCTCGACTACAAGGAGTTGCCGCGCGACCTCAAGCCGAACGATGTACTCCTGCTCAACGATGGCCTGATCGTGCTGGTGGTCGACAGCGTTGTCGGAAGCGCGATTCATACGACGGTCAAGATCGGCGGCGAGCTGTCAAACAACAAGGGCATTAACCGCCTCGGAGGCGGTCTGTCCGCACCGGCACTGACCGCGAAGGACATGGAAGACATCAAGACTGCGATGAGCTTTCAGGCCGACTACATTGCGGTGTCGTTTCCCAAGAGTGCGACGGACATGGTCATGGCGCGTCAGCTGGCCAATATCGCCGGTGAATCGACCAAGCACAAGCCGCTGATGATCGCAAAGATCGAACGTGCGGAAGCCATTCCCGCTTTGCAGGAAATCCTCGATGTGTCCGACGGCATCATGGTCGCACGCGGCGACCTGGCCGTTGAAGTTGGTAATGCCGCTGTGCCGGCGCTGCAAAAGCGCATGATCAAGATGGCACGCGCCTCGAACAAGGTCACGATCACCGCGACGCAGATGATGGAATCCATGATCTTCAACGCGGTGCCAACGCGCGCCGAAGTGTCCGACGTCGCCAATGCCGTGCTGGATGGTACCGACGCCGTAATGACCTCGGCTGAAACGGCTTCCGGCAAGTATCCGATCGAAACCGTCGAGGCGATGGCGGCAATCTGCCTAGAGGCGGAGAAGTCGGATGTGGTCAAGCTGGATGCCGACTTCCTGAATGCAACATTTACGCGCATTGACCAGTCAATCGCCTATGGTGCGCTATTCACTGCGCACCACCTGCGGGTAAAGGCAATTGCTGCGCTGACTGAGTCCGGTTCGACTGCACTGTGGATGAGTCGCCACAGCATCGATATCCCGATCTACGCCATTACCCCGAGCTTGCAGACGCAACGCAGGGCTGCGTTGTACCGCAATGTGACGACCTTTGAACTGGCGCATTCCGTTGACCGCGAAGCGGTGCTGAAAGCGGCCCAGGATTTGCTTCTCGCCAAAGGCGTGGTGCACAAAGGTGACATGATTGTGGTCACCTGGGGTGAACCGATGGGCCAAGTCGGTGGGACGAACGCCCTGAAGATCATGAAGATCGGCGAATACTAATTTTATTGTTTTGGAGAATTGACATGCCTCTCGTATCCATGCGCCAACTGCTCGACCACGCTGCTGAAAACGGCTACGGTCTGCCCGCATTCAACGTCAACAACCTGGAGCAAGTCACTGCGATCATGCAGGCAGCCGATGAAGTCGGCGCGCCGGTGATCATGCAAGCCTCCGCAGGCGCCCGCAAGTATGCCGGCGAAGCTTTCCTGCGCCACCTGATCGAAGCAGCTGTAGAAGCCTATCCGCACATTCCGGTCGTGATGCACCAGGACCACGGTCAGTCGCCGGCAGTCTGCATGGCAGCGATTAAATCGGGTTTCACCTCGGTGATGATGGACGGCTCCCTGATGGAAGATGGCAAGTCCGTTGCCAGCTATGAATACAACGTTGCCGTTTCGCGCGAAGTGGTGAAATTCTCGCATTCGATCGGTGTCACGGTCGAGGCAGAGCTGGGCGTGCTCGGCTCGCTGGAGACCATGAAGGGCGACAAGGAAGACGGTCATGGAGCGGAAGGCACGATGACTCGTGAGCAACTACTGACTGACGTCAATCAGGCAGCCGACTTCGTCAAGCAAACCCAGTGCGACGCGCTTGCAATTGCCATCGGCACCTCGCACGGCGCGTACAAGTTCTCCCGCAAGCCAACCGGCGACATCCTCGCGATCCAGCGCATCAAGGAAATCCACGCGCGCATCCCGAACACCCATCTGGTGATGCATGGTTCTTCTTCCGTTCCGCAGGAACTGCTGGCCGAGATTCGTCAGTTTGGCGGTGACATGAAAGAAACCTATGGCGTGCCGGTGGAGGAAATCCAGGAAGGCATCAAGCACGGCGTACGCAAGATCAACATCGACACCGACATCCGGTTGGCAATGACGGCTGCTATCCGCCGCTACATGTTCGAAAATCCGTCCAAGTTCGACCCGCGTGATTACCTGAAGCCGGCACGCGAAGCTGCCAAGCAGATTTGCAAGTCACGCTATCTCGCTTTCGGTTGCGAAGGCCAGGCAGCCAAGATCAAGCCGATTACGCTGGAAAAAATGGCCGAGAAGTACAAGAAGGGTGAACTGGCTCAGATCGTGCAGTAAAATTTAGCATCGGAAACAAACCGACCGGCGGCGTGCAATACACCCGCCGGTTTAGCTTTTTTGGAAAGCCCCATGAACAGTCTTTACCAGTCCAACATCAAATCCCTCCCGCTGCTTGGCCGTGGCAAGGTTCGTGACAATTACGCCGTCGGCGACGACAAGATCCTGATCGTGACGACAGATCGCCTGTCCGCCTTCGACGTCGTGATGAATGAACCGATTCCCGCCAAGGGCAAGGTGCTGAACCAGATGTCCAATTTCTGGTTCGCGAAGCTGGGCGATATCGTCCCGAACCACTTGACTGGTATTGATCCCGAAACTGTGGTGCAGGCGGACGAGGCTGACCAGGTGCGCGGCCGTGCAGTCGTCGCCAAGCGTCTCAAGCCGATTCTGGTAGAGGCAGTTGTGCGTGGCTATATCATCGGCTCCGGATGGAAGGACTATCAGGCGACGGGCGCCATCTGCGGCATCGCTTTGCCGAAAGGCCTGCGCCAGGCAGACAAGCTGGAAACTCCGATTTTTACACCGGCCGCAAAAGCGGACATTGGCGAGCATGACGAGAACATCAGCTTTGCCGAAATGGAAAACCGCATTGGCAAGGAACTGGCTGCCAAAATGCGCGACGTCAGCATCAAGCTCTACCAGACCGCGGCCGATTATGCGGCGACGCGCGGCATCATCATTGCAGATACCAAATTTGAGTTCGGTCTGGACGAAAACGGCGTTCTGCACCTGATGGATGAAGTGCTGACGGCCGATTCCTCACGATTCTGGCCAGCAGATTCCTATGCGCCGGGCATGTCGCCGCCATCGTTCGACAAGCAGTTCGTGCGCGATTATCTGGAAACGCTGAAGGACTGGAACAAGACCGCGCCTGCACCGGCTTTGCCTGCAGACGTAATCGAGAAGACCGGTGCGAAATACCGTGAGGCGCTGCAGCGCCTGACCGGTGAAACGCTGAAGGACTGACATGAGCGCAGGCAACGCAGAAAAACCGCTGGTCGGCGTGATCATGGGGTCGTCCTCGGACTGGGACGTGATGCAGCATGCGGTCGCAATGCTGAAGGATTTCGGTGTGCCGCATGAGGTGCGCGTGATTTCCGCACACCGTATGCCCGACCAGATGTTCGAATACGCCGAGTCGGCCCGCGAGCGCGGCCTGCGCGCCATTATCGCCGGAGCCGGGGGCGCAGCCCACCTGCCGGGCATGGTCGCGGCGAAGACGATCGTGCCGGTGCTCGGCGTGCCTGTGCCTTCCAAATACCTGCGCGGCGAAGACTCCCTGTTGTCCATCGTGCAGATGCCCAAAGGAATTCCGGTTTCTACCTTCGCCATCGGCGAGGCCGGTGCTGCGAATGCTGCATTGACTGCAATCGCAATTCTCGCGACGACAGACGAACAGCTTGCCGCGCGTCTGCAGGAATTCCGTGTCAAGCAGAACCAGGCAGCCCTTGCAATGACATTGCCAGCATGAGCGACAAGAATAATCATCCTTTTCTTCCTTCGGCTTCTCCGGCCACCTGGCTGGGCGTGATGGGTGGCGGCCAACTTGGACGCATGTTCGTGCATGCTGCACAGAAGATGGGCTACAAGGTGGCGGTGCTCGAACCCGCACGCGATTGCCCCGCTGGTCACGCGGCAGACCACCTGATTGGTGCCGACTATAAGGATGAGGCAGCACTTAAGGAGCTGGCAGAGCAATGCGCCGCCGTGACGACAGAGTTTGAAAACGTGCCGGCACAGAGCCTCGCGTTCCTCGCTGAAAAGACCTTCGTTGCACCTGCAGCTTCATGCGTTTCCATCGCACAGGATCGCATCGAGGAAAAACGTTTCTTTACCGAATGCGCACCGAGCTCAGGTGTACTGCCTGCGCCGTATAAGGTTATCGCTTCGGCGAGTGACATCGATTCCATATCGGATGACCTCTTCCCGGGAATCCTGAAGACCGCCCGCCTCGGTTATGACGGTAAGGGGCAGGTGCGGGTAAAGAGTCGTGACGAGGTCCGTGCTGCATTTGCCGGCATGAAGAATGTCACCTGCGTACTCGAGAAAATGCTGCCGCTGGCATACGAAATTTCGGTGCTGACCGCGCGAGGTGCAGACGGGCAGTCCGTCGTGTATCCGATCGCCGAGAACGTGCATCGTGACGGCATCCTGTTTACGACGACGGTGCCGGGCCCCAACGTGTGTCCGGAGTGCGCGGCCAAAGCACAAACTGCGGCGCTGTCGATCATCGCACAGATGGGCTATGTCGGCGTATTGTGCATCGAATTCTTCGTGCTGCAGGATGGATCACTGGTGGTCAATGAGATGGCGCCGCGTCCGCACAACAGCGGCCACTATACGATCGATGCCTGCGTCACCAGCCAGTTCGCACAGCAGGCGCGTGCAATGGCGCGCATGCCCTTGGGCGATGTGCGCCAGCATTCGCCGGCAGTCATGCTCAACATCCTGGGCGACGTCTGGTTCGAAAACGGCAGCGACCAACCGCGTGAACCCGCATGGGATCAAGTCCTGGCGCTACCCGGTGCCAACCTGCACCTGTACGGCAAAGACGATGCACGCCCTGGCCGCAAGATGGGCCATGTGACATTTGTAGCGCCGACGCTGGAGCAGGCTCAGGCCAGCCTGCGTGCCGCTTGCGGCATTCTTGGCATCGCCCTTTAGCCACACTTCGCCGGATGCAGCGTCATGCCTGAATTGATATTGGATTTGCCCGCCATTCAGGCTGCCGCACGCAAACTGGAGCAGGGAGACTTGGTCGCCTTCCCCACTGAGACGGTATACGGACTTGGCGCCGATGCGGAGAACCCTCAGGCAGTGGCAAAGATCTATGCTGCGAAGGGGCGCCCGTCAAACCATCCTGTTATCGTGCATCTCGCGCCGGGCGCAGACGTTTCCTATTGGGCAGAAGACATTCCGCCACAGGCACGCAAACTGATCGATGCTTTCTGGCCGGGGCCGCTCACCCTCATCCTCAAGCGCGCTGCCCATATTCCTGATGCGGTGTCGGGCGGCCAGGATTCCATCGGCCTACGTTGTCCGTCCCATCCAGTGGCACAAGCGCTGTTGCAAACTTTCAAGGCTGGAAAAGGCGGCGTCGCCGCTCCGTCGGCTAACAAATTCGGCCATGTCAGTCCAACCACGGCGCAGCATGTTCGTGACGAGTTTGGTACAGGTCCCGGAAGCATGGTGGGTTGCATTCTTGATGGCGGCCAAAGCGAAGTCGGCATCGAATCGACGATTCTGGATTTGTCCCGGATGGCGACCCACGGCCCGGTGTTGTTGCGACCCGGGCATATCGGCGCTGCGCGTATCGCTGCAGTGATTGGTATTGAGCCGCACATGCCCGATGCCGCCGCACCGCGTGCTTCCGGCACGCTTGACGCCCACTATGCACCGAGCACACCGGTGGCTTTGGTCAGTACTGCGGAGTTGGGTAAAACACTTGCTCGACTCTCTTCCCGCGGCAGGCGATTTGCATTGATCAGCCGCGTAGGCGGAGGCTCACCTTCGGCCGTCGTCCAGCTTGGTTTGCCGGCTGAACCGGCCGGCTATGCGCATGACCTGTATGCGGCGCTGCGCACCATGGATGCGGCCAAGGCGGACATTATCGTCGTTGAGGCGCCACCTGCCGATGATGTTCAGTGGCAGGGCGTGAACGACCGTTTACGGCGTGCGGCGCATGATTCTCAGGGTGTTTTGGACCGGCTTCTAGCCTGACGCTGGCCGGCTATCATTTTCTTCCAAATTGCCTATTGCTCGCGAGCCCCTGTGAACGGCTTGCGGTCGCAATAGGCAATCCGTAAATCCCTGCTTCTGGTGCCTCATTGCGAGCGGATGTATCGCGTCTATGCTACAACGCACTGCAGTACGCATCAGAAAATCTTCTCCATTTGATCCGCATTCAAGCCGCAGTCGTCAGTGCAAGTATTTTGTGCAATGATGGCGACGAGTCGAACAGAGGCGTGCAGACCTTTGTTTGAGTCAAAAATAAATAACAACGAGAGGAGAGATATGCGTCCACTTCATCTGGCAGCGATCCTGGCCACCAGCGCTGCATTAGCCGCGTGTGGGGGAGGTAGCAGTGGCAATGTCCCGCAATTCAACAGCCCGCCGCAGTTCAGTTCGCTCGTATCCTTCGGTGATAGCTTGAGCGACGTCGGCACATACGCAGTCGGTACGGTAAAAGCGCTTGGCGGCGGCAAATATACGGTCAATGCCTCGGACGCTAAGATCTGGATTGAACACTTGGCCACCCGTTTGAACGTGAGTGCGCCTTGCGCGGCGCAAACCGGCTTGGAGGGCGACTCGACGCTAGGTTTCTCCGTCCAGGTAACAAATCATGCGAATTGCACGGCATATGCGCAGGGCGGTGCTCGGGTGACGAATCCAGTGGGGCCAGGTAACAAAGCGCTTGGTGGCGCCAATACGGTGCTCGGCCAATTGACGGTGCCTGTTGCGACTCAGATCCAGAACCACCTGACAGCAAAGGGCGGCCGATTCAGTGGCAATGAAATTGTGTTTGTCATGGCGGGCGGCAATGATGTGTTCATCCAGGCTGCAACGGTTAGTGCAACCGTTTCAGCAGGTGGCGACCAAGCAGTGGCTGCTGCCGCTGCGGTGACTGCGATGGCCACCGCAGGTGCCGAGCTGGCAGGCTATGTGAAGAATCAGATTGTCGGGAAGGGCGCGCGATACGTCACCGTGGTCAATCTGCCTGATATCAGCAAGACGCCCGCATTTGCGAGCGATACAGGATCGCAGGCTTTGATTACGAACATGGTGACGACTTTCAACACGCAGCTACAGCAGGGACTCACTGGCGCGGAGGTGCTGCTAATCGATGCGTATACGGTAAGCCGTGACCAGAACGCCAATCCTTCGCGCTACGGACTAAGCAATGTCACCGTCCCTGCATGCGACTTGTCGCTCGCGAAGAACCCGCTCGCCTCGTCGCTGGTGTGCACCAGGTCGAATTTGATTGCTGGAGCCAATGACAACTTCCAGTATGCTGATGGCGTGCATCCGACACCCTACGGCTATAAATTGCTGGCAGATCTGGTCGCCACTGAAATGGGCAAGCGAGGTTGGCTCTGACCGCTGATGGCTGCGCCGAAAAGTTACTGTTACCCGAAGCGCAACTTCATCGTAATAATGAACAGGGCAAGCGCCAACGTGAACACATTGGCAATAATGACCGGCCATGCGCCGATCAGTAGTCCGTACAGCAGCCACATGGCAACGCCGGTGGTAAAGAGGCTGTACATGCCAAGTGAGACACCTTCGGCACGTCGCGTTTTCCAGGTAAGCAAGGCTTGGGGGATGAACGCAATAGTGGTGAGGGTGGCAGCCACCGCTCCAATTAGGTTGGCCAGCTGGCTGAGGTCGATCAGAAGCATTCCGGTCAGTACATTGAAACGAGAAAGATTACCCTGCGGCTAAGCTCTGCCGCAGGGTTTGTGCAAATGCAACCGTACCTTATTGAAAGGACTGGATGCCGGTTTGCGCACGCCCGAGAATCAATGCATGGATGTCATGCGTGCCCTCATAAGTGTTCACAACTTCGAGGTTCACCATGTGGCGGATCACCCCAAACTCATCGGAGATGCCGTTCCCGCCCAACATGTCACGAGCCATGCGGGCGACTTCCAGTGCCTTGCCGCAGGAGTTGCGCTTTAGCATTGACGTGATTTCGACCGCGGCAGTTCCCTCATCCTTCATTCTTCCCAATCGCAGGCAGCCCTGCAGGCCGAGCGTGATTTCGGTTTGCATGTCGGCCAGCTTCTTCTGGATCAGCTGGTTCGCGGCCAAGGGCTTGCCGAACTGCTTACGATCGAGCACATACTGGCGGGCACGGAACCAGCAGTCTTCCGCCGCACCCAATGCGCCCCACGCAATGCCGTAGCGGGCCGAGTTCAGGCAGGTGAACGGACCTTTCAAACCGCGCACTTCTGGAAATGCGTTTTCTTCCGGGCAGAACACTTCATCCATCACGATCTCGCCGGTGATCGACGCACGCAGGCCGACCTTGCCGTGGATCGCCGGTG
>Ga0196971_1001117_pt1 | contig 13485 bp, 8 predicted proteins | sample S1v_1013CmetaG_FD_148660 | JGI IMG/M metagenome (GOLD analysis project Ga0196971, IMG submission 148660) | Soil microbial communities from Anza Borrego desert, Southern California, United States - S1+v_10-13C | ecosystem: Environmental > Terrestrial > Soil > Desert | place: USA: California... | reverse complement strand
CGCGGGCGCCCAGGTAGGCCGACTCCCCTTGCCAGACCCCGTCGCGCAGGGCCGCGGGAATGCCCTCTTCCATGACCCGGCGGCGCGCCCAGGGGGGGTGCACCGCGCCGATATCGCCGCCCCTGGCCTCCTCCGCCTCGCCGAGGCCCAGCATCTCCCGGCCCGCCCGGTTCATGTAAGTGCGCCGGCCGTTCCGGTCGGTGATGGCCACCAGGTCCGGCGACGCATCCAAAATGGCCACCAGCCGCTCATTGGACGCTTCGGCACGACGGGCCTGCGCCAGAGCATCCTCGAGGTGGTCCCGCTGGACGGTCAGTTCCTCGAGCATGCCCCGCTCGGCCTGGCCGGAGCGAATCCCCACCATGCCTACGCCGTAGAGGGCCAGCAGCTGAAGGAGCGCGTGGGTCACGGAGACCCCCACCGGGGCGGCCTGCGCCAGGTGGTGGAACATGATCATGATGATGACCACCGAACCCAGCCCCAGCATGCGCAGGCCGGCGGGGCGGCCGCCGGATCGGGCGGCCAGGGGCGTGACCATGACAAAGGAGGCGAGGAAGATCTCGCCGAGATGTCCCGTGTCCAGCATGAGCAGGCTGATGGCCACGGTGAGGAAGGCCAGGTGCCGTTCAGCCGCCCGGCCGGGGTGAGCCAGGTCTGGCAGCAGAATGGATGTGATGACGTTATAGACCGAGACGGAGAGGACGAACAGACTGGCCCGGTTGGGGGAGGCGACGGCCCCTTCGCCGCCCACGGCGGTGATGAGGACTACCAGCAGGACCAGCAGCCACATCCAGGTGCGAGCTACCCGTTCCAGCTGGGCCGGGAAGGGATCCCACTGGGCTTCGGGCACGGCCCGGAGGCGGGCGTGGCGGCGGCTCCGCACGGCCTCGCCCACCAGGGCGACCAGAGCCCAGACGCCCCACAGGATCAAGCTGAAGCCCGAGCCTGAGCGGGCCATGGCATAGGTGAGGGTCAGGGGGAGTATGGCGCTGAGGACCTGCCTGAGCAGGCCACGGGGCGCCCAGAGGCCGGTGCCCGCGGACGGGAGCAGCAGGCTGGCGGCCCCGAGCAGGCTGGCGATGCCGGCCAGGGGCAGCACCGGCAGGATCGCCCCCACGGTGCCGAGGTCCAGGAAGCCGGGGCGAAGCAGCAGCACTGCGCTTTCCCAGATCAGGGATGCGGCAAGGACGTAGTTGAACAGGTCGGGGCTGTCATCGGTGGCGTGGCGGTCCAGCCAGGGGCCAAGAGCCACGCCCGCAGCCAGGAGGCCGAAATGCACGGTGTTGGTCCAGCGCCCCTGCACCCCGACGCTGAAGGCGGCCACCACGAAGGGGATGGCGGCCAGTATGGCCAGCTGGCGCCGGAGCCAGTGGGGCATCTCCTGAATGGTGAGGAACATGGCAATGCCGCCGGCGGCAAGGCCGGCTGCCAGGTACGGCGTCATGCGGGTCAGGGGCGACCAGAGGCCGTGCCCCAGGGCGTCGGGATAGGTGTACATGACAAGGCCCAGGAGCATCTCCATGGTGGCCGCGGCAATGACGAAGCGGGTTGTGCGTACACCAGGCATGGGCGTCCCTCCGATTGGGGGTATAGAGACCCTACCTACATCATTACATAATAAACAGATGGTCCCAACCCTTCTGGAGGTAGTCCCACTAGTAACACGTTTCGCCCAATACGAGGTGGGCCCGTGGTGTCATGGAAAAGGAGCTCGTCCTGCGGGGCGGGCGGGCTCCTTTTTCGATACGGGCGGGTCCGTCAGTCGTCCCACTTGGACCAGGCCGCCTCCAGCACGTGACCGTTGGGGTCGGTTATGTAAAAGTACAGCGCCGAGCGGGCTTCATCGTGCGAATGGATGTCGGTGACGGTCACCCCGCGGCTCTTCAGCTCGGCGTGGGCCAGCTCGATGTCCGGACAGTACAGCGTCACCAGCGGCACGGGACGGAAGTCGGGCTGGCGGCCCATCTGGGCGGAGGCGATGCTCTCCACCAGCAGCAGCACGGCGGCGCCCGGTCGGGCGAAGGAAAGCACGGCGACCATGCGGCCCTCGTCCGGGAACCTGGCCTTCAGCGTGACGCCGAGCTTCTCCAGGTACCACTGCAGCGTTGCCTCGAAGCGGGGAGCCGGAATGGGGATATGGCCCGGTTTGCTGAACAAGGACTGTGTCACGGTGCTTACTCCTCCTCATCGTGGGAGAACCGAAAAGAGGGTCAGACGAGTATTGTCGCCTGACCCTCTCGTTCTTATGGTCTATTTCGGGACGACAGGTGAAAGGAACGCGAAACAAAAGATTCGACGGAAACCGCGTGCTTCCTTCGCCGGCTCAGCGGTTCTTGTGACACTGGCTGCACGACGGCTGAACTTCGGCATGGCACTTTTTGCAGCTCTGCTCGCCCTGCGCCTTGGCCGCCAGCCTGTGGTTCAAGAACCAGTACTGGTCCGGATGGAAAGGACGCTTTTCCGAGGGCTTCCCGTTGTGGCACGCCTGGCAGGAGTTCTTGCCGCTCTTCTCTTCCGAGTGGCAGATGTAGCAGGTCTGGCTCGCCTTCTCCCCATGAGCCGCCACCCACCCCGCCGCATGCTTGGACTGGTCATGGCAGGCGGCGCAGTAGCTGCCGGATGCGTGCGCAGCCTTGGGGCTGACGGGGTTCAGTTCGGAGTGGCAGACCATACATGAGATGCCGGAATTGAGGGCCATACGGCCATGCTCGGATGTGAACTTGCCGGTATGGGGCATGTCGAGACCGGCGTGGCACTTGACGCAGTAGTCGTTGGCGGCATATTTGGCGGATGGATTGACCCGGTTGGCGCTCGAGTGGCAGGTCATGCAGACGGGGTTGTCTGCCCTGCCGGCGGCCTCGCCGTGCCGGGAGAGCCAGCCGGCCTCGTGGGGCATCTTCACGCCGGAATGGCAGTTGGAGCAGAACACGCTTGACGAATGGGCCGGTTTTGGCGTCGCTGGCGTGGCCGGGCTGTGGCAGTTCGCGCAGATCCCGCTGTCCATCTTTCGGGCGTCTGAACCGTGATAGAGCAGGTAAGGCTCCTTGTGCGGCATGGGCGCCTGGTGGCAGGTGGCACAGGCGTCGGACTGCTGGTCGGAACGGTAATTGGCAGGATTGGACATCTCCCCATGCGGGCCGGCACTGTCAGCCAGGTGGCACGCGCCGCAGTTCTCTCCAGCGGTGGCGGATTTGCCGTGCTGCCCCAGCCAATCGGCCGTGTGGCTGGCCGGGATCTGCTTGGAGAGGTCCGAATGGCAGGCGGTGCAGCTGGTAGAGCCGGTGGCCTGCAGTACGACATTTTTTGCTTCGTGGCAGGTCAGGCAGATGTTGTGGAACCGCTCGTCAGCAGGCTTGGACTCGTTGGCCAGGTGAACCAGCCCGAAATGGCAGTCCTGGCAGGTGACGCCATCGTCCAGATGCTTCTTGTGGCTGACACGTACGCCGCCGGCGTTGGCGTCATCCATGGTATGGCATTTCTCGCAGCTGGAGTTGGGGATCTTGTGACTCATGACCAGGCTGGGCTGGATCCTGGCCACGGTCTTGTAGAGCATGCGTACCCCCTTTACGTGGGCCGCCATCTCGCCAAAGGCGCCGGGGTCGGAGTGACACTCGATGCAGGTCACTTCGGGAGCGTGCGGGGAGACCTGCCATGACTCGAAGTGCGACGACATGGAGTGGCAGCTGGCGCAGAACTCGGGTGTAGAAGCATAGTCCATGGCGCTGCTGCCGCCAAACCAGGCAATGGCGGCGATCAGGGCGAGAACCAGAGGCGTTGCGGGCCCGGCAATGCGGAGGATTCGCTTCAGTCTTGAGGGCTTGGGCGAGGGCTTCGGTGTGGTCATGAGGATTCCCCCTGGCGCGTCGCTACGGTGAAGGAGCGAGATTTGCTATCGCGGTTCTTACAGCTTTATTACCAAGTGTATCAAACTGTTTAGGGTCCTCGCACCATCACATCATCCTTAGAACTGTAGTCCTTTTTTGTCATCGACACGAGTCTAAGGGAGGATCTCCCCCCCGTCTGGGTGCAGCGGAGGCTCTTCGGCTGCCTGCGAGCAGGTTGCGCGCAAAGAGGGACGCCGGTGTGCATTCTCTGCACGCCGGCGCCCCAGTCACTTGTGAAGTTGGTCGGGGTGACAGGATTCGAACCTGCGACCTCTTGGTCCCGAACCAAGCGCGCTACCAAGCTGCGCTACACCCCGATAAACTGGTCGGGCTGACAGGATTTGAACCTGCGACCTCTTCCACCCCAAGGAAGCGCGCTACCAAGCTGCGCCACAGCCCGAAAACAGAGGGCCGGGGGATACCCGGCCCATGAATCTGGCGGAGAGGGAGGGATTCGAACCCTCGGTACCCTGTTGGGGTACACAGCATTTCCAGTGCTGCACCTTCGACCACTCGGACACCTCTCCGTGAAACGATGCGGACTTGCGTCCGCATCAGACTGGCGCGCCGAGCAGGATTCGAACCTGCGACCACTTGATCCGTAGTCAAGTACTCTATCCACTGAGCTACCGGCGCACAGGATCCGGCCGTGGTCTAGGCGACCGGATCGATGGTGGAGCTAAGGGGGATCGAACCCCTGACCTCGTGAGTGCGATTCACGCGCTCTCCCAGCTGAGCTATAGCCCCATGTGCTGTTATGCAGTTGTCTGGGCAAGGAAACTGGCGGAGGCGACGGGATTCGAACCCGCGGTCTCGGCCGTGACAGGGCCGCATGTTAGGCCACTACACCACGCCTCCGTCAAATGGTGGAGCCAAGGGGGATCGAACCCCTGACCTCTTGAATGCCATTCAAGCGCTCTCCCAGCTGAGCTATGGCCCCATTTGAGCCGGTGCGCCTCGGTCAATCCGTCCGGGGCGACAGAAGCTATTGTATCAAACCTTGTAACCTTACGCAACCAGTAATTTGTTGGAATCTGCTTCCGTGAAGAGATCTGGAGCGGGTGAGGGGAATCGAACCCCCGCTATCAGCTTGGGAAGCTGAAGTTCTGCCATTGAACTACACCCGCAACATCAGCGCCGTTTCTGTCCGCCGCCGCTCGGCGACGTCCCGGCGAGATGTAAATATACCAGACTCCGACGCTCTGCGCAAGCCTCCAGGTTTCGCCACCGCTCCGCACCACGCTTCCGCAACGTTCATACATTGGCGGCGAAGCAGACGGCGATTGGAGGCGAAGCTCCGATGCAGACGCCACGGGGCATGCAGTTGGCGGGCATGATGCACCCCGATCAGATCCTGGCTCTCCTTACCCCGCTGATGGGGGACTCCATGCGAGCAGGAGCCCATGCTGACGGCCTCAGGGAAGCGATGCTGGCGGCCTATCTGGTGGGCGCAGGCATGGCGCCGGCCATGGCCACGGGTGCCATCGCACAGTGGAAGTCCGCCGGCATTTTGCGCGAACTGGCCGGCCAGCAGCGGCCCGAGAGCGGCGCCGTTACCCCGGCGGGCGACCGGCAGAAGGCCGATCTGGCCCGAATGGTCGAGCGCTTCATGAAAGATCAGGCCACAGCGGCAATCTTCTACAGCGACCTCCTGGAGCGGGCACCGGATGCCCGGGCCAAAGAGTACATCCGCCACGCCATGGAAGATGAGCAGAAGCATTACCGCATGCTCGGCGCCCTGTACCGGGAACTGACCGGCCGTACCCATGAAGCAACGCCTGACCGTGTCACGTTCAGCAACCTGGCGGAAGGCATAATGAGAGCCATGGACGATGAGTACGAAGCCATGGAGGAATATCGGGACGTCTACATGGCCCAGACGGACCGGCGCATTCGCAATCTCTTTTTCGAGCTGATGACCGATGAGCTGGAGCATGCCACCCGCTTCGACCACGTGCTGAAACTGATCGGCGGATGATGAGGGCGGCGGGGCCTCGTGCGTGGCCCCACCCCTGCACCGAGGCAGGCAGTCCCGAACGGCTATGGGGTCGGCGGGCGTGCAGGTTCCCGTCTCGCTTCTGCTTAACCATGGGCTTGGAACCTCTGCGAATCTCATCTGGATGCTGCTGCGAGGCGGAGGCCCTGCCGGCCGGCGAAGGCTGGGGGAAGGGTCAGGGCTCCCCCGGGTCCGGTCCAACCCGGGGGCCGGAATCGGACTTTCCTTGGCACTCTCTGGTTTCGGGATGTCCAAAAAAGTCCCAAACGCTCGGTCCACGCCCCTCGATGCCAGTTTTTCGGTCGACATTTGGCCCTACGGCGGCCAGACCGACCTTGCTGGGCCCCCTTTGGCCCCAATGCCGGCTCCTCGGGGACTTTTCCTGACACCTGGCCGCGGCTCAATGTCCAATTTTTTCCTAGCAGTTCCGAGCGGCGATGGGGTCGGCGGGCGCGCATGGTCTTGCAGCCTCTGCGAATCTCATCTGGATGCTGCTGCGAGGCGGAGTCCCTGCCGGCCCGTGAAAGCTGGGGGAAGGGTCAGGGCTCCCCCGGGTCCGATCCACCCACGGGCCGGAATCGGACTTTCCTTGGGCATTCACCGGTTGCGCGCAAACGCCCGGTCCAAGCCCCTCGATGCCAGTTTTTCGGTCGGCATGTGGCCCCACGGTGGCCAGACCGACCTTGCTGCGCCCGTTTGGCCCCAATGCCGGCTCCTTGCGTTTGCCCCTTGGCAAATGCTGTGCCGTGCGGTAGACTTATACCTAGATTCCCGATGCATCGTTAACCGAGGGGGGCGTCCCGGTGAGTGTCAACAAGGAGCTCCTGAAGGGCAGCACGGTCATTCTCATACTGACCCTGCTCGATCGCCGGCCCATGTACGGCTATGAGATGATCGCGGCCATCGAACAGGAGTCCGGCGGCGTCTTCTCCTTCAAGGAAGGCACGCTGTACCCCATTCTGCACGACCTGGAGTCGGACGGGCATGTGGAGGCGTACTGGAGCGAAGGCGAGGGCTCGCGCAAACGCAAGTACTACAGGCTGACCGAGATCGGCCGCAAATACACTCAGGCCCGCCGAAGCGAATGGGACCTGTTCCGGACGGCCGTCGACCGGGTGATCGGAGGGAGCCAGGCATGAGCCAGCAACAGGATCATTCGCAGGTGGATGCGTATCTGGATGCCGTCTGCGGCAAGATTGCCTGCCGGGAGGTGCACCCGGAGATCCGGCGGGAGTTGGAGAGTCACATTCTCGACCGGGTCGATGCGGAGGTGGCGCAGGGGTGCCCCCGCAACGATGCCCTCGCCCGTGCCCTGGCGCACATGGGCGAGGCCGCGGAGGTCGGGCGGCGCCTGCATGCCTCTCATCGCCCCCGGACGGAGTGGGGACTGCTGGCCGCCACAGCTCTGTTGGTGCTGCTCGGGCTGTGGGCCATGTATGCCGTGGAGGCCTCGGGCAGCACGGACCAGGGCAGCGGCTTGCTTGTGAAGAAGCTGCTGTATACGGCGGCTGGACTGAGCCTGGGCGGCCTCCTCTATCTGGCCGATTATCGGTACCTCCGCCAGATCGCCTGGCCCCTGTACGGGCTGACATTCGCTGCGACGGCGTACCTCACGTTATTCGGTAACGTGGTGAACGGTCTGCCCCGCTACATCGACCTGACTCCGCTGCTGTTCACGCCAGCCCTGGCGGGCCTGTTCGCCTCTTGGAACTGGAAGCACAGGTGGACATGGGTGAAGTTCCTGGTCGTGTTGGGGGCACCGCTGCCGTTTTATATCATGGTGCCGTACCCCTTCGCCGCGGCGGAGTTCCTGGCGTGCCTGACGGCAGTACTGATCACCGTCCGCCCCGGCCGGTGGTACCTGGGCGGTGCTGCTCTCGCCATCATGTCGATGGGTGGAGCGACCATTGCCCTGCTCCTGAAGGTACCCTCCCGTTGGGAGCGATTCCTGACCTGGCTCGACCCTGCTCGGGACCCGCAAGGGGCCGGCTACCAGGTGATCCAGGCTCAGAAGGCCATGAGTGAGGCCGGGCTCTGGGGCGAGGGTCCCACGGCACCGCTCCCGTTGGTGCCCGAGGTGCATTCGTCGTCAGTCTTCCCCTCCCTTGTCCATTCGCTGGGGTGGGTCGCCGGAGCGGCCATCTGCCTGCTGGTGCTCTTCTTCCTCTTCCGGCTGGTGACTGTGGCACGCCGAAGCCGAGGGCGCCTGGGACAGGCGCTAGCGGCAGGCATCGCCGCAAGTTTTGCCCTGCGGTCTCTCTGGCACATCGGCATGTTCGTCGGTCTTGCCCCTGCGGTGGGTGTGGATCTGCCGTTCATCAGCCACGGAGGGCGGCAGATGCTGTACCTGGCAGTGGCCGGGCTCGCCCTGGGTGTCTTCCGCCGCAAGGACATGGTAGCGGGTACGAACCAGGCATGATGCAAAACAGCCCGGGGGCAAACACCCCCGGGCTGCTTCTTTGGCTTCGATTGAACCTACGACCGCAGTTCGGCACCCTTGGCCTGCAGGGCTTCCCGCACCCGGCCGTGGGCCGTCTCGATATCCGCATCGGTCAGCGTCCGCTCCAGCGACCGGTAGGTGATGTGGTAGGCCAGGCTGCGATGGCCCGCCTTCATCCGCTCGCCCTGGTACAGGTCGAACAGCGCCACGCTCTCCACCAGCTCGCCGCCGGCCGTGCGAATGGCCTCCTCCACCGCCGCCGCCGGGGTCTCCTGCGAGATCACCAGGGCCACGTCACGGGTGACGGCCGGGAACCTGGGCACGGGCCGGTACTCCGACTGGGGCTTCATGCCAGCGACCAGAGTGGCGAAGTCGAGCTCGGCCAGATAGACCCGGTCGCTCAGGTCCCAGTTCGCGACAACGCTGGGATGAACCTCGCCGAAGACGCCTGCCGGCTTCCCGGCCACGATCAGCTGCGCCTGCCGTCCGGGATGGAAGGACGGGTGGGCCGACCGCTCCACCTTCCAGTCGCTGATGTTGACGGCATCCAGCAGCAGCTCGATGATGCCCTTCAGCACGAAGTAGTCTGCCGGCCGGGTGGCGTTGTTCCAGCCCGGCACCGCCTGGTTCCCCATGAGGCCGATGCCCAGCTTCAGCGGCTCGTCGGGCAGCTGCTGCCCCTCCACGGAGAAGTAGACGGCGGCCACATCAAAGATGGAAAGGTCCTTGATCTGCCGGTTGGCGTTGTAGGCCAGCACATCCAGCAGGCCCGCCAGCATGGTGGTGCGCAGGGTGGACCGGTCCTCATACATGGGATTGGCAACAGCCAGGTACCGCCGGTAGTGGCTGTCCGCCGGCAGCGTCAGCTTGTCGTAGATCTTGGGGCCCGTCAGCGAGTGGGTCATCACCTCATCCAGCCCGGCGCCCGCCAGCGCCCGGCGGGCGGCCAGCACACGCTCGGCCAAAGGGCTGCGTCCGCCCTTGGCGGACTCCAGCACGGGCAGCGCCGTGGGAATGGTGTCGTACCCTTCGGAGCGGGCGACCTCTTCGACCAGGTCCACTTCCTCCGCAATATCCAGGCGGCGGGTGGGCGAGACGACCAGCAGCAGTTCCTGCCCGTCAAGGGCCTCCAGCTGCTCGCCTGCCTTCTCCAGGGTGGCCCAGGCCACGCCGGCCCAGGCGGCGTAAGCCTCGGCCTCCAGGGGGACAGGCGAGACCTGGTGCATCACCGTCCAGACGGGCCGGCCGCTCAGGTCCTCTCCGATCTCCTCTTCCTGCGCCGGCTTGCCGGCAGCCAGATCGGCGACCAGGTCTTCCGGCGGGAGCACGGCCATGCCAAGGCGGGACAGGTGTTGGGCGATCCGTCCGATGGGAAGGGCCAGGCCGAGCAGTTCGCTGACCCGAGCTACCCGCAGCGGGATCACGGGCGGCGCCGCAGGACGGGCGTAGTTGTCCACATGGCCCTGTACCACCACGCCGCCGGCCAGCAGCGAGATCAGCTGGGCTGCGCGATCAGCCGCACGGAGAGTGCCGCTGGGATCGACGCCCTTGGTGAAGCGGCGGGCCGCTTCGGAGGGCAGGTTGAGCCGCAGGGAGGTCCGCCGGTTGTTGATGTTGTTGAAGTGAGCCGACTCGATCAGAATGTCCGCCGTCTCGCCGGTCACTTCGGAGTCCCGGCCGCCCATGACGCCGGCGATGGCGACGGGGCCTTCAGCGTCGGCGATCACGAGCATGTCGGCGTCCAGTGTCCGTTCCTGCTCGTCAAGGGTGACCATTCTCTCGCCGGGAATCCCCCGCCGCACGATGATCTGGCGGCCGCGGATCCTGGCGTAGTCGAAGGTGTGGAGCGGCTGGCCCAGCTCCATCATCACGAAGTTGGAGATATCGACGATGTTGTTGATGGGCCGCATACCGGCCGCCCGGACCCTGGCCTGCAGCCACGCCGGCGACGGGCCGACCTTGACGCCCCGCACGATGCGGGCGGTATAGCGGTCGCACAGCTCGGGGGCGTCGATGCGGATGGAGATCATCTTGGCGGCGTTGGTGTTCGGCTCATCTTCGGTGTAGGTCTGTGGCAGGTTGAGCCCCTCGCCCAGTATGGCCGCCACTTCCTGCGCCACGCCGATCATGGCCTGGGCATGGGAAGCGTAGTTGGCCGTGAGGTCCAGCTCCAGGATCCAGTCGTTCAGGCCGAGCACCTCGGCCGCATCCATGCCGGGCTGCACGTCGGGGTCGGGCGGGAGGATCAGAATGCCGTCGCCGCCTTCATCGATGCCCAGCTCGTCGGGCGAGCAGAGCATGCCGTTGGACTCCAGGCCCCGCAGGGTTGCCTTGGCCAGCGTCTTGCCGCCGGGCAGCCTCGCTCCTGGAATGGCCGCGGGCACCAGATCGCCCTGGCGGACGTTCTGGGCGCCGGTCAGAATCTGCAGCACCTGCCCGCCGCCCACATCCACCTGGCAGACCCAGAGGGTATCGGCGTTGGGATGCTTCGCCATCTCCAGCACCTTGCCGACGACGACGCCTTCGGCGCCGGGGTTGGCGTAGGTCAGGGTCTCCACCACCACGCCGCGGGAGGTCAGGGCCTTGGCCAGCTCCTGCGGGCTGAGGGAGAGATCCACGTATTCAGATAGCCAGTTGTAACTTACACGCATGTTGTTTCACCCTCCCGCTTAGAACTGGCGCGTGAAGCGCATGTCGCCGGAAATGAAGTGGCGTAGGTCTTCGATCTGGTAAGCGAACATGGCAATTCGCTCGACGCCGTACCCGAAGGCCCAGCCGCTCACCTTCTCGGGATCATACCCGGCGGCCCGCAGCACGTTGGGATGGACCACGCCCGACCCGCCAAGCTCCACCCAGCCCGACTGCTTGCAGATGCGGCAGCCGGTGCCGTTGCAGAACGGGCAGGAGACGTCGGTCTCGGCGCTGGGCTCGGTGAACGGGAAGTAGCTGGGGCGCAGGCGGACCTTGGCGTTTGGCCCGAAGAGGCCCCGCATCATCTCCTGCATGGCGCCCTTGAGGTGGGCCAGGTTGATGCCCTTATCGACCACCAGGCCTTCGATCTGGTGGAACATCATGCCGTGGGTGGCATCTTCCACGTCGCGCCGGAAGACACGGCCCGGGCAGACAATCTTGACCGGCGTGCGGCCCTTGGCTACCTCCAGCATATAGCGAATCTGCGTGTTGGAGGTGTGGGTGCGCAGCAGCGTGTCCTCGGACAGGTAGAAGGAGTCCTGCGCATCCCGGGCGGGGTGGCCCTTGGGCAGGTTCAGAGCCTCGAAGTTGTACCAGTCGGTCTCGACCTCCCGGGACTCCGCCACTTCATAGCCCATGCCGATGAAGATCTCTTCGAGACGGGTCTGGACCTGACGCATCAGATGCAGGTGGCCCCGCTCCCTGGGCGTACCGGGGAGGGTCACGTCGATCGACTCGCTATTGAGTCGAGCCGTCAGTTCGGCCTTGCCCAACTCGGCCTCCCGGGCGTCGAGGGCCGTGCTGATGGCTGTCTTGATCTCGTTGCCGAGGGCCCCCATGGCCTTCCGCTCATCGATGGTGGGGAGCTTGCCCAGGCCGCCCAGGACGATACTCAGGTCGGACTTCTTGCCGAGGTACCGGACGCGCATCTCCTGCACGGTCGCGACGTCCGGCGCCGTGGCGATGGTCGCCAGCGCCTCGTCTTGAAGCTTCAACAGCTGCTCTTTCACCGAATCCACCTCCGCAATGTATAAGCCTGGTAATGGGCACAAAAAAGGCGCTCCGCCCCCTTGTCGGGACGAAAGCGCATGCTTCCGCGGTACCACCCGTTTTGGGCCGCAAGGACCCCACTCCACTTACTAGGTGCTGACACACCCGCCCCCTGTAACGGGAAGGCCCCGTATCCGCCTAATAAGGTGACCCCCATTCAGCGGACAGGCTCCGGAGGGAACTTCACGCAACGGGCGGAGTGCGGGCTCTCAGTCGCGGCCGCGCATCCCTGGACACCGCCTTGGTCGGCTACTTTCCTCCATCTCAGCCATTGGCGAACCTATGGATTGGTTGGATTATACCAAACGGCTAGTGAACTGTAAAGCGCCTGTAGAGCAGGTAGGCGAGGACGGATCCGGTGTTCGTGAAGATCGTCCAGAACACTTCAGCCGTTGTGGAGGTGGGCAGGCTGACCACTCCTTCTCTACAGGTTTTTGGATTTGTCAGACACCTTGTATTATACCATACCACGGTGAAGGGCTCAAGGCAACTAGCCCTTGCTGCGCTGCCGCATGGCTTCGTAGATGAGGAGGCTGGCGGCTACGCCGGCGTTCAGCGACTCCGTCGGCCCCGGCATCGGAATGCGGATGGTGCCGTCGGCGAGGGCACGGGCTGCATCAGACGGGCCGGCCCCTTCGTTTCCGATCACAAGGACGGCGTTGCCGGTCAGGTCGGCATCCCAGGGGGCCAGGCTCCCTTCGGCGTCCGCCAGGAACAGGGAGCGGTTCCGGGATTTCAGTTGGGACAGGGCGGTCTCGAGGGGCGCCTTGACTACAGGCAGGCGGAACAGGCTGCCCATGGCGCCGCGAATCACCTTGGGATTGTAAGGGTCAACTCCCCCCGTCACCACCAGGCCGGCGCCGCCGAGGGCTTCCAGCGAACGGATGACCGTGCCGAGGTTGCCGGGGTCCTGGACGTTGTCGAGCACCACCACGAGGCCCCTCGGCAGGTCGCTGAGGCGGTGGGGCTTCGGGTGGAAGACCCCGATAATGCCCTGGGGGGACTGGGTGTCTGCGGCCCGCTCGAGGGTCTCGGCAGCCACGTAGTGGAGCGTGACGCCGGCCTCGCGTAGGGCAGACAGCAACTCACGGCCCCGCTCGCGGTCGCTGAGCTGGTCGGAGTACAGGGCGTATTCGAGGGGAAGTCCCGCGGAAATGGCCTCTTCGGCCAGCCGGATGCCTTCGAGGACGGCCAGGCCGGATTCGTCCCGCTCTTTGCGCTCGCGTGCCAGTTGGCGGGCCTGCTGTACGAGGGGGTTCCGGGGGCTCAGGGGCTCAGTCATGGGTCATGCCACATCCTATCCTGCGTCGATGTAACGATTATACCGCACGAGGCGGCTTGTGGCACGCGACAAGGCCCGGCCGTTGTGGCCGGGCCTTGGGGGCCTGTTTAGTTGCCGGGGGCGGGAGCGGGTTCGGTGGGCG
>Ga0196971_1001116_pt1 | contig 13491 bp, 13 predicted proteins | sample S1v_1013CmetaG_FD_148660 | JGI IMG/M metagenome (GOLD analysis project Ga0196971, IMG submission 148660) | Soil microbial communities from Anza Borrego desert, Southern California, United States - S1+v_10-13C | ecosystem: Environmental > Terrestrial > Soil > Desert | place: USA: California... | reverse complement strand
CCGCCGAGAGCGCCAATATCGCCAAGTCGCAATTCCTGGCGACGATGAGCCACGAACTGCGCACGCCGCTCAACGCAATCATCGGCTACACCGAAATGCTGATGGAGACGGCCGAAGAGCGCGGCGCCGACGACGAACTCGGCGATCTGCGCCGCGTGCACGCCGCCGGCCATCGCCTGTTGGCGCTGATTAACGACGTGCTGGATCTTTCCAAGATCGAGGCCGGCGCGATGGAAGTCAGCGCAGAGCGTGTCAACGTCGATGCGATGGTGGCCGACGCGGTGGCGACGGTGAAGCCGGCCGCGGCCGCGAACGGGACCGCCATTTGCGTGGAGACGGAGGCCGCGCTTGGCCTCGCCGACACGGACGGGCTGAAGCTCAGCCAATGCCTGCTCAACCTGCTCTCCAATGCCGCCAAGTTCACCAAGGACGGCCAGATCAAGCTGCGCGCCCGGCGCGAGGATGATCAGCTTCTGTTTGAGGTGGTCGACACCGGCGTCGGCATCTCGCCGGAGGCGCAAAAGCGCCTGTTCCAGCCGTTCGTGCAGGCCGACGCCTCGACCACGCGCGCGTTCGGCGGCACCGGTCTTGGCCTCGCCATCACGCGCCGGCTTGCGCGCCTGCTCGGCGGCGACGTCACGGTGAAGAGCGCGCTTGGCCAAGGTTCGGCGTTCACATTGCGCGTGCCGGTGAAACTCCCTGCGGAGCAGAGCCCCGCCAATGCGGAACAGCGCGACGCGGCCTGATCTCGCGCTGATGTGAAGGCGCCTGCCTCGGTCCCAATGCGTTGGCGGATCGAGGAGATGTCATGAGATTTATCGTCGCTGGGGTGCTTTTGATCGCCGCGTTCGCTGCTGAAGGCGTGGCGCAGGCGCAAACGGACGCCAAACCTGCCGCGCCGCCGGTGGAACTCGTCGCGCCGGACGCACGCAGCTTAGCCGGCGATCGCGAGGTCGGTGAAGCGCGGCGCGCCTACCGCGCGGCCTGCACGCGCCACCAGAATGCGGGCTATTGCGATTGCACGACGGCGGGCATCGCCCAAGTGCTGATGCCTGACGAAGTCCGCATCGCCGCCCGCACTATCGCTGAACGCATCAATGCTGAAGGCGACACGCTATCAGCGCCCGATACGGACACACCGTCGGCAGGCGCCAGCACCGAAGCGCGCATTGAACACGTCGAAGGCTTTTACGCCAACGCTTGCGCGCAATATCGCGACTAGCCGGCCTCGATGGAATGATCGACCGGCTCGCGGGCTTCCTTGCGCGCGAGCACGCTGGTGGCGGCGAGATCACCGGTGACGTTGCCGAGCGTGCGAAAAATGTCCGGGATAACCTCGACGGCGAGCAGGATGCCGAGCAACTCGAACGGGACGCCGAGCGCCATGCAGATTGGCGCGATCGAGGCGATGAACGAAATCTGCCCCGGCAAACCTACCGAGCCGACGCTTACTCCGAACGCCACGAAGACCGCGCCGGCGATCTGAAGCAGTGACGGCTCGACACCGTAAAGATGCGCCACGAAAAAGCACACGGCGAGATTGGCGACCGGGCTGGTAAAGCGAAACACAGCGACCGCCAGCGGCAGGACGACATCGGCGACCCGCGCCGGAATATGCAAACCGCGCAGCGCAGCTTGCAGCATTGCCGGCAAGCAGGCGAGCGAGGATTGCGTCGAAGCGGCGATCGCCCACACCGGCGCCGTCGCAGCGGTAAAGCGCGCCACCGGCTGGCGGCCCCACGTCACCGCGATCAGCCAGGCGACGATGGTGATGCCCAATGTCGCCGCCGACACGATGATGACGTACTGAACCAGCGTCCCCGCTGCGCCGAAGCCGGCGCGCAAACCTACGCCCAGAGCCAACGCGAACACCCCGATGGGGCCGGCCAGCAAAATCCAGTGCACGATGACGATCATCGCTTCCGACACGGCGCGGAAAAATCCAACCAGCTGATCGCGCATCGGCGCGGCGAGCTTGGTCACGGCAAAGCCAAAGAAGATTGCGAACACGACGAGTTGCAGGATCTGATTATCTGCCGCAGCGCCTACCGGGTTAGCGGGCGCCAAGCTTCGCAGCCAGGCGACAAAGCTCGGCGGCTCTTCGATGACGACAGCTTCGGCGCCGACGCTGGCGATAAAGCCCGCGGCGACTTCCCGGTCCACCGGCCACAACGCCAGCATGCCTTGCGTCACCGCGATGCCGAACACGGCCGCGAACACGATCAGCACCGAGAACAGCAGCACCGCGCGGGCGACGAGGCCGCCGGTCTTGGTTGCGTCCGCGACAGAGGCGATGCCGGTGATCAGCAGCGAGACGACCAGCGGCACCACGGTCATGCTCAAGGCATTCAGCCAAAGCCCGCCGAATGCTTCGACGACGCCGGCGGCGCCCGCGAGTTGCGGCGCCTGTGCGCGCACCAGCGCGCCGACGACGATGCCTGCGATCAGCGCCGCAAGCACGAGTAAGCTGATCAATTTCAACGGCGCCCCCAGGTCGCGAACGCTGCGCTCTAACGCAGGGGCGCCGCCCGCGCCAGCCTTATCCGACTAGCTCAGACTTCGCGCCGGCGGCAGGCGACGTCGGCTCAACACGCGCTTTAGCGCGCTTAAACTCAAGCACCCCGTCCTCGATCTGGCCGTAGCGCAGATCCATCAGGTCATGCGCATAGCTCTGGTTCTGTTTCCACGGCGCCTTGCTCATTTGCTTTGGCAGCATGTGTGCGGCGCGCTGAAAATAACCGGACGAAAAGTCGGCGAACGGGCGATCCTCGCGCGGCCCTTCACCGACGCGCGGCGTCGCTGACGCAAGCCCGTACATGTCGAGGTAATTGATCAGGCGGCAGACATATTCGTTGATCAGGTCGGCGCGAAGAGTCCAAGACGCGTTCGTATAGCCGAACACGAACGCCATGTTCGGGACGTCCGAAAGCATCGCACCCTTATAGGTGTAGGACTCGCCCGGTTCGATTCGCTTGCCATCGACGCTGATTTCGGCGCCGCCGAGCATACGCAGATTGAGGCCAGTTGCAGTGATGATGATGTCGGCTTCAAGCTCTTGGCCGGACTTCAGCTTCAGCCCCTTCTCGGTGAAGCGCTCGATCTGGTCGGTGGCGATCGACGCTTTGCCCGCGCGGATGGCCAGGAACATGTCGTTGTCGGGCACTAGGCACAGGCGCTGCTCCCACGGATTGTAGGGCGGCGTGAAGTGCTTCTCCATATCGTAATCCGGCCCGAGCTGCTCGCGGATCAAACCGAGCAGCCGCTCACGCGTTTTCGCGGGACGCGAGCGGGCGAGGCGAAAGAAGAATTGCTGGAAAAGAATCTTGCGCAGGCGCGTCAGATCGTACGCGAATTGGCCGGGCAGATGCTTGCGCGCCCAATTCGCCAGCGCATCTTCCGCCGGCAGCGAGACCATATAAGTCGGCGTCCGCTGCAGCATGGTGACGTGCGCGGCCTTGTCAGTCATCGACGGCACTAGCGTGACCGCCGTCGCGCCCGACCCAATCACGACAACGCGCTTGCCGGCATAGTCGAGATTTTCGGGCCAGTGCTGCGGATGGATGACCTTCCCTTTGAAGTCGGACACGCCTTCCCAGCTCGGCAGGTAGCCTTCCTCGTAATTGTAATAGCCGGCGCAGACATGGAAGAACTTGCAGGTGAAGCGCTTAAGCGCGCCACTGTGTTCGGCCTCGATGGTCCAGCGCGCGTCGTCTGACGACCAGCTTGCGCGCACCACGCGGTGCTTGAAGCGGATGTGCTTATCGATGCCGTACTCGGCTGCGGTGTCGTGGACATACTTCCAGATCGACGGGCCGTCGGCGATCGCCTTCTGCTCGGTCCACGGTTTGAACGAATAGCCGAGCGTGAACATGTCGCTGTCCGAGCGGATGCCGGGATAACGGAAGAGGTCCCAGGTGCCGCCCATGTCGGCGCGGTTTTCGAGGATGACGTAGCTCTTGTCCGGGCAGTCGCGCTGCAGGAAATAGCCCGCGCCGACGCCGGATATCCCGGCGCCCACCACCACGACGTCGAAGTGTTCACTGCTCATCGCTGAATCCGGCGCTCTCGGTGACGCCGTGTCAAGATAGCCGCAGCGGCGCCCGCACTCGCCAGCAGCGTTCGACGCTGTTAGAGGCGGCGCATGATCATCGCCGTCGACGGTCCCACCGCCTCCGGAAAGGGCACGATCGCCAAGCAGTTGGCCGAGCACTACGGGCTGAAGCGGCTAGACACCGGCTCGCTCTATCGCGCGGTAGGCCTTGCCGTGCTGGATGCGGGCGGCGCGCCGGATGACGAAGCCGCCGCGGTCACGGCAGCCGAGGCGCTCGATCTTGGCGGCATCGATGAAACACGCATCCGATCCTCCGCGGCCGGCGTCGCCGCTTCGCAGGTTGCGGCCATTCCGGCCGTGCGGGCGGTGCTGCGGCGGGCCCAGCGCGCTTTCGCGGCCGATCCGGCAGGGGCGGTGTTGGACGGGCGCGATATCGGCACGGTGATCTGCCCGGATGCAGAGGTGAAGCTCTTCGTTACCGCCTCGCTGGCCGAGCGCACCCGCCGCCGGCTCAGCGAACTGCAAGCCCGCGGCGAGCGCATCAGTTTTGCCGAATTGGAGCGTCAGATCGCCGAGCGGGACGAGCGGGACGCCAATCGCCAGGATTCACCCCTGCGCCAGGCCGATGGGGCTCACTTGCTGGATACGACGTCCCTATCTATAGAGGCCGCGGCAGAGGCCGCTTTCGCACTCGTCGACGCGGCGCTTTCGAGCCCCAAGGCCTAGACGGCCCTTGGGCCCTTCAGCGTTTCCAGCCTCTTCCAAGCCTACCCGAGGACGGCCGCATGGTGTGGCCGAGACCGCCGGAGCCAACCGGTTGGCCCTTGTTGTTGTTGGAGTAAGTACACGTATGGCGTCTCAAGCCCAAAGCACCCTCAACCCTACACGCGATGATTTCGCATCGCTTCTGGACGAAAGCTTCACGTCCCGCGGCATGATCGAAGGCCGCGTCATCCCCGCCACCGTTGTCGCTATCGAGCATGACTTCGTGGTGGTCGATATCGGCCTCAAGACCGAAGGCCGCATCCCTCTGCGTGAATTTCTCGTCGATGACGGCGCGGGTCAGCCCAAGACCGGCGACATTGTCGAAGTTTATCTCGACCGCATCGAAAACGCGCTCGGCGACGCTGTCGTCAGCCGCGAAAAGGCGCGCCGCGAAGAAGCCTGGACACGTCTCGAAAAATCGTTCGCCGCGCAGGAAGCCGTCAACGGCGCCCTCGTCGGCCGCGTCAAGGGCGGCTTCACGGTCGACCTCGGCGGCGCCAATGCGTTCTTGCCGGGCTCGCAAGTTGATATCCGTCCGGTCCGCGACGTCGGCCCGCTGATGAACATCGTGCAGCCGTTCGCGATCCTGAAGATGGACCGCCAGCGCGGCAACATCGTCGTCTCCCGCCGCGCCGTGCTCGAAGAGAGCCGCGCTTCGGAACGCGCCGAAATCGTCGGCCAGCTGAAAGAAGGCGAAGTGCGCGAAGGTGTTGTGAAGAACATCACCGATTACGGCGCGTTCGTTGACCTCGGCGGCATCGACGGCCTCTTGCACGTCACCGACATGAGCTGGAAGCGCGTCAACCACCCGAGCCAAGTGCTGAACGTGGGCGACACGGTGAAAGTCCAGATCGTCAAGATCAATCCGGACACCCAGCGTATTTCACTCGGCATGAAGCAATTGCTGACCGATCCGTGGGACGGCGTCGACGCGAAGTACCCGGCGGGCGCGAAGTTCACCGGTCGCGTCACTAACATCACCGATTACGGCGCATTCGTTGAACTCGAACCGGGCGTCGAAGGCCTGGTGCACGTCAGCGAAATGAGCTGGACCAAGAAGAACCTGCACCCGTCGAAAATCCTGAGCACGAGCCAGGAAGTCGATGTGCAAGTGCTCGACGTAGACGGCGAAAAGCGCCGCATCTCGCTCGGCATCAAGCAAGTGCAGAACAATCCGTGGGACGCGTTCATCGCCGAAAACGGCGTCGGCTCGATCATCGAGGGCGAGATCAAGAACATCACCGAGTTCGGTCTGTTCGTTGGCCTGACCCCCGAGCTGGACGGCATGGTCCACCTCTCCGACATCGCCTGGGACGCGCAGGGCGAAGAAGCCCTCGCCCGTTACAACAAGGGCGACATGGTGAAAGCCAAAGTGCTCGACGTCGATGTTGAGAAAGAACGCATCTCGCTGGGCATCAAGCAAGTCGCCAACGATCCGATGGCCGACGCCGAATTCCGCAAGGGCCAGATCATCACGACCGAAGTCGTGGATGTGGCGACCGGCGGCATCGAAGTCGCCTTCGGCGAAGGCAACGCGCTCCGCTCATTCATCCGCAAGTCGGACCTTTCGCGCGATCGCCAAGAGCAGCGCGCTGACCGCTTCTCGGTCGGCGACCGTCTCGACGCGATGGTGACGAGCTTTGACAAGTCGAGCCGCAAGGTCTCGCTCTCGGTCAAGGCGATGGAACTGGCCGACGAGAAGGAAGCAATCGCCCAGTTCGGCTCGTCCGATTCCGGCGCTTCGCTCGGCGACATCCTCGGCGCCGCGCTAAAGAACAAGCAATAAGAGATCACCGTCTCCGACGGCTCTCGAAAGCCCGGCGCTCGCCAAGCGCCGGGCTTTTTGTTTGCGTGTTGCGCTGTCCCGGAACAGGGCCACAGAGCCGGCGTTCTCAGGCCATCGACGCTGTTGCGGTCTAGGCGGACCAGGCCCCGAGGAGCATTCACATGAAACGCACGATCACGCGGCTCTATGACAGCCGCACCGACGCGCTGGAAGCCGCGCACGAACTCGAACGCATGGGCATCGACGATGACGATGTAAGCATCATCGCGAGCAACAAAGACAATTGGTACGACGGCAAATCCAGCCATGACCGTGATGCCGACGGGCGCGACGATCGCGTCGAGGGCATGAGCAAGGGCGCGGCGACGGGCGGCGTGCTGGGCGCGGGCGCCGGTCTGCTGGCCGGCCTTGGCCTGCTTGCCGTGCCAGGCATCGGCCCGGTTGTGGCCGCCGGCTGGATCGCCACGACCCTGACTGGCGCGGCGGCTGGCGCGGTTGCCGGCGGCGCAGTTGGCGGCTTGGTCGCAGCGCTGACGGACGCCGGCGTGCCGGAAGAAGAAGCGCACGTGTACAGCGAAGGCGTCCGCCGCGGCGGCACGCTGCTGACCGTCCGGGTCGACGACGACGAAGCGCCGCGCGTCGAAGCCGCGCTCGGCCGCTATCGGCCGACCGACATCCGCACCCGCGGCGACGAATATCGCAGCGCCGGCTGGACCCGGTTCGATCCGAACGCGACGCCGCCGGTCTGAACGGAACGGTAGCGGACTAGGCCCGGCGCTCCAGCGCCGGGCCTTTTTCTTTCTGGATTTCAAGCCATTCGCCAGTTGACGCGGGGCGAGCAGCGGTCCTCTATCGCGGCAGGGACGGACAGGGGAAATTCCGCGATGCTGCGCTCGGAACTGGTGAACCGCCTACAAGAAGAGATGGCGCCGCTGAAGGCGGCCGAAATCGAGCACGCGGTGGACGTGGTGCTGGAGGAAATCGCCGCCGCGCTCGCCACCGACGGGCGGGTTGAGCTGCGCGGCTTCGGCGCGTTCTCTGTCCGCAAACGCGACGCCCGCACCGGCCGCAACCCGCGCACCGGCGCGACGGTGAAGGTCGACGCCAAGCGCGTGCCGTTCTTCAAGCCGGGCAAGGAGCTCCGGCTCAAAGTGAATGGCGGCGAAGAGCCCTAGGCGCGGGCCGCCCGCGGCGCGCGCTTTCTGAGCCACGCCGCCAGCTTCAGCAGCACGGCGCCGCCGAGCAGCGTCAGCGCCGGGATCGCCAGCCACGGCTTCGCATCGAGCCGGCCCACATACGAGACGGTGAAGATCACTGCGATCGTCAGCGCGCCGAACGTATGCAGCGTCTTCCAATTGCGCGGCCCAAGCGCGCGCACCGACCAATCGTTCGATGTGAGCGCCATCAACGCCACTAACACGTAGCCCGCGCCGCCGCCATAGATGGTGGTCGCCTTCGCCTCGACGCCGAAGATCAGCACCACGATCAGCAGCGCCGCCAAGTGGACGAAGTGCGCCGCGGCGAAGCTAAGGCCGATCGCGCGCCGACGCCGCAGCATCACGCTGCGCCAGCCGCCGGGCCAGAGCGTCGCCAGCGCCGAGGCTGACCAGGCCGTGACAAACAGCGGAAACGAAAACCGCGCCGTGTAGCGCGCCGCAGCGCCTGCGCCTTCGGCGTTCCAGCCGCCGAATTCGGCGTAGCCGTAAGCGGCGATCGACGCGGCCAAAACGGCTGAAAGCAAAACGATCGCCGGCGTCGAGACCATGCGCTGTGCTGTCATCGCGTCCTCCCGAACGCTCGTTCGCGCGTTTTGCCAGCGAAGTTACAGCCGCCCACGGCCGTTCACCACCATTTCCCAATTGCGCACCGACCCGCGGTGCGTGTCGATCTGGCTGCGGACGAAAGACTCCATGTCGGGTGCGTGCTGCGGCAGATAATAATAGCTCGCCACAGGCTTGCGGCCCGCGATCTCCAGGAATGTCTCTGAGCCGGTCAGCGCACGTTGCGATTGTTCGAGCTGCTGCTGCGGCGTGCCGCCGGGGACGAGCGCGATGAATTGCGTGCGGAACGGGTCCCAATAGGCGAACGGCAGGTCGGGATCGATTTGACGCGCTTCTTCGAGCAGAGCCCAGGCCTGCTCATTCGAATCCACGTTTCGCGCCGCCATCACCAGCATCGACGCGTCGCGCTTGCTGCGGCCGATGTCGATCATCTGCGCCAACAACTGATCTCGCGTGGCCGCAACGCGGCCGACATTGAAATAGAGTTCGGCCGCATCGAGCTTATTGGGTGCGTGGTTGCGATAGAGCGCCTGGATCGCGTCCCACGACGCGCCCGCGTCACGGCGGACCATGTTCTGAATCGAGGCGTTGCGGAAGTAGTCCGACGCGGTGCGCGGATTGCGCACCAATTCTGTCGACGACAAATTTTCGCGGATCACATCCGTATCTTCGGCGATGTCGATCACCGTGTCTTCGATCACGCCGAGTTGGCGGCCGAACCGCTCCGTCGCGGTTTCGCCATGCCCCGCCATCAGCAGCAACCCAACGCCGGCGCTGGCGAACAGCATGACGCGAAAGGCGTCGCATTCTCGGCACTGCACCGCCGCGTCGGACGCATCCGGCGCGTCCTTCGCCGCCGAGCCGACGCGGCCAAGGCAGAACCAGGCCAGCAAACCGGCCAAGCCGACGAGTGGCCAGACCAGAAGCTGCGGTGAGGCGATGTTAGCGAGGAAGGCCGAGAAATCGCTGAGTAGGCTGACGATGCCGCCAACGATAACGAACAATGGCCCCTTCTCAGGCCACACCACGCGCCAGATCGTCGATAGTTTCATCGTCAGCGCCCCCGCTTGATTCCCACCGAATTGTCGGAATGCGTTACCGCGCTGTCAATACTGGCTTACCGGCTCGAATTTTGGCACTTCGAGGCAAGCAGAGGAGCGGCCGCATGTCCGTGTTCAAGGAATTTCGTGAGTTTGCGCTGAAAGGAAATGTCGTCGATCTCGCCGTCGGCGTGATCATCGGCGCGGCGTTCAATGGCATCGTGCAATCGTTGGTCAACGATCTCGTCATGCCGCCGATCGGCTGGTTGACCGGCGGCTTGGACTTTTCCGACCTCGCCGTGACGCTGCCGCGCTCGCCGCTCGCGCCGGCCGATGCGGAATTGGTGACGATCAACTACGGCAAGTTCATTACGACGCTGATCAGCTTCATCATCGTGGCGTGGGTGATCTTTCTGCTGGTCAAAGCAATCAACCGCATGAAGCGCAAGGAAGAAGCCAAGCCCGCAGACGCGCCGGAAAAGCCTGAAGACATCAAGCTGCTTGGTGAGATCCGGGATTTGCTGAAAGAGCGGACGTAACTCCGCATGGCTGACGCGAAAATCTGTGGGATCACGACACCAGAAGCGCTCGATGCGGCGATCGAGGGCGGGGCGCGGTTTGTCGGCTTTGTCGTTTATCCGAAGAGCCCGCGCTTTCTGACCTTGGACAAGCTCGCAGCGCTGGCGGCGCGGGCGCGCGGGCGGGTGGAGACCGTGCTCGTCACCGTCAACGCCGACGATGCGCTGATTACATCCGCCGCCGCGGCGGCGCAGCCGGACTGGATTCAGCTGCACGGGGTCGAGACGCCCAGTCGCGTAGCGGAAGTGCGGCCGTTCGCGCGGCGCGGCGTGATCAAGGCGGCGGGCATTGCCAGCGCCGCCGATCTGGAGACCACCCGCCCCTATGAGGGGATCGCAGACATGTTTCTGTTCGACGCCCAGGCGCCCCAGGGCGGCCTGCCGGGCGGCAATGCGCTGGCGTTCGACTGGGGGCTGATGGCCGGGGCCAAAATCGGCCGGCCCTGGCTGCTGGCGGGCGGGTTGACGCCGGGGAACGTCAAGCAGGCGATCGCCGTCTCCGGGGCCGACCTTGTGGATGTGTCCTCTGGCGTGGAGAGCGCCCCGGGCCTAAAGGACCCCCTTCTGATCGCCCAATTCCTGGCGGCCGCGGAAGTTTAAACTCGCCCCATGGACGTGCGCCGCAACTGGCAGGACTTGCCCGATTCCGAAGGCCGCTTCGGCCAATACGGCGGGCGGTTCGTCGCCGAAACCCTGATGCCGCTGGTGCTCGACCTGGAGCGCGCCTATCGCGCCGCCCAGGCCGACCCAGCCTTCGCCGCGACCATGGCCGACTTCTGGACCCATTATGTGGGCCGGCCTTCGCCTTTGTACTTCGCCGAGCGGCTGACGGCGCATCACGGCGGCGCAAAGATTTATTTCAAGCGCGACGAACTCAATCACACCGGCGCGCACAAGATCAACAATTGCCTCGGCCAAGTGCTGCTGGCGCTGCGCATGGGGAAGACGCGGATCATCGCCGAGACCGGCGCCGGCCAGCACGGCGTGGCGACGGCGACAGTGTGCGCGCGTTTGGGCCTGCCATGCGTCGTGTTCATGGGCGCGACGGATATCGAGCGGCAGAAGCCGAACGTGTTTCGGATGAAGTTGCTCGGCGCCGAAGTGCGGCCGGTGACGAGCGGCGCGGCGACGCTGAAAGACGCGATGAACGAAGCGCTGCGCGATTGGGTGACGAACGTGGCCGACACGTTCTATTGCATCGGCACCGCGGCGGGTCCGCACCCCTATCCGGAAATGGTGCGCGACTTTCAAAGCGTGATCGGCCGTGAAGCGCGGGCGCAGATTCTGGAACGCGAAGGACGGCTGCCGGATGCGGTCATGGCGTGCATCGGCGGCGGCTCGAATGCGATTGGCTTGTTTCATCCGTTTATCGACGATGAAAACGTGCGCCTGATCGGTGTTGAAGCGGCGGGGCGCGGCATCGACGATCGCTTCGAACACAGCGCGGCGATCAATGGCGGCCGCCCCGGCGTGCTGCACGGCAATCGCACTTACTTGTTGCAGGACGAGGATGGCCAAATCCTCGAAGGGCATTCGATCAGCGCGGGGCTGGATTATCCGGGCGTCGGGCCGGAGCACTCATATTTGGCCGACATTGGCCGCGCGCAATATTTGAGCGCAACGGATGACGAGGCGCTGGAAGCGTTCAAGCTGTGCGCCCGTCTCGAAGGCATCCTGCCGGCGCTGGAGCCCTCGCACGCGCTGGCGCGTGTGGGCGATGTGGCGCGCGAAATCGGCAAAGACGGCCTCATCATCATGAACCTCTGCGGCCGCGGCGATAAGGATGTGTTCACGGTGGCGGATGCGCTGGGAGTGACGCTGTGAGGCGCCTCGCGCTCATCGTAGCGACCGCAGCGGGTCTCAGCGCTTGTCAACATGCGCAGCAAGTAGTGATGCCCGGCCTTCTTGACCTGCCACTCGTCGATGGAACGCACCTCGCCGACGGTTGCAGATGGTCACAGCAATCACCCGAGGACGCAGTACGCGCCGCTTGTGTCGTGGTGCCGGCGGCGCTTCGAGGCGAAGCGCAAAGGGCTTATGCCAGCCACCTTCACCAAGCAGGGTGGACGCTCAGTGCAGATCACGGAAACGCCGCAACGTTCGAGCGGGCTATTCCCAGTTCTGATTGTGTCAACAGGCTAGACGTCGTCGTCTCGTACAACGCCGGGATGCCTGATGTCCTCGCGGCTCAGCAATCCGGCACTCTCGATGCGATTGACCTGGGCTTCCTCTTCCTTATGCGCGCGCAGCCTGTCTGCGGCGGCGCCCGCGAGCCCGCGCCGTGACCGCGCGCATCACCTCCCGCTTCGCGTCACTCAAGCGCGCCAGCACATGCGCCCCCTCCCCCCTTGGGGGGAGGGTAGGGAGGGGGGGCGAACGACTGGGCGGCGCCTTTTCTGTTGAAGCACGATGGACTGCGTTCTTCGATCAACGGGCAAGCCACATCCTGCACGCCCCCTCCCCCTACCCCCGCCCCCAGGGGCGGGGGATCGCGAGCGCGGCATGACCGAGCGCTTGAATCAACGCTTTGCGTCACTCAAGCGCGCCAATCGCGCGGCGCTGGTGACGTACCTCATGGCGTCCGATCCGGATCATGAGACGTGCTTGGAAATCCTGCGCGGCTTGCCCGGCGCCGGCGCCGACATCATCGAGCTTGGCTTTCCGTTCACCGATCCGATGGCGGATGGGCCGAGTGTGCAGCGCGCCGCGTTGCGCGCGTTGAAGGCGGGCGGGTCGCTGCGCAACACGCTCGAGCTGGTGCGGCGGTTTCGTGAAACGAACAAGGAAACCCCGCTCATCCTGATGGGCTACGCCAATCCGATCGAAGCGATGGGCTACGCGCCGTTCGCCGCGGCCATGCGCGAGGCCGGCGCTGACGGCGCCATCGTCGTCGACCTCCCGCCCGAGGAAGACGGTTCGCTCTGCGCCGCCTTCGCCGCCAACGGCCTCTCCATCATCCGCCTCGCCACGCCGACGACCGATGATAACCGTTTAACCAAGGTGCTCGAAGGCGCCTCCGGGTTCCTCTATTATGTCTCGGTCGCCGGAATTACCGGCGCCAAGGCTGCGGCGGCCGACGCCGTGCGCAGCGCCGTGGAGCGGCTCAAGCGCGCCACCGATCTGCCCGTCGCAGTCGGCTTCGGCGTGCGCGAACCGGAGGCGGCGAGAGCAATTGCAGAAACCGCGGACGCCGTCGTCGTCGGCTCCGCGTTTGTGGATGAGATCGCCGCGGCGCCTCCGGGCCAGGCGGCGGAACATGTCTTGCGCAAGGTGCGGCTTCTGAGTGAAGCTGTGCGCTCTGCCAAAGACAAACGCGCTTTGGAAGGAAAACCTGCATGAATTGGCTGTCGAACTTCGCGCGGCCCGGCCTCAAGAAAAAAGGCGACGAGGACAAGCGCGACACGCCAGACAATCTCTGGGTCAAGGACCCGCTCTCGGGCGAGCTGATCTATCGCGCCGAACTCGAGACCTCGTGCTGGGTGATGCCGTC
>Ga0196971_1001115_pt1 | contig 13500 bp, 13 predicted proteins | sample S1v_1013CmetaG_FD_148660 | JGI IMG/M metagenome (GOLD analysis project Ga0196971, IMG submission 148660) | Soil microbial communities from Anza Borrego desert, Southern California, United States - S1+v_10-13C | ecosystem: Environmental > Terrestrial > Soil > Desert | place: USA: California... | reverse complement strand
AGCGCCAGAACATCGTCCTGTTGCATCAACAGTTCCCGACGTAACTTTCGATGGATTTCTACCGATCTTTTTGCTTCAATGAAATCCATTGGCATTTCTTGCCATATATGTATGGACGTACAGTAGTGTGAGTGGCACAATTACGTCAAATTTTGGAGTGGTGAGCGCAAATGCTTAACAAAGAAGCAACACTGGATAAAGTGACAGAAGAGGTCATAGACCATACTACCGAGTCAACTTCTACCCCTGCGAATCAGCTCAGACTTTTGAGCCTTTTCTGCGGACCAGGTGGATTAGATGAAGGCTTTAAACAGGCAGGCTTTGAAACAGCTGTTGCATTTGATATCGACCGAGATTGTGTTAACACATTTAACAAGAATCACGGTAATGGGAAAACAGTAGCCTATAAGTATGATCTTCGTGACGTGACTCCCGAAGTAATTTATGACTTGGCTGGGAAAGACTTTGCACCGATAGGAGTTGTTGGCGGGCCGCCATGTCAAAGTTTCAGTGTTTCCAATGTTTTTCAGTCTGACGATGACCCGAGGCATAGTTTGCCGAGCACCTACGCTCAGCTGCTAAAGAAATTAAACGATAAGCAACCGATCTCGTTTTTTCTATTCGAAAACGTTCCGGGTCTGTTAGGGGAAAAGCATCGTCACCGCTTGGAACGGTTCAAAAGGCAATTCCGTGAAGCAGGTTTCAAGATTTATTTGGAAACTCTAAATGCAAAGCACTTCGGGGTTCCACAAGAACGTGAACGTGTTTTCATTGTTGGTATCAATAAAAAACTTCATCCCAAAGCGGAATGGAAATGGCCCTCCCCTGAGGAAAGAATAAAGACGGTACGGGAAACGATCGAACATTTACCAGAACCTGTTTTCAACGAAAAGGGACTAGATCCGAGTACTATTCCACTCCATCCAAACCATTGGAGCATGGTGCCGCGCTCAAAAAAGTTCACTACTGAGGGCGCGCTACTCGAAGGTCAGGCTTGGGGTCGGAGTTTTCGTACTTTGAAGTGGGATGAACCGAGTTGGACTGTTGCATATGGCAATCGCGAAGTTCATGTTCATCCAAAAGGACACCGGCGCCTAAGCATGTATGAAGCCATGCGCCTACAGTCTTTTCCGGATCATTACACTCTAGTAGGCAACATTTCAGCACAAACAAGACTTGTGAGTGAAGCTGTTGCTCCGCGAATGGCATGGCACTTGGCAAATGCAATCCGACAATGTCTGGGCATATGAGTGACTGATGTCTTTTCACCGAAAAAGCGCTCAGAAGTGATGAGCGCGATTCGGTCAAAAAATACAAAGCCGGAAATTCGAGTTCGTTCAGAGCTTCACCGTAAAGGATATCGATTCCGGTTACACGTCAAAGATCTTCCCGGCAAGCCTGATCTGGTTCTGCCAAGATATTGCACTGCAATTCAAGTAAGAGGGTGTTTCTGGCACGGGCATACCTGCTCAGATGGACACCTGCCTAAGTCTCGCCAAGAATACTGGATTCCGAAACTTGAAAAGAACAAATTGCGCGATTCTCAACGCGACACCGAGCTTCGAAATCTTGGATGGTCAGTTCTTGTTATTTGGGAATGCGAGTGCTCAGAGGCAAATATAAAAAAGACAATAGATAGAATCACTGACCACCTGGAAAAGCAAAACACTTCCGTGTAGTACTGCGTAATTCGTCCCCACGCACTTCCCCTTTGTTAAGAATATTGCCGACTCTTAACTCGCCTATATAGCTAGGCCAGTACAGAACGGCCGCCAAATCAAAAACCCGCCTGCAAATTTCATTTGCGCCGCAAAGTATCGTTGACGCCGCCAATTTTGCGGCGTATGCTTTTCTCATCGACCTTACCCAAAAGGAAAATGGTTATGAGCAAAGCATCTACTCAACAGTTACTCGACCTCGCAGACGAAGAGCTTCGCCTACTAAATGAACAACAGGAAGGGATCGAACTACTCCCAATCGTTGGACTTGCGGATGTAAAGGACCCGGAAATTGCAGCTCGCAAAGAAAAGATCAAATGGGACTTAATTCACCGGGTGGGTAGTGAAGAGGAATTTGCGAAAAGAATTGGTCAAATCATTCGCGCGGCAGTCGATTATGTTATCGACGCCCCGACTCTTTCGAGATATTCCATTGATGATTTAGATCCCGACGAAAAAACGGCTATCGGCAAACGAATCGAACGAATGCTTCGATTCCAGTTTAAGCTCCCATACGGTGAAAAACTTGACATCAAGTTAGGCGGTGAAGACGTAGACATCAAAACCACGATGGGTAAGAACTGGATGTTCTCCAAATCTAGTCATGGCCATATGAATCTACTCATCGCATATGACGAAAAAACAGCGCTGTTCCAACTCGGAATTGCTTACGTTCTTGAACATCAACTTGGGGCTCAAAATCGAGACAGGAAGCAAAGCCTTACTGCAGCGCACCGAGAAACTATTTATTGGATTTTGAAAGACCAGCCGTACCCGCCAAATTTTCTCGACCAACTTCCACCCGACATATTTAAGAAAATCATTTCCGAGAAGACAGGGATGAAGCGCGTCCTGCAACTACTCCGATTAGCGCTGAGTATGCCAATTCCTCGCCATATTATTTGCAGTGTTGCAAATCAGAAGGATCCGTTACGTAGGGTTAGAAGTAACGGCGGAGCGCGAGACATATTATGGGAAGAAGGTTTGTTGGTGCTATCTGGAGCGTACGAGTGCGACCGAAAAATATCTATGACGGTAATTGGAAGGGAATTAGCAGACGATGAGATGCTGACCCTACGCAAAGAGGAGGAAAAGTTGAGCCCAGATTTGATCGACGGTTATAAGAAGTGGCATCAGATTCCGTAGCACCGCGCCATGCCCATGGAAACATGCCAACTACTTGACTGAGCATTCGCTATCAGAAGAAGTTGGTCGGAGCAGATACCAACGGCCATAACACTAAGAGCAACGCGGAAAAAACTTCAACAATTAAACAGAAAATCAAATGAGCAAAAAGGTGTGCTTAATTCTTGGCAATGGTTTTACGATGGACTTCATAAAGCACGTAAGTGAAAAAAAACCAGAGATATCGGGAAAAATTTGCCTAAACAATTTGTTTAAAGACGGAGATGCGTTGCGTTGGCCTTTGGATAAGCGCCCCGGATTTCTTTCATATAAGAACTGTCCTAACTTGTGGAGCGTAGGCGCCAGGTCGTTTTTAAATGCATCCGAAACGCAGGAAATCCTAGAGCGTGTAGTAACGTGTGCAAATGTGTACTCGCTGAAGCGCAGCGACGATATCATCGAGAAAACAGGGAACGGCTTCTTGCACGCGTATAAAGAACTTGTATCTTATCTGAAATATTTATTCATTTACTACGACAGCATTTTGCCAGTTCTTGATGATTCAATTGATGACTGGCCGTGGGCTCGTTTTCTTTCGCAATTACAAAACGATACTACGATAGATGAGGTGACAATAGTTACTTACAACTATGATATCTGGTTAGAGAAGTTGCTAATGAGACTCGGCATACCTTTCGAGATGCCGTTGATTTCGGCGAAGATAGGAAGCAAGTTCAAAATTTTTAAGCCTCATGGCTCAATTAGCTACCAGCATACCAAGAGTCTGCCACCAGACTCGTTCTCGATAAATTACAAATCATTTTTTATTGATTGCGCCTTGTCAGATATCAATATCTCGTATACCAACCTCGAACAACACACAGCGGTAAATTTTCTTATTCCCCCTGCAGGAGAATCAGGTCGCAATTCGAATACATGGGCCCAATCAATTAGGAATGAATGTAGTTCTCGTATAAGAAATTTCGGCGCTACTGATCTGGCAATCGTGTGCGGAATCTCCTATTGGCACGTAGATAGGGCGGAAATAGATGCATTGCTAAACGCAATGCATCCAGAGATGGAAATGATCCACTTGAACCCTTCTCCGTCGCCGACAATGGATGCGGTGTTGAACAGTTTATTTACAAAATACACACACATTACGAAGAGCAGCTTGCTTGAGGAGTATCCGGTATGACCAAAATCTTAGAAAGATCAACGAACAACATCAGTATCTCGAATTTCTACGAAGAATATTCTATTGGCAAATATGATATGAGCCCTCCGTACCAACGACTTAGTGTCTGGAGTATAGAGAAAAAGGCTTTTTTCATAGATTCGATACTCAAAAACTTACCAATACCGCCGATTTTTCTCCGCCAAAAAGTAAACGATGAAACCGGTAAGACCAGTTATGAAGTAATCGATGGCAAGCAACGACTAACTTCTATAGTCGAGTTTATAGAAGGTGTTTTCCCCACTGCGGACGAAGCTGACGATCCTTTTCACGATGAGCAGCTTGCCGGGAAAATGTTTTCCGAGCTGGAGGGCATAGGTAATTACAAAAAATTATTTTGGCGCTATCTAATACCGGTTGAGTATATTGACAGCAGCGACCCAGAGGTAATTGATCGGATTTTTGATCGGCTTAACCGAAACGGTGAGCCTCTAACCGGCCAAGAGCTCCGACACTCAAACTATTACAACACTCGGCTGCTAAAGTTAGCCTATTCGATGTCCAAAATGCCGTTTTGGCAAGCGCGCCTAGAAGCCACCGATAAAGCTCGGATGGAGGACGTTGAATTTGTTTCAGAGCTGTTATTTGTTTTGCTAGAAAAAGGCGAGCTGACTGCGTCAGACAAAGACCTTGACGATCTCTATGCAAAATACTCAAACGACGACATATGCGACTGGGCTGATCTTGAATCACAATTCCAAAGCGTCACAAGCTTTATGAAGGCTTTAGAAATTGATTACACAGAATATAAAGTCTATGGAGTTAGTCATTTATACGGTATTTGGTGCTTCTCGCGCGAATGTCTCATCAGGGGTATCACGCCTGAAAAAGTGGCCGAAAAGGTTTCTGAGTTTTTTGAACTCACTAGAGTCCGAAAAGACCCTATACCAGAGTCTTTAGCGTATAAACAAAGTATGTCGAATCGTACAAAATCTCAAACGCAACGGATAAAAAGAAAAAATGCGCTGTTATCCTTTTGTGGCATAAAAATTTAGCATTCGATTCCACCAAGTCTCTAAGTACAAGTAGAGATTTGGTGGAAAATTTGAAGCGTTTTTATGGCAGGTTGAGCTGAGTAATCAATCAAATGATTAGCCATGGCGTTCAATCTGTACGCCATATGTACCGAGCATACCCGTCGCTCGCATTGCGTCGACTTGCTTTGGCGTCATCGGGATATCAATAAACTTTCCCGTTGCCCCGATCATGAAGGAAGCCGTGTAGCCGTTAATTCCCTCCCATGCTACGAAAGATCTTGCGCCTTCCGGCAGTTGCGAACCGAAAATGGCAGCAACCGTTTCGAACGGTAATTTGTCGGGCGCGCTCGCCATATGATCTTCGGGGATGATTTGGGCTAAAACTTCGACAGGATCGCGGCGCGTAGCGAACGCCATTTCTTCGGCCTCCTGCACCAAGGCTTCGGCTGCCTCGCCACGAAACTCAACACCGTTGATACTATAGCCGCCCGGCTTAACTTCCGACCATTCGAGAATTTCAATCTTTGCCATTGTGGCCCCTTTTAGATCACATACTGCGGCTAAGTGCGCAACGTCAATTTTATAATACGCAGCCGATCGCAAATAATCAGAATACGTCGGTACAGATCTGTTTCAAGCGAACCGGGTTGTCTTCAACGTATTGCGCCGTCATGGCAATTGACCCATGCCCCATCAAGGTTGAAACAGCCTTGATGTCTGTTCCTTTCTCAATGAGGCGCGTCGCAAATGTTCTTCGGCCGCTATGGCTTGACGCGCCTTGCATCAATCCCCATGCATAAAGCCGATGAAAAAGCTGCTGAAGCGTATTTGGTGAAAAGTGGCCGCCCTTTTGTGAACGAAAAAACGCTGCTTCATAATTGAAGAGAATTCCATCTTCTTCAATCCGTTCATCAATGTACTCGCGAATCGCCCGACGCACTTGCTGATTTGCAAGGTACACGACCCGCTGCTTGCCGCCTTTTGTCATCGCCCGGGTCAAATGGATTTCGTCGAGCAATTGGCCGTCGATGCCAAGGACATGTTTGATTCGAAGCGCCGCCATTTCTTTCGCTCGAAGGCCAAGCCCAAAACTGACGTAGAACATGGCGACGTTTCGCTTCGCATGCCGCAATCTACGCATTACGTTCAAGACTCTCTTGAATTCCTGTTCGGTCAGGACTTTGGCCTTGCCCCGGCTCACCATTCACCCCAATAATGTTTCAAAAGTATTGCAATCGTGCAATATGTAAACATTATATCTTTACCAACATTCCTCGTACATTGGAAAAGTGGCTCCAGGTAACGTAATGTTTTCTAATTGCATTTAGTAAACATTCTTATCCTAGGGGAACGAAACCTCATTGAATTGATGCACCGATGCCCTGGGTGCCGTCAGGGACATCCAACGGCATTGGCTGACAATGACATACAGGCAGGATTTACCTTCTCCCTGCCTCCGTCCGACCAAACTGTACAAATTTGCAAACTTTTGCAGTAGAAATAAGCACGTAGTCATATACTGCGCCACTGCAAAACCAAGCAAAAATGTACACTCCTACGTAGCAGCCTCTTCCAGCCAAAGGTCGCTTCGCGTCGCAGCAAGCTCCATAACACGACCGTAGTCAATAATGAAACAGGAATGACACTCACTATTGACCATCCTCCGATCCAGCTTGATTACTACGCCGAATTTCCCTAACACTGCATTGAATACCTTCTTTCTGTTCTCAGGTATCTCAGGTTTTTGAAATCTCGTACCGAGGAACATATTCACCATGTTGAGGTTTTCGCTAACGTACTCCGCAACACGCCGAAGCTGATCATCATCGACCACACGCTTCAGTTTTTCAAACTCAGATTTGAATTTCGCTGTCGATTTACGATCTTTCCGAGATCGCGACTTATGCTGTCGCCTTGCCTGTTCCAATTCAGCCTTCAGTTCTGCATAACGCTTCGCATCTCGAAGAACATCCTTGGGATTAATACCTGAAGCATCCATTGCACCAGAAAGCAATTGATGCTTCATCGTGCGATGATCAAACAGCGTGAACGTCTTTCCATCCGGATTCTCTCGCTGTATTCGATCAAGATAACGAGCGTATTCCTCTTTCTCGGAAAGCAGCTTGATGTTTCTAACTATTCCCCGCACATCGTCTTCGTGGTATTTCATTACATGATCCAATGTAACCAATGCCGGTGACGACAACCCAAACAGTTCAGCGATTCGATATTTAATTACCGCTCTCCGCTGCTTTGCCCGGAGGTTGCGATCATCCTTCAATAATTCATACTCATGTAATTCCAGATTGTCGGCCTCGATAATCGGTTTGTATTTGCGTGTTCCGGTCGGGTCCTTCGCAATGCGCAGCATTTCCTTTCCAGCAGCTTTCCAAGCTTTGTTTTCAGGCCACCATTGCACTTCCCAACCGCTGTCCTTTTTAAGCTCAATAAACTTGTGGCAACGATCCATCTTCCAGTTTTGCTCGCACCAACCAATTCGCGTATGCACATCGAGATACAGTTTTTCAGCCTCAGATAGTTCATTCCTTTCACCGGGCATGCAAAGACGCCGCGTCTGCAATTCCTTCTGCTCGGGACCGCTCCACATTGCTTTTTCTGACGTGTACTCCAGTGCCCGTCCACGATGAATCCAAACGTTCACGGATGGGCAGTTACGTACTCGACTAATTGCCTGATCACAGTCTTGATACGTATAGACCGAGCCGTCAAACAGGCCATAAACAGCATCGAACCAAGTTCCATTAATGCTGACGCCAGTACTCAACGTTGAGGTGGCAATCAAAACATCGTACTTCTGCGATTCACCGGTTGGATCGGAGAAAAATGTTTGCGCCGCCTCTTCACTGCTTGTATCACCCGTCAACAATAAGACTGCTACCGGCTCATTGTAAGGGCGGCGTACATATTTCATGAGTGCTTGTATCTCAATTGCCAATTCCTTCTCTCCGACGGGAACATAAACACGCTTCCCATCTTCAACATCACATATGAACTTTGCTAATGCGTGATATTTGCTTTCAAATACGTTGATCGGCCGGTTTGTTTTCCATTCATTCACTATGCTTAAAACACGGTCTTCTTGTTCGAAATTGCGTCGCAATTTCGACATCAAGTGACAAGTGAGTTCACTTGTCAGATCCGCGTCACAGCACACAATCTGCTTCGCGAAATGAATGAGCTTCAATAGAGTATTGAAAATCGCTTCACGCCTATCTTTCGTCGTATCGCCAATAAGATGGCGAAAGACCTGTTCGCTTTCGTCAATGACAATAACGTCATATCCTCTGATGTTATTTGCCCTTTCCAGACTGTCCAAGCTAAGCGTGTACCTCCAGTGCAATTCAGGCTCGTCTAAGTAACATTGAACTTCCAATGCATTGGAAAGCGTTCGCGCCAAAGATCGTCGATGAGTAAGAACAAGAACACTCCGATATTCCGGTATGGATTTAAGATATTTCCTAAGCCATTGCGTCTTACCGGTTCCCTTATCAGATTTAACAAATACTAGATTGGCATCTCGCAGGCGCTCATCCGTAACTGGTACATCTCCTTCCAGATAACGAGAATTGGCTGATACGAATTCAATACCTCTTTCATAGCTGGAATCGAATTCAATTGCCTCGGTCACCTTGTTCTTTGAAGACGTACGTCGATAGACTAACTGCGGATAGTCTTCGTACTGACGAGCTTTTTTATTGGTTTTCAGATATTGTTCAAAGGGGCTTAAGCTCATTGGTTTCCCCCTTTGATCTGGCGTTTGAGTTTGATTTTCGCTATGCCGTCGATAATCGGATCAGACTGAATTCGCTCCATGTAGATCGTCCCGCATTTTTTACAAACCAAGTACGGAGTGCCAGCTCGTGTTACATCAACAAATTCGGATGGCCTTCTATCAGCGTGAAATGGGCATCTTACATAAGAGATCTTCCGATCGATACTGCGCACCACAATTCTTCCAGCCGCTGTCTCAAGCACATCATGAGGCTTTAATTTCTCGCTGCTGGTTCGAGTTCCATTTTCACGCCGTATCATTGATATTTGCCGTATGTCCGGCTTCGGCATCGATTCAAATACTCGCCAATCAAATAGCGTTCCGTGATTGCGCAATGTTCGCGCGATCGAACGATGTTCTTCACGTACCGCTGGCAATATAAACATTCGTCCGATATCGCATGTAGAACCATCTGCCCGTTGATCGATAGCCCATTGCGTCATTTTCAATTGCAGCCGTTTGAAATCGGTGACTGGCATTGGATTTGAAAACGGGAGGACAACACGGAATTTATCGACGCTCTCTACCTGGTGATTGAGGGACGTGTAGCAGACGTATTCGTAATTGCCGAACCGCTGATCGACTTCGGTAATCGGTAAGGCTCCATCAAAGTCCAGCACCAGCATGGACAATTCGACGAGATTGGGTGTGTGGCGCCGCACATGTGTAGGGCTGAACAGCTTTATCGGCGTGCCATCTTTGTGGACGCCATTGTCCACTGAAGGATCGGAAACGTCTTTGTACCGCCATGCATTAAACAGAGGTAAAAGCGTTTTATCCTCAGAGACAATCGGATGTCCGGCGGCTAGTGAATGGGCAAACTCGCCCCAATTGATATTGATTGATTTTGCAGTGTTATCCGCCATTTCTTGGAACGGCGTAATGCAAATCCGATGATCGCAATTAGACATGATGAATTCCTAGGCAAAAATTATCCCTTGCGGAATCATCAAAAAGTGATTCCGCTTCGCTAATTAAGGTCGAGTTACCAAATCGACCGAGGCACGCGACAACCGATCAAGACATCATGCGATGGAGGTAACTTCGCGAAGCGGTGATGCCTCGATGGTTGCCTTGTGCGCTCGATCTATTTATTGGTTTTACTGAGTTGCAAGATCGATGAACGTTTCTGTAGTCTGCCAAAAGCCCGATGCTGTTTCCGTAACGCGCTCCACGCTCGTTTCCCATCCGTCATAGATTCCCTGAGTGCCGGATATCAGTTTCTTTATATGAGCTATGTGTTCTGCCATGCTGAAAAGCGTTGCTGGGCCGAAGTGGCTAAATTGAACGCATATTTTTTTGGATTTACGTACCTGGCCGCCCCCGACAAAGCTATACCCATGCTTCAATAGGCGCTTTGCAAAGAATTTTGCTTTCTTCCGTGATGGAAAATAAGCCCAATGAAATATCTCGCGCTCGAAATCCTCTCGATCTCCTTCCCTCGCCATTGCACCGAGCGCAATAACTAGCGATTGCATCTGGTCCTGGCCTATCGCGTTTTCCACATTGATGAAACCCTCCCAAAGTTCATGGTTTTCGAGAGCCGCGGTTTCTGTGGACAGGCTTTTGAGATATGCGACATACGGTGTCAGTTGAAGGCTATTCGACATTTTTTAGTTTCTTTCGATTTACAGAATTCGAGAAAAAAGCAGCCCCATCACATCCAGAACATAGTTGGATGAGACCGATGTTTTTGCTGCGGTGATTCGTTATCGCCCGAATCGCATTGAATCCATTCGGGCTATGAGAATTCTTAGGCTTCGCTAAGTGCGGTTTGATTGGAAATCAGGAGAGGACTTTGATCGCCCAAATCATGACCCACCGCCCATTTCGGCTTGTTACCACGACCACTCCAAGTTTTGCCAGAAGCCGGATCACGATATTTCGGGGTCAAGGGTGTTGAGGCAGATCCTTTGCCTTTTTTCGGCAAGCCAAGTTCAGAAGCGCTAACGCCGAGTGCTTTGAGGCTGGCAATCAGGTCGGGAAGTAGCATTTCACGTTGTTGTTTGCGAAGATTTTCTCGGTACGCGATGCACGAATCGAGGTGCGCTTTTGCAGCAGCAGCAGCGGTTTCAGCTTTTTGAACTGCGGCGTCTGCTTGAATCAGCTCGTTGTTGATGGCTTGGCCGGAGATGGAGGGATAAGTCAGCATTTGTTGTTCCTTTTTAATTGGTTAATTTCGTTTCTCGGTTCATCTTCTTGCTGCCCGACGAACGAATCGAATGATGCCGGTGACACGAAAGCCGCACTGCGAAAAGCTGAATGGAGCTGCGTTTCGCACAATGCCAGTGTCGAAATGTGCTATGCCGTTTGTTTAACCCGATTTGGAAAAGGAAAAGCCCCAAGAATTGCTTCCAATTCTTGGGGCTTGCTGATTACTTCGTTTACCTACGTGGATAAAGTCGCTATTACTTGAGCATTGCTGGAAACTCTCCGTGTATCGTGTTCTTGATGCACGCCTCGTAAAAGTCTTTCAAATTTTTCACCGTCCGACTGTACGTGCGAATGTCTGGTTCAGAGAGTATCGATATGCCTTTATCAATGAAGTCTTGTTGCTTTCCTCTTGGGTACCATCTAAATTCTTGCTGGAGGCTGGGTACTTTCAGAACTAGAGCGGCGAATTCGGCGAGCGTGTATTTGAACTCATCTTCACTCGATACGAGATCGTAAACAAGCTCGGCATTATCCAGCCTTTGCAATATCTTGGTCAGGTTTTTGCCACTCGTTGCCTTAATTTGATATTTTGGTCCAGCTCCCAACAGTTCGGGATGATCATCCAAAAACTCGTCAAACAAATTTTTCAATTGATCTCTTCCCAGCCCTTTGGGAATCGTTACCTGAAATTTTTTTGAACCAGCCTCGGCGGCGTGCGGTGTAAGCAGTTCGATTTTTTCGGCATTGACAGTGAATAAGTGGCGATTTTTGGCAAGCCATCCTCTCCATTCGGGCGATTCTTCGTCATGCATACTTGGGAGTATGTGTATATCGCCCCAGTCATTGTTCAGCTCTCCAATTCGCTTGAACTTGTCTTCAAGCTCTTTGCAAACCGCCGTCTTCCCGTCCCGTTTAGCCTCGCAGTACGTCTTAAAAATATCATTCTGACGTAAAAGATAAAACCACCACCAGATCAGCTTGTCATGGATTTCAGCGTCAGATAGTTTCGAATAGTCGAGCGCTTGGTAGTCATCATCTTGGTCGTGCATCGCAGTAGCTTCAGTTGTGTTTTCAAAAGATCATTGGAACTCAAGCGCGTCCGCCAAAGCATTTGAAGGCTTGACACCGAAATCTCAAATCGCCTATCGATTTTACCAACCAAACACCATCACCTTGCTGGCAGCTTGTCCTTTCCGTTTTCAATATCTTCTTGATAACTTTGTGCGTTATGCAGTCACTTTGCTGCGCTATGAATCGGCAAGGGCTTCTCGGAACCTGACCGGAACAGGAACTATCCCGTCCGCTTATTAAAGGCTCAGGATCATTCCTGATCGTCCCTGAGAGCTAGTCCAATAAATATCCCTGAAAGCCGGAATAGTCCGGCACAAACGGAAGGGAATAAAAATCATGGACGATCTCGAACACTTGCCGCCTAATGTAGTGTCACTCATTATAAGAATTAGGGAAAAATTCGGAACGCCGACAACGGACTGGCGCTACGCAACGTACAGAGAGGCGATGGAAGAAGATCGTGATCTGGAATCCCGACGCGAAATATCGGCATGGTTCTGCAAGCTGGAAGCCGATAATTGGACGATCAACGGCACTTCGATTGGTACGCTTTCGGAGAATTAGTACTCGTTTGGAAACAGTAGTGTCGTAACGCTGCGGTCGGCCTCGGTGATGATCCACACCTTTTCGCCAGCAATCCGATATGAAGAAAGAATTCGCATACCGTTCGACACAGCCCACTGATTTGCTGCGGCATCTTCCGGCGGTACGCCTCCCCAATCTCCGCGTACGTGCCTACTCAGGTAAAGGCTAACATCAATGCCTTCCCGCTGAAGGTGCATGACGACGCCGCGTGTCGCGACTATCTGCCCGAGTGAGAACAATGGCGGCTTTTGCATTAATTGAATGGAAATCCTCTCAATAGGTTTCGGCTCTTCGTCGGTCAAGCTCATCGCAGAAGTTCTCCTATGGCAGCGATTCATTTTTTTCGAGGCTGGAAATAAAGAGAGCCAGGGATTGGATGCCCTGGCTCTCAGTGATGTCATGTGTTCAGTTTTTCAATAGATGGCTGTTTATCTTGAGGCGGCCCCGCTTCAAATCGCATTCTTCGTCGTTTAATATTGATACCCAATTGAATCTGGTCATAGGCTTCGTGCGACGTTAATAGACAATCGCGGTGCAACAATATTCATCCTATTGCAGAATAATTTGGTCGGCTAAGAAAGGAATTCTGTCTGTTGGAACTCCTTCGAATTGGCCTTGGCTGCCCTGCTAACGACGAAGCAAAAATTCCGGAATGTTGAATTCGTCACTTGGATCTCTTGGTGGTGGCGGTTGATTCGTGACTATACGTTCCGATTCAATCACGCCATTTCTCACCGTAATAATCAAGTCGCGCTCATAAATGCTTCCAAAGCCGAAATGAACATACTTCAACAGTTCTCCCTTTGGGCAACGCAGTTCGCCTGAAAACCATTCCGCGAA
>Ga0196971_1001114_pt1 | contig 13502 bp, 6 predicted proteins | sample S1v_1013CmetaG_FD_148660 | JGI IMG/M metagenome (GOLD analysis project Ga0196971, IMG submission 148660) | Soil microbial communities from Anza Borrego desert, Southern California, United States - S1+v_10-13C | ecosystem: Environmental > Terrestrial > Soil > Desert | place: USA: California... | reverse complement strand
GTACCGGGTGGCGGCCTTCACCGAGAAGCCCCAGCGCGAGGTGGCGGAGCGCCTGGTCGCCGGCGGCGATCATTTCTGGAACAGCGGCATGTTCCTGTTCCCCGCCCGCTTCGTCCTCGAGGAGCTGCGGCGGTTCGAGCCCGACCTTGTCGACCGCTGCGGCGCCGCGCTCGACCAGGGGGAGAAGGATCTGGACTTCCTGCGGATCAGCGCCGAGCAGTTCAGCCACGTGCCCAGCATCTCGGTCGATTACGCGCTGATGGAGCGGACCGACCGGGCGGTCGTCGTCCCCGCCAGCTTCGGCTGGACGGACGTGGGCGCCTGGCCGGCCCTGTGGGAGGTCAGCCCCAAGGACGAGGCCGGCAACGTCCTGATCGGCGACGTGCTGGCCCTGGACTCCCGCAACTCCTACGTCCGCTCGGACGAGGCCCTGGTCGCGGTGCTCGGGCTGGACGACGTGGTGGTGGTGGCCACCGAGGACGCGGTCCTGGTCACCTCGAAGGCGCACGCCCAGAACGTCAAGACCATCGTCGAGCAGCTCAAGAGCAGCGGCCGGCCGGAGCCGACCACCCACCGCCGGGTCTATCGCCCGTGGGGCTACTACCAGGGCGTCCACCAGGGCGACCGCTTCCAGGTGAAGCGCCTGACCGTCAAGCCCGGCGCGAAGCTGTCGCTGCAGAAGCATTTCCATCGCGCCGAGCACTGGATCGTCGTGAACGGCACGGCGCTGGTCACGCGCGGCGACGAGGAGATCCTGCTGCGCGAGAACGAGTCCATCTATATCCCGCTGGGCTCCGTCCACCGGCTGGAGAACCCGGGCAAGGTGCCGCTCAACCTGATCGAGGTGCAGTCCGGCTCCTACCTCGGCGAGGACGACATCGTCCGCATGGACGACACGTACGGCCGCAACTGAGCTGGCCCGCGCGCCGGATCAGCGTCCGGCGCGCGGTCGCTTCGACCGTGCCCCGGCCGCGCCTCCGGGCCGTGGTCCGGTATTTGTCACAGACATCAATAAAAATTGAACTTAATTTTAATTGAAGCCCCAGATCCTGCCGGGTGACGTCTCGGCCGGATCTTGGGCAATGACAACAGCGAACGCTCTCAGCACGCCCGCCTACTTCGTCTCTCCTCTCGGCCGGGACAGCTGGTCCGGGAGATTGGCGCAGCCGAACGCCGACGGGACGGACGGCCCCTTCGCGACGCTGGAGCGCGCGCGGGATGCCATGCGGGGCAGCGGCATCGGCACCACCTACGTGCGCGACGGGGTCTACAGCCTGGACCGCGCCCTGCAGCTCACCGCCGCGGACAGCAACCGGTCGTTCCTCGCCTACCCCGGCGAGACCCCCGTCATCAGCGGCGGCGAGCGCGTCACCGGCTTCGTCGCGCAGGGCGACGGCAGCTTCGCGGCCCGCCTGTCATCCGCATCGGGCCTCGACGTCAGCGTCGGCGGCGTCCGCCTGCGGACGGCGCAGTCCGGCCTCTGGGACCCGTCGGAGCCGCACACGTCGGGCTATCTGTGGGCCGACCAGGCGGACGGCGGCGCCAGCAAGCGGGCCTTCACGTTCCGCGACGGCGACATACGGCCAAGCGACCTGCAGCCCGGCACCCTGGTTCAGGTCTTCGACCGCGAACGCCTGCGGGACACCATCGTCGCCATCGACCGCGTGGATTTCGGCACGCACACCGCCTATCTGGCGGGCGATGCGGCCTACCCGCTGCGCACCGGCTCGACCTACCGGCTGCTGAACAACGCCGCCTTCATCCGCAACGCCGGGGAGTTCGGCTGGAACGCGTCCGCCGGGACGCTGACCGTCAGGCCGCCGGACCCGGCGGTCCTGCAACGCGACGGCGCCGTGGTGGCCCGGCTCGGCACGCTGGTCGACATCAGCGGCGCCAGCGGCCTCACCATCCAGGGCCTGACCTTCGCCGACACCACGTGGAACGGCACGGCGGTCAAGCTGACGAACGCCGCGCGCAACCTTCTCGGCGGCAACAGCTTCCTGAACGTCGGGACGGCGCTCTCGCTCGCCGGGTCTTCGGACAACCTGATCGGCGGCAACCGCTTCCGGAGCCTCGGCGCGGACGGCATCGTCCTGAGCAGCGGCAGCAACGGAAACCGCGTCTACGCCAACACGATGGACGGCATCGGCGCGGTCACCAAATACGTGGCCGGCATCTCGGCCAGCGGCATCGCCGACACCGTCCTCTCCCACAACGACATCGCCAATTCGGCGCGCGACGGCATTTCCATCAAGAACTGGTCGCCGGACACCAGGAACGTCAACAACACCGTCGAGTACAACGCCATCGCGCGGACCGGGCTGGAAACCGCCGACGCCGCCGCGGTCAGCCTGCTCGGCCGCTCGGACATCGACACGAAGACGGTGATCCGCGGCAACCGCATCACGGACGCCGGCGGCGTGGCGACCTCGGCGGATCACCGCTGGCTGACCAACTACAAGGGGTTCGGCGTCTATCTCGACGACCAGACGAACGGCGCGCTCGTCACCGACAACTTCGTGGAGGGGGCCGCCTGGGCGGCCGTGTTCATCCACGGCGGCGACGACAACGTCGTCAGGAACAACATCGCCGCCCTCGCCAACGCCACCCAGAACCTGATCCGCATCGAGTGGGTGCCGCTCGCCGGCGACGCCGGCACCCCGAGGAACAACACCGTCACGCAGAACATCGCCTACGCCACCCAGCCCCTGGCGGATTATTGGGAGCTGCTGTCGGCGAACAAGCCGGCGCTCGGCTCCAACCTGCTCTACAACATCGCGAAGACACAGCCCGACGACCGGATCGCCGACCCGCTCTTCGCCGATCCCGCCCGCGGGGACTGGCGCCTGTCATCCGGCTCGCCAGCCGCGGCGTTGGGCATTCACGACCTGCCCTGGGCGCGGATGGGGACGGCCGGCTACAGCGGCAGCCCGGAGCTGCCGGCCTTCTGGACCGGCACCGGCGGCGGGAGCCCGCTGCCCGGCAGCGGCCCGGGCACCCCGCCCGGCAGCGGGAGCGGCAGCAGCGGAACGGACGGAGGAACGCCGCCCGGCAGCCCGCCCAGCGGCTCGCCGGCGGGCGATCCGGACTTTGCCGCCTCCCTGCCCGCGTGGACGGCGTCCGGCGTGTCGCGCACGCTGGACCTGACCGGCGGCGGCGGCGGCGGCCCGGGCCTGCAGGTGGTGGTGCCGTCCGGCGTCGCGTTCGCCTCCTCCGGCCCGGCGCGGGCGCTCGCCCCCGCCGGCGCCCAGGCGGCCCTGTCCGCCTCCATGGCGGCCCTGGCCCCCGGCGAGGCGCAGATCGCGGAGGCCATCCAGAGATTCTCCTCCCGCCTCGACGCGGGCAGCGCCGTCTGGGTCCGCGTGCTGACGCCGGCGGCGTCCGGCGCCGACGCCGCCCCTCTGCTCGTCTCGAACGCGTCCGGCGGATCGTCCGCGCTCATCGTCGATGGCCGCAGCGGCTTCGGCCGCACCGCGCTGCGGCTGGACGGCGTGGCCTTCGCCGCCATGCTCGGCAGCGGCCGCCTGGAAAGCGGAGCCGGCGACGACCGGATCGCCGGCGACGGGGGCGACCAAGCCTTCGCGGCCGGCGGCGGCAACGACACGCTGACCGGCGACGCCGGCAACGACACCCTCGAGGGCGGGGAGGGCGGCGACAGCCTGTTCGGCGGGACCGGCGCGGACCGGCTGCTGGGCGGCGCTGGCGGCGACACGGTGCTGGGCGGGCGCGGCTACGACCTGCTCGACGGCGGGGACGGCGACGATCTGCTCGACGGCGCGCTCGGCAACGACACGCTGCGCGGCGGCTTCGGCAACGACACCATCTGCGGCGGGGACGGCGACGACCTGCTGTATGGCGGCCTGGGCGACGACCGTCTCTTCGGAGGCGGGGGCAGCGACACCATCACGCTGGGCGACGGCGCGGACACGCTGCTGCTGGCGGCCGACGGGGGCGAGGACCTGGTGATGGACTTCCAGGTCGCGTCCGACCGCATCCAGCTGGCCGACGTCACCATAACGCTCATGGCGGCGGACGGCGCGGGCAATACGCGCCTGCTGCTCAGCAGCGGAGGCCAAGTAACGCTGCTGGGCGTGGCCGATCCCGGCCTGATCTTCGTCGCCGCCGCGTAGTCGCGGTTGGGCTTGTCGGCCCGAGGGCCACCGCCTTATAAGGGGTGCATGACGGCCTCCGCCGCCACGTTCGTCTTTGGCGTTCGTCTTCAGCCCCGAAGGGGCGCCTTGCCGTCGAACTTCCCGTCTGGATACAGCGTCCGCCCGATGCGAAATTGCGCCATCGACTATTACCCGGCGACCTATGCCACGGCCAGCCCCAACCTGATGGGGGTGAATTCGGCCAACGAGGGCCTCCTGGACGCCTTCGTGCGCCATGCCCAGGTCGACACCTTCTACTGCCACGTGCGCAACGACGCCGAGTACAAGGACTTCCGCGCCCGGCTGGAGCGGCTGGGCCGGGGCGGGCACCGCCACGCCGGCATCCGCAACGGCGACGCCGCCGGGCTGAGCAAGGCGGGGGCGCTGTTCCATCCGGCTCCCGGCTTCGGGCCGCAGGCCTGGGTGCGGCGCTTCACCTCCTGCCGCGCCTACAGCCTGACCGGCGTGACCCACACGACGGCGACCGACCGGGTGATGGATTCCATCGGCAACCTGCTGGTCGCGCCGATCCAGCCCTGGGATGCGGTGATCTGCACCTCGAGCGTGGTGCGGAAGACCTACGACCGGGTGCTGTCGGACTGGTGCGACTATCTGGGGCAGCGGTTCGGCGCGCGGCCGACGCCGACGGTGCAGCTTCCGGTCATTCCGCTGGGCGTGAACACCGACGCGTTCACCCCTTCGGACGAGCGGCGGCAGGCCGGGGCGGCGCTCCGCGAGCGCTACGGCGCCAAGCCGGACGACGTCATCGTGCTGTGGGTGGGGCGCCTGAACGCCCTGGCCAAGGCCCACCCGATCCCCGCCTATCTGGCGCTGGAGCGGATGGCCCAGCAGCTGAAGGGGCGCAAGGTCATCTTCGTCCAGGCCGGCTGGTTCCACCACGACCAGGTGCGCGACGCCTTCCACAACGCCGCCCGCAGCTTCGCGCCGTCGGTCACCCACGTCTTCGCCGACGGGCGCAAGCCCGAGATCCGCTCCTCCATCTGGTTCGCCGCCGACATCTTCCTGTCGCTGTCCGACAACATCCAGGAGACCTTCGGCCTGACCCCGATCGAGGCGATGGCGGCCGGGCTGCCGGTGGTGGTCAGCGACTGGGACGGCTACCGCGACACGGTGCGCGACGGGGTCGACGGCTTCCGCATCCCGACCTGGATGCCCGAGGACGGCAACGGCGAGGACATCGCCCGCGAGTTCGCCGCCGGCAACCTGATCTACGACGTCTACACCGGGGTGACCTGCCACAGCATCGCGGTGGACGTCGAGGCCTGCGCCGACGCGCTGGTCCGTCTGGGCCGGGATCCGGCGCTGCGGGCCCGCATGGGCGAGGCCGGGCGGCAGCGGGCGGTCGGCGTGTACGACTGGCGCCACGTGATCGCCGCCTACCAGGACCTGTGGGGCGAGCTCGCCCGCATCCGCGACGACGCCGCCAAGCTCGCGCCTGTGCCGAAGCGCGCCCCGGCCTTCCCGCTGCGCGGCGACCCCTTCGGCGTGTTCGACAGCTACCCCAGCCACACCATGACCGACGCCACCCTGGTGCGCCGCTCGGAGATCACGCCGCCGGCGCGGCTGGACGAGCTGCGCGCGTCGCCGCTGACCGAGTACGGCCTGCGCTTCCAGGCCGACGCGGCGACGGCCCGCGCCGTGCTGGACCAGGTCTGCAACGGCCCGGCGTCGGTCGCGGACCTGGTGGGCCAGCGGGGCGGGGTCGAGGCGGTGGCGCTGCGCCGGTCCATCGCCTGGATGGCCAAGATGGGCCTCGTCGCCCTCACCCCCGAACCGGCGGACGAGCCGGAGCCCGCCCTCCCGGACGAGGAGCCGTGACGCACCGGAGTGCGGACGACGGCGGTTTCCATGCCGGGAATTGGATTGTTTCTTGGAGTTGATCGATGCCTTTTCTGGTCACCACCACCCAGGCATTCTGGGTGTTCGACGACATTTCCCGCCAGGCGTACCGGATCGATGAGGGCAATGGCGTCTATTACGGCCTGACCCACGACGAGGACGGGCGGATCTTCGTCGGGGCGCGCCGTTGCCCCTACGGCGTCGACCGCGCCGGGCGCGCGGCCCAGTCCGGCACGATCCTGGTGTTCGACCCCGACCTGAGCCGGAGCGGGGAGCTGCGGCCGCCCTTCCCGCTGCGCGACCTGCACCAGATCTACGCCTTCGACGGCAAGCTGTGGGTCTGCGCCACGCACGACAACATGATCGCCGTCTACGACCTCCAGGGCGAGAGCTGGGAGCCGTGGTACCCGTTCGGCGAGGCGACCGATCCGGAGGACACCGACCGCCACCACATCAACTCGGTCTGGGCCGACGGCGACGAGATCTTCCTGGTCGGGCATTCCGGGACCGCGGGGTGCGTGCACGTCTTCGACCGGAGCAGCCTGGCGCACCGGCGCACCGAGAATTTCGGGACCTACGCCCACAACGTGTGGCGCGAAGGCGGGGCGCTGAACGTGCTCAGCTCGCTGGAAGGCTACATCGCCGCCGAGGACGGCCGCCGCCGTCCGGTGTCGCCCGGCAACTTCGTGCGCGGCGCGGTGGTCACCGACCGGCACCTCTACATCGGCGTCTCGCAGAACGTGAACCGGGCGGAGCGCGGCAAGGGCTCGTGCGAGGTGGTGAAGCTGGACCCCGCCGGCAACACCCTGAACATCTTCGGCCTGAGCGGGTACGGCATGGTGCACGACCTGCGCTGCCCCGGCGTGCGCGACGCCGCCCACCCGGCCGCCGACGGCCCGGCGCTCGACCCGATGTGCCTGAACCGCTTCCCGGCCGTCCCGCTGCGCCGGCGGACGATCCCCATCGTGGCCGCCGCGGCGGCGGACTGATACGGCCGGCCGCCCCGGCCCGGCTGCCGCCCTTCGGCGCGCGGCGGGGCCGGGGTGCCACGCGGTCGCGGTGTCAGCCGGCCAGCCAGCCGCGCACGTGGGCGGCGAAGACCCGGGTGAAATACGCTTTGGTATCCCGCCACCACGCCGCGCAGGCCTCCTGCCGCTCCGCCAGGGCCTCGGGGCTGGCGGACAGCGCCCGGATCACCCCCGGCGCCTCGGACCAGACGCGCAGGATCGGGAACGGGCAGGGGCCCAGCAGGCGGGTGTAGTAGGGCTGGGCGAACCATTCCTCGACGATCGGGATGGCGCCGCACTCCAGCGCCTCGTACACCCGGAAGGTCTCCAGGTTGTTGCCCCCCGGGCAGGGCACGAACACGCTGGCGCGCAGCTTGGCCGCGTAGGCCTGGGCCGACAGGGCCTTGCCGTCGTGGAAGGAATCCGTCAGGTGGGTGAAGCCCTCGGGGACGGTCCTCAGGTGGCGCAGCATGTCCTGGCGGGCCGGGGGGGTCGCGTTGCCCATGAAGCACCAGCTGTACGGGCGCTCCGCCGCGCCGGGCGGGGCGTCCGGGCCGGCGATCCCCTGCTTGTAGCCCAGCGGAAAGATCACAGTGCGCGGATCGGCGGCCAGCCGCTCGCTCCAGTAGTTGCGGAACACGACGCGGAACGGCGCGCAGGCGGATTCCGGGAGCGTGTAGTACTCGTCCGACAGCAGGACCAGGCCCAGGTCGGCCCCCTGGGCGGCCAGGGCGGCGTAGGCCGCCTCCTCCTCGAGCGAGGGCAGCCCGCTCACGATCAGCAGAGGCCCGCCGACGGCCGGGTCCGGCATGGCGGTCAGATGCTCGCACGACAGGCCGTCCAGCAGCCGGTGCAGCCACGCGCTTTCCCACAGGCTCGCCGGATCCGCCTTCCAGACGACGCGGACGGCGGGCCTGTCGTCCCGCGCGGCCGCCGGGATGCCGTCGAGCACCCGGATGGCGTCCTCCAGCCGCCCGACCCCCTGAAGGGTCCAGGCCAGGAGCTGGCGATGCGGCGCGGTGGGGGCGGCGGCGACCACGGCGTCCGCCACGCCGACGGCGTCGGGCGCTCCCGACAGCCGGCCGATCCGGGCCAGGCAGGCCAGCGCCTCGGGATATCCGGGGGCCTGCTGCAGGACGATGCGGCAGTACAGCTCGGCGTCCGCCAGGCGTCCGGCGCGCATGTTCCGGCCGCTTTCCTCGAGCGCCTCGTGCGGCCTGTAGCGGCGGAGGTCCTGCGGCAGCAGCCCGTGCTGCGCGCGCCCCAGGTTCCAGCGGGCCCTGAGGTGATGGTGGGCCGGGGGCGCGGCGCCGTCCGCCGAGGCGAGGACCTGCTCGTAGGCGTTCCTGGCCTCGTGCCAGCGGCGCTGGTAATGCAGCGCCAGCCCCAGGGAGTAACGGATCGCCGCGTCGTCCGGCTGGGAGGCCAGGATGGTCCGGGCGGCCGCCTCCATGGCAGGCCACTCGCGCAGCTGATGGAACGCCCGCAGCAGAAGGTGGAGGGTCATCACCCGGCTGGGGGCGCCCAGGGCCGGTTCCCGCGCGGCGCGCTGCAGCCACTCTATGGCCTCGGCGGGACGCTCGGTCCTGAACAGCGCCCGTCCAAGCCGGGCCGCCGCCTCCATGTTGTCCGGCTGCAGGGCGAGAACCCGCTGCCACGCCGCGGCGGTTTGCTCCCAGGCCCCGTGCTGGTCCAGGGCGATGGCCAGGTTCCATTGGCTGAGCAGGTGGGCGGGATCGGCGGCAAGGCCGCGCCGGTAGGCGGCCATGGCCTCCTCGATGCGCCCGGCCCTGTGCAGGGCGACGGCCTCCGCGAAGTCTTGTTCGAACCCGCTCATCGCTCCGGAGCGCCTCCGACGGAAAAAGCTGTGCAGCCCGTGCGCCGCCCTGGATAAGCGGGCGCCGGGCCGCAAGCAAGGCCGAAGGCGGCTCCGCTCAGGCGGGGATGCCGCGCAGGGTTCCGCTGCCTACGTTCTCGACGAACCAGCGGTAGGTCTGCGCGAACCCGTCGCGCAGGGAGGTCGGCGCGGTCCAGCCCAGCTCGGCCATCCGGCTGACGTCCATCAGCTTGCGCGGCGTGCCGTCGGGCTTGTCGGTGTCGAAGCGGAAGTCGCCCGTGAAGCCGATGACCTCGGCCAGCAGGACGGCCAGGTCGCGGATGCTGATCTCGACCCCGGTGCCGACGTTCAGGTGGCTCTCGCCGGAGTAGTTCTTGGCCAGGAAGACCAGCCCGTCGGCCAGATCCTCCGAGAACAGGAACTCGCGCAGCGGCGTGCCGGTCCCCCACAGCACCACCTCGGAGGCGCCGGTGACCTTGGCGGTGTGGATCTTGCGCAGCAGGGCCGCGGCCACGTGGCCCTGGGTCAGGTCGAAATTGTCGCCGTAGCCGTACAGGTTGGTCGGCATGGCCGAGATGAAGTCGCAGCCGTACTGGCGCCGGTAGGCCTGGCACATCTTGATGCCGGCGATCTTGGCGACGGCGTACCACTCGTTCGTCGGCTCCAGCGGGCCGGTCAGCAGGTCGTCCTCGCGCATCGGCTGGCGGGCCAGGCGCGGGTAGATGCACGACGACCCCATGAACACCAGCTTGCGCACGCCCGCCTGATGGGCGCCGTGGATGATGTTGGTCTCGATCACGAGGTTGTCGTAGAGGAATTCCGCCGGACGGGTGTTGTTAGCGTGGATGCCGCCCACGGTGGCGGCGGCGACGAACACCACGTCGGGGCGCTGGTCGGCCATCCAGCGTTCCACCTCGGCCTGCCGGCGCAGATCGACCTCGGAGCGGCCGACGGTCAGGATCTCGCACTTCTCGCGCGCCAGACGCCGGACGATGGCCGCGCCAGCCATGCCGCGATGGCCTGCCACCCAAACCCGCTTGCCTTCCAGGGACAGCGCGCCGGCTTGATTCACAGCACCCATACTTTCTGCTCCCGCTTGCCCGCCGTCCATCGACGGCGAACCCATTGCCGCAACCCGGCCGAACCGCCTTCCGATTACAGGGTTGCCTCCCCCGGATGCAAGGCCGTTTCGAGCCGCCGCGACGATTGACCGTAAGCGTCCGCGGCCGTGCCCGGGCGGCGCCGGACCGCCGCCCCCGCCGGGGGTGTGCGCCATTGCCGCAGGCGCCCCGAAAGCCGTCCGAACCCGTTCTCCGCCCTCAATCGGCGCTGGCGCCGTCTCGGCGTTTCGTTCTAGAAGACAGCAAGCGCTGATGTCGATCGTCCCCGAAGGGGTTCACCGTCTCATTGGTTCGGGCGGAGCGATGCCTGGACTACGGTTCCGCCTCCCCTTTGCCTGGAAGCCAGGGCTTATGCTTGCGGCTTCTCTGAAGGACGCTTGTTCGAGTGGTTGCTGCCGGATTTTTTTCTGACGACCCGCCGTTGGACGATATGATCAAGGGGACATGCTGATGGATACGATTGTTACCGGCGACAGCAATGATGCAATCAATGTCGGTAGCGGTACCGCATCATCAAGCAATTACTTCATATCGGCGGGTGCCGGCGAAGACACGATCGTCACGGGCTCCGGGAACGACACGGTCCTGCTGACCAGCGGGGGCAACGATTCCGTCGTCACCAACGCCGGGCGGGATTCGATCGTCACGGCGGACGGGGCGGACATCGTCGACGCCGGCGAGGGCAACGACACGGTCTCGACCGGCCTGGGGGACGACACGGTCAACGGCGGGGCCGGAAACGACCGCATCGACGTGGGCGCCGGCAACAATTGGGTGACGACGGGCTCGGGGATCGACACCGTCTTCGCCGGGGCCGGCAACGACACCATCGACGGGTCGGCCGCCGACGCCCTGTTCGCGAGCCTGGGCGACGGCAACGACACCATCCTCGGCGGGGCGGGGGCGGACACCGTCTACGCCGGCGCCGGCGACGACAGCGTCGTCTCGGGCGCCGGGGCCGACCTGATCAGCGCCGGCGGCGGCAACGACACCATCTTCACCGGCCTGGGCAACGACACCGTGCTGGCGGTCGCCAACGGCGACAACAGCATCGTCACCGGGCAGGGCGACGACCGCGTCATCGCCGGGACCGGCGACGACACCGTGGCCCTGGGCGCCGGCAACAACTTCGCCTCGCTGGGCGACGGCGCCAACCTGGCCGAGGCCAGCGACGGCAACGACACGATCTTCACCGGGGCGGGCAACGACACCATCTCGGCCGGCGGCGGCAACAACTTCATCAGCGCCGGCACCGGCACCGACGTGATCATCACCGGCGGCGGCAACGACACCATCAACGCCGCGGGCGGCAGCGACGCCGATTCCATCCTGGCCGGCGGCGGCAACAACAGCATCTCCGCCGGCGACGGCAGCGACACCATCGTCACCGGGGCGGGGGCGGACAGCATCTTCATGGGGGCCGGCAACGACCTCATCCTGTCCGGCGACGGCGCGGACCGCATCGTGTACGCCGGCACGGGGGCGGGCGCCTACACCATCGTCTCGGGCGAGACCGACAGCGACGGCGCCGACACCATCCAGACCGCCACCGCCACGTCGGGGAACGACAGCATCGTCTCGGGCGCCGGGGCCGACCTGATCAACAGCGGCGGCGGCAGCGACATCATCTTCACCGGCACCGGCAACGACACCGTGCTGGCGACCGGCGACGGCAACGACAGCATCGTCACCGGGCAGGGCGACGACCGCGTCGTCACCGGGGCCGGCGACGACACGGTGGCCCTGGGCGCCGGCAACAACTTCGCCTCGCTGGGCGACGGCGCCAACCTGCTCGAGGCCAGCGACGGCAACGACACCGTCTTCGCCGGGGCGGGCAACGACACCATCCTGGCCGGCGGCGGCAACAACTTCATCAGCGCCGGCACCGGCGCCGACACGATCGTCGCCGGGGCGGGCAACGACACCATCAACACCGCGGGCGGCAACGACGCCGATTCCATCCTGGCCGGCGGCGGCAACAACATCATCATCGCCGGCAACGGCAGCGACACCATCGTCACTGGCGACGGCAGCGACCTGGTGACGACGGGGAACGGCAACGACACGGTGTTCAGCGGCGCCGGCAACGACACCATCGTCACCGGCGAGGGCGACAGCTCCATCTTCTCCGGCCTCGGCGCCGACAGCGTCGTCGGCGGCAGCGGGGCCGACACCCTGCTGGGCGGCGAGGGCGCGGACACCCTGCGCGGCAACGACGGCAACGACAGCATCCTTGCGGGCCTCGGCGCCGACAGCATCGACGGCGGCGCCGGCAACGACTTCATCAACGCTGGCGACGGCGCCAACACCGTGTTCGGCGGCATCGGCGACGACACCGTCGTCAGCGGCTCGGGCAACGACCTGATCACCGTCGGCCAGGGCAACGACAGCGTGATGGCCGGCGACGGCGCCGACACCATCGTGACCGGCCTGGGCGACGACGTCATCGACGGCGGCGGCGGGGCCGACTGGATCCTCGCCGGCCAGGGCGCCGACACGGTCGTGACGACCGGCGGCGCCGACACCATCGAGACGGGCTCGGGGGCGGATTCGATCTTCGGGTCGGCCAGCGCCGACGCGCTGACGGTCCTGGCCGGCGCCGGCGCCGACACGGTGGTCGGCGGCTCGGCCTCCGACACGCTGGCGGGCGGCGCCGGCGATGACTCGCTGGTGGGCGGCGCCGGCGACGACCGCTTCGTCTACGACAGCCTGTCGAGCGGCCACGACACCATCGCCGACTTCGCGGCCGGTGGGGACAAGATCGACGTCACGGGCATGGGCCTGTCCCTGGTGACCGCCTTCACGGGTATCAACCAGCTCAGGATCGATCAGACGACGAAGCAGGTCCTCATCAACCTGGATGCGGACACCGGGGCGGCGGAGATCACCATCACCCTCACCGGGGTGGACAGCATCCGCGCCAGCGACATCCTCGGCCTCCCGTCGTAAGGCGGGGAGCCGGGCGGCCGGGCTTCAGCGCCCGGCCCAACTCCCGGCCCAGTTCCTGGCCCAATTCCCGGCGGGGCGTCCGGCTCAGGTCCGGGCGCCGCGGCAGAACCGCCGGATGGTCTCGATCATGTAGCCGAGGGCGTCGGAGCCCAGGCCGGGGAAGAGGCCGACCCAGAGCGTGCTGGTCATCACGCGGTCGCTGCGGGTCAGCTCGCCGACCACCCGGTATTCGCGCCCGGCCATGTAGGGCTGGCGCAGCAGGTTGCCGCCGAACAGCAGGCGCGTGGCGATGCGCTTCTCGTTCAGGTGGATGGCCAGCTGGTCGCGGCTGAAGGGGGCGTCGGGGCGGACCGTCAGCGGGAAGCCGAACCAGGACGGCTCGCTGTCCGGGGTGGCCTGCGGCAGGATCAGCACGTCCTCCAGGTCGCGCAGCCCTTCGCTCAGCAGGGCGAAGTTCGCTTGGCGGGCGGCGATGAAGCCGTCCAGCCGCTCCAGCTGGGCCAGACCGACCGCGGCCTGCATGTCGGTGATCTTCAGATTGTAGCCGAGATGCGAGTACGTGTACTTGTGGTCGTAG